>OGYG01001973.1_pt1 | contig 11118 bp, 5 predicted proteins | sample 1576481 | NCBI WGS metagenome assembly OGYG01 (sample SAMEA3541497, study PRJEB24748) | human gut metagenome | biome: human gut; feature: human-associated habitat; material: faeces | place: China | collected 2012 | reverse complement strand
GTCCATTTTTTTATCTAAAAATTTTTCGTCAGTCATTTTTCTTATTTCCCATCTAGGATAACACCCATTTGTGATAATGGTTCACCAAGTTTAGTTACAGCTTCGGCCAATTCCTTAGTATCTGCCTCACTCAAATCTGTATAAGACTTATAGTTTTTCTCATCAGTCATGTGTTTGTCCAAAAGACCATTGACATTCTTGAATTCTGTTTCCAGAGTCTTAACAAGCTTAGCATCTTTCTTTTGGATCAATGGCTTGAAGAGTTTAAAGATTTTTTCTGCCCCTTCAATATTGGCACGGAAGTCGTAAAGATCGGTGTGTGAGAAGACTTCTTCTTCACCTGTAATCTTTTGAGTAGCCACTTCGTTAAGAAGGTCTACAGCTCCAGTCAACATGATATCTGGAGTGACTTTAACAGTTGCAATTTTAGCCTTGAGTTCCTTGATATCATTGACCAATTGATCTGCATAGGCAGCTGTACCTTCAGTCGTGTTGTCTTGCCACATGATACGTTCAATACGGTGGAAACCTGACCAGCCATCTTCTGATTTATTTTCGTCCATGTAATCAACCAAACGGTAGTCGATTTTCACATCAGACTCACCAAAGCTTTCGGCAATTGGTTCTGAACGTTCGTAAGCCATACGAACCAATGGGTATTGTTTCTTGGCTTCTTCAAGATTTCCTGACTTGAGGGTTTCACTGAATCCTTCAGTATCTTTCAAAAGCTGATCGATTTCACCTTCAACGAAAGTCTTGTAATCACTTGTGGCCTGCTTCAATTGTTTTTGCTCACTGGCTGTGAGTTTTGAGCTAGTTGAGCTAGAATTACTTGAATTACCAGATTTGGCACAAGCCGTCAATAAAAGTCCTGATGCTAAAAGAACAACACCAAGTTTGTTAAGTTTTTTCATGAATGTCTCCTATTTTCAAGATAGCGTTCGACATTTGTCGTTATATATGTGAATCGTTTGTTATTTCGATATGAAAAACGAACGATGATAAGTCAATAATGGTCTCTCATATGTAAGAGAACATATTCTAAACTAACAGAAGAAACCAGCACTGTCAACGATTTTAGGCTATTTAAGAACTATTCTAAAGAGCAGATAAGAATGATTCTAAATAAAAGAAAAACAACAGGAAATAACCTGTTGTTACTTATTATTTTGTCCGACGTTTTCGAAGGAATCCTAGGCTAAGAATACTTAAGAGACCTGTTACAAAGAGTCCACGATTTGTCTTTTCACCAGTGGATGGCAGTTGCTTATCAGTTTGACGACTAGCTTCAGTCTTAGCCTGACCATTGCCATGGTTAACAAGCTCAGCATCTCCGACAAGGTCCTCTTGACTTGAGGTCTGGACTCTTGTTTTAGTTACCTCAGTATCTTTGCCACCAAATGACGCAGTCTTCTCAGAAGGCTTAGCTACTTCTTCAGATGGTGTCTGAGCATTGGTTAAACGAATAATAGTCGCTGTTAATGGATCCAAAGTCAAGATGTGATTGTTGATTGCAACACCTGATAGCTCACTAATTCCAGATAGATTAACTTGATTGCCATCTGCTAAAACCATATAGGATAGACCATTTGTAAGCTTGCTCAAATCAAACTGACGAGCCTGGCTATCAGCATTGACATAGACAAGGTAACGGTCTCCATTGGAAGCAATTGTTTGGTATCCTAATACCAAATCCTCTTGAGCAACATTGTCCTGACCTGGAACCGTCAATAGTGTCACACGGGCATCCACATCTGCTTTTGATTTGAAATTGAAGGCATCCGTCGACTTACGTAAGGCAATTAACCCTTTGGTAAAGGCACGCGTTTTCGTATTTTCTGGGAAGGCCTGGCTATCAGTCGCCTTAGTCCAGTCAAAATGGTTAACCGCATCACTTGAATCATAAGAATCATGGATGAAGTAAGGATAATCAAATGGATTGCCCTTTTCATCAACTAAGAGGTGCGACTTGTTCGGCACCTTGTCCTCAGATACAGGATAACGGTAGGCAGGATCACGGAACTGTTTGGTGCGGCCGTATTCCTGACCAGAGTGAATAAATGGTGTTCCCTGAGCAGTCAAGACCATGAGGTTTCCTAGACGCAAACGACGATGAATTTCAGCATTATTCTCAGGCTTGCTTGGATCCTTCTTGATTGATTGGGCGATGATATCAAAAAGGGTCAAATTATCATGAGCAGCAATATACTGAATAACATCTCCTGGTGAATCAGCCTCAAAGTTAGTTGGCTGTGCCTTGATATTATCAAAAACCTTATTAATATCACGTTTTCCACCTGTGATGAAGGCCGGTGTTCCCTCGTTTGGATAACCTGATTTGAGGGTATTTCGAATATCATCTGAAAATACAGCTACGGTATCTGTGTCTTTCATCCAAGACTGATCGGCAGGCTGAACAGGGCTATTTTCATCACCAGCATAAGTCACCCAACCCTCACCAAGCATAATGAGATTTGGATTAAGGGCGCGTGCAGTATTGTATGCTTGCTCGATACTTTCAGCATCATGGTCACCCATCATATCAAAACGGAAACCATCTACTTTATATTCCTTAGTCAAATAAGCAATGGAATCCACCAAGACACGACGGCTCATATAGTGAGTCGTACCTAGACGACCGCCTCCAAAACTCGAACGAGGAGTGCCATCAGCATCCATAAAGTGATAGTAATTTGGCTCAAGGTCTTCAAAAATAGCTGTCTTGGCTGTATGATTGTAAACCACATCCAAGATAACACCCATACCATGGGCATGGATAGCTGCAACTAAATTCTTGAATTCTTCAATACGTTTAGCTGGATCACTAGGGTTTTCAGAATACATACCCGTCAAAGAGAAATAGTTTTGTGGGTCATAGCCCCAGTTGTAGTTACTATCGCTTGATGCATAATCATCCAAACGCTTCCCATTTTGCAATTCATTAACAAAATAGTAGCTCAATACTGGCAAAAGCTGAATATGAGTAACCCCAAGGTCTTTAAGATAATCCAAACGCTCCGCAAAGGCTGCAAAAGTACCAAACTGGTGCCTCAATTCAGTTGAGATAGCCTTGTCAGAGGTGAAATCTCGGACATGAGCCTCATAAATGATGGCATCTTCTCGAGATTTAGAGTTAGGAATCTTAGCGTAGTCAAGGTCTTTTGGTCCATAATTAGCAGGATCTACAAAGGCAGCCTTGGCAATCTTGTGTTCAGGTCCCTTGTTGGCATCGTCACTATTCCAAGCTGCCAGAGATTTCGCATAAGGATCAAGAACAATTACTGACTGATCTCCACGTTTAATGCGGTATTGATAGAAATAACCTGTTAAGTTTTCAAGGCCAAAATCAGTCGCAAGTAGGTCAGCTTGCCAAGTACCTCTAGGGCCTTTGCTTAGAGCGTGTTCAGCCAGCACCTTGTCTTGATTATTCTTATCATAGACAATGATGTCTACTTGATCAGCACTTGGTGACCAAAGTGTCACATGTGCCTTAGTACCATTTTCTTCTAGTCGAGCACCCAACTCACCATCATAACTGTAGAGGGCATCCTTTAATTGCCAGCTCTCAGATGTTTTAAAACTATCACTGCCCAAAGTGACCTTGTAAGGCAGATTTTCTGCAGCAAAATCACCTGTTAATGTAGCTTTTTTAAGTTTAGCATCCAAGTCAAGCTGTTTAAGAGTGACACTGTTACCATCCTTATCCGTCACCTTAAGGTCTTTAAGAATATCCTCAGATGAGACTTCGTCTAAGTTGGTGAAGCTAAGTTCGATTTTGCTTGGACTAAGCTGCTGAGCCCCAGTCAAACGCACATCCTTGACAAAGTAAGGGTTGGTGTAGACTGTCGGATCAGTATCTCGTACGAAAAGCTGACGAGATTTTTTCAAGTCACTAAATTTATAATCATTTGGTTGAATTTTCACATCATCTCCAGTTTTGCTCTCATCTAAGAGTAAAAATCCTATCGATTTTGCCGCTTGTGTTAGTGGAATATCTAAGTAGGCACCATACTTACCATTCGGTTGGAAATTGACACCATCAGGCCAATTACTTGGAGCGTCCTTAACATCACCCCAATACCAGACAGACTTATTGCTATAGTCACCATCCGTACGGAAATAATTGATACGAACGTGGTCTTGAGGGATAGGTTGATAGCTGTAAACTTGGAAATCTTTGTCAATCCAGGCCTCATTCATTTGAGGGCTAAGAATTTCGACTGATTTATCCCCTGAAAGATTCGTTCCAGCGGCATTATTAATCAAGAAGCTAAGTTTTTTAGGTGCTGAAGACAATTTCACATCTAAATAGACACCATAATCATCCTGTTTGGCTTCAGCAAATGAGGTTGCCCCTGTCGGCCAGGCACCCTTCTGAGATGATGGTGTCTCAACATCATCCCAAGTCCAAAGACCAAGAGATGACTTGTCTTGACTTGGCAACTCTTGGAAATGCAAGCGAATAGACCCTTCAGCAATAGGATCCTCAGATGCATTCGTAAGAGCTTGACTATTATTAGTACTTACTGTTTTTGGTGTGTTTTCGCTAGTTTCAGTTAGCTTGGTAGTCTCAGTAGGGCTAGTATTTACTTCTGGAAGAGAAACTGGCTCATTTTCCTTGGACACCGTGGCATTCTCAGCTGCTACAGGAGCTGTTGGCGTTTCAGTTACTAGTCCACTGGTAGTAAGACTAGGATCAGCTTGTTCTACCTGTGTGCTAGAGTCGGGCGTTGATACTGCTTCATCTGCTTTTACTCCTTGAACTGCAGCAAAGCTCAAAAAAATAGCTCCAATGGTTACAGAAGCCAAACCTAACTTGTACTTGCGAAGGCTATAACGAAGAACTTTTTCATCATTAGCTTGAGTATTTCTTTTCATAAAAACTCCTTTTGTTAACGTTTTCATGTTTTTTAATATACCATTTAGCTTTCGTTTATGCAAGCGTTTTCTCTCTTTAAAAATTTAAAAAGAGAGAACCTTAAGATTCTCTCAATCTATTAATTATAAATAGAATAGTAACGCTTAATCCCTGCCACAATTGCGTTAGCTAAAGTCTCCTGATAAGCAAAGGTATTCAAACGAGCTGCTTCTTGTGGATTTGACAAGAAACCTAGTTCAAGAAGGACTGCTGGCGCTGTCGTTTCACGCAAGACCGCAAAGGTTTGACGTTTCACGCCTTGATTCTGAGCACCAGTCGCATTAATCAAGCTAGACTGGATGGCATTGGCCAAGGTATCACTCATGCTCAATCGAGTCGGATTAGCATGGTAGGTTGCATTAATACGTGATGGATATTCTGCATAAGGTTGGTAATAATAAGTCTCAATACCCTGTGCTGCAGAACTTCCTGAAGCATTGATGTGAATACTTACGAAGATATCTGATTCAGAAGCATTAGCTGCACGTGAACGATCCGTCAAGTCAACATAGGTATCACTTGTGCGAGTGGTTACAACTTGATAGCCTTCTGCTTCTAGTTTAGCTTTCACACGACTTTGGATAGCCAAGGTCAAGCTCTTTTCAGAGATACCAAAGTACGAAGCTCCTGGATCATAGCCACCATGCCCAGCATCGAGATAGACAACCTTATTTAAAACATCGTAATTTCCTCTTGATGCCGAACCGATTTTCTTAGGGGCTACCACATCAGCTGAAGTTGCCCCAAAGCCGATATTCTTACCTGAAGCATCAACAATATAGCCATGAACGATGTACTTGCCTGAATTCCACTTGTGCTGGCTAGCTTAAATAGTCACCTTATAGGAACCGTCATCCTGTTTTGTGGCATTATGCCAAACAAGATCATCCTGACCATTTTGCTCAGACCAGACTGGGATAACCACACCTGAAATACCACTTGGCTTAGTTTCATCGACATCAACCACGGTCTCAGTCAAATACTGACGGTTGCCATCCTTATCGACGAGATAAACATCTGCACGGTATTTACCAGTTGAATGTTTGTGTTCTGAAGCCTTAATCGTCACACGGTAGCTGCCATCTGCTTGCTTACTTGCCTTATGCCAAACCAAATCATCCTGGCCATTAATAAGACTCCATGACGGTATCAGGATCTCTTTAAGACCATTAGGTGCAACAATATTGCGAACCACTGCATCAAAAGTTCCTGTCGTAGCATTGTTATTTTCAATCGTTAGACTGGCACTTGGACGCGATTGGCTAACTTCCACCACTTTTTCAGTCAAGTAGAAACGCTTGTTAAAATTATCTACAATATAGGCATCGGCACGGTATTTACCAGTTGAATTTTTGTGGTCACTTGCCTTAATGGTAGCACGGTAAGAACCATCCGCTTGTTTTGTAGCCTTATGCCAGATAAGGTCGTCTTGACCACCAGCTAAACTCCATGAAGGAACAAGAACTTCTTTCAAACCTGTAGGAGCTATGATGTTTTTCACCACAGCATCAAAAGTGCCTGTAGCTGCATTATTATTTTCAATAGTTAGGGTTGCGCTTGGACGAGAGTAAGTTACAGAGACTACTTTCTCAGAAATATAATGTCTCTTATTTGTTCGGTCAACAACATAGGCATCTGCACGGTAATTGCCGGCTTCCCCCTTGTGATCAACCGCCTTAATCGTTACACGATAAGAGCCGTCCATTTGCTTATCTGCCTTATGCCAAATGATATCATCTTGACCATTAGCTAGACTCCAAGATGGGATAAGAACCTCTTTAACACCCAATGGTGCAACAATATCTCGAACCACCGCATCAAAGGTACCAGTTACCTTGTTGTTGTTCTCAATTGAGAAGCTAGCCTTCGGTTTTAAAACATCAGTATCATTAGATGAACCTGAAGCATGAGTCAACTTAGCAGGTCCAGCTACAACCTCGCTTGAAACCTCAGAAGAAGTCGATACCCTAGCATTTTCAGAACTCTCTACCGTGTTCGGCTGAACTACAGATTCAGATGCAACTCCTCTTGATTCAGATGCTACAACCGTTGTTGAGCTTGCTTGACTGACTTGTGGAGTATTTGAGTTTGTTACTTCACTTGTAGCAGTAGCAGCTACCGCCACGGTTGAACTTGGTGTTGCTGATGGTGACTCTTGCGCAAGAACTGCTCCACCACCAAAAATATCTGCTGCAGTCGCAGGTTGATACTGGTTCCCTTCAGTAACTGTAGGCATTTGAGTGGCTACTTCATCCGCACTGGCCACCTGAGTGGTCACCGCCATGAGGACAGCTGCACTGGCATAGTAGATAAAATCTTTTGTTCGCATTTAACTTTCCTTTGACACTTTTTAATACGTCACCCATTTTACCATAGAAAATATCTTACGAATAGAGGAAAAGTGATAATTCTCTAAAAAAACTACAAAAATGATAAAAATTTAAGTAATTTCTATGCTAATAGTACTGACACAATCCAAAATAATAACGTAAAAACCTATAAATATAAGATTTTAACCCTTTATATAATATTCTGAAAATAGGTAAATAACAACATAACTATCAAAAATCAACACTAAAAAAGCCCTTAGAAGTTTCCTTCTAAAGACCTTTGATTGATAGATTAAGCAAAGACAGAGAAGAATGGTGCACCAAGCTTAGTATCCATTGCATCTCTACTCTGAACACCATGAATGTAATCCAATGAATACCATCCATTGTTATTGGCGTTAAATGGATCACGAACATATGTTTTACCATTATCATAGCCATGAAGTACGATTTCATGCGTGTAAGGATAATTGATAAATTGGCTTGCTCCTACTGCAGCAAGAACGTGTTGACCTGACATCAAGGCTGAAGCAATGTTAGCAATGCTTGAAAGCATATTGCTCTTAAGTCCCCAGTTTTTACTTGCTAATACAATACCATCTGCATCTGTACCAGCGACTGATGTTTTATTAAATGAATTTGTATTGTAGTATAAGTAATCAGCAACTGTCGTTGGTGCAATTACAGTTCCCAAAATATCTGTGAATGTCATGGCAAGTGATGTTGGAACACAGCCCGACTGGTCCATATTGCTGACACCGTACCACTTAGAAGCCCAGCGAGGATCACGTTGAGAATAATAAGTCGTCTGAGGTTCAACACGACGATTACGAGGAGCAAGAGCTGTCTCACCAAGGTTGAAACCTTCTACAGTATTGTCTACATAGTCCACATAAACGTGAGTCGTATAGTTACCAATTAGATTCTTATGATTAACAGTCGATATATTGATTTCAGTATGTGTTCCAGTAGGTGCTGTATTGTACCAAGAAAGGTTTCCTTGGTTACTTTCTGACCAAACCGCCACTCGAATATTCTTAATCTGACGTCCTTGTGGCGCTTGATCAACTACAACTGTAAAACTACCTGCTTCTGAATTAACATTAGTGATATAGGTTTGCGTTTTAGTCTTAGCATTACGAAACTCAAGGGTTGTCGTTGTCCCTCCTACACCAACTTGTGACCCATCATTTAAAATGTAGTACAAATGAATATTGTACAAGCCTGTTGAATTCTTGTGGTTAGTAGCTTGAACATTTACCGTATAAGTGCCATTAGCTTGACGTGTGGCTTCATACCAACGAATGTCATCTTGACCATCTTTTTCAGACCAAATAGGTACTTGAACAGTACGAACACCTTTAGAACTATAGACATCACTGATAATGACATCAAAAGTACCAGTATCATTATTGTTATTAACAACTGAAATAGTACCGACTGGCTTATTATGTTTTACGTCTACAATGGTTTCAGTGACATAATGACGTTGGTTGGCATTATCTACGATGTAAACGTCAGCACGGTAATTTCCTAGTGAATTTTTATGCTCACTAGCCTTAATAGTGACACGGTAGCTACCATCAGATTGGCGACTAGCCTTGTGCCAAACCAGATCATCTTGTCCATTAACGAGACTCCATGAAGGAACTAAAACTTCCTTAACCCCATTTGGTGCTACGATATTGCGAATAACAGCGTCAAAAGTACCTAAATCAGCATTATTATTTTCAATAAAGAGGCTTGCACTAGGACGAGTTTGAGTAACTTCTACCACTTTTTCAGTAAGGTAGAAACGTTTGTTAGAGTCATCTACAAGGTAGGCATCGGCACGGTACTTACCAGTTGAATTCTTATGATCCGTTGCTTTGATAGTCACTCGGTAAGAACCATCGGCTTGACGAGTAGCCTTATGCCAGATAAGGTCGTCTTGACCACCAGCTAAACTCCATGAAGGAACAAGAACTTCTTTCAAACCTGTAGGAGCAACAATGTTACGAACAACTGCATCAAAAGTACCTGCTGCAGTATTGTTGTTTTCAATCGTAAGGACACCACTTGGTCGAGCATAATCAACAGCCACTACTTTTTCAGCAATATAATGGCGATTGTTAGCGTTGTCCACGATATAAGCATCGGCACGGTAATTTCCTTTATTGCCCTTATGCTCACTTGCCTTAATGGTTACACGATAGCTGCCATCAGTTTGCTTAGTCGCATTATGCCAAATAAGGTCGTCTTGACCATTTTCAAGACTCCATGATGGCACTAAAACTTCTTTAACGCCTAGTGGTGCTGAGATATTAGTGATAACGGCGTCAAAAGTTCCAGCCTTAGCATTATTGTTTTCAATAGCAAAACTTGCTTTAGGTTTCAACTGCTCAGGTGTCTTACCAATGAAGACTTGCGTAGTTGTTCCACCAACACCCGTCAATTGACCATCTTTTTGAACATAATAAAGGTGGATATTATAAAGCCCTGTCGAGTTTTTATGAGCTGAAGCCTTAACGTTTACTGTATAAGTTCCATTATTTTGACGGTTAGCCGTATACCAGATAATGTCATCTTGACCATTAATTTCTGACCAAATTGGAACAGAGACTGTTTCAACACCATTTGGTGCTTTGACATTAGAGATGACTACATCAAAGCTACCAACAGTTGGATTATTGTTGACAATAGAAATGGTTCCACTCAAATTACCTTGAGTTGCATCAACCTCAGCACTAGCATTAGCTGTGAAACGTCCTGTATAATCCACGCTGTGGTCAAAGACATGTTTACTTGGCAAGAGATTAGCCGTAGCTGAAAACTGCCATGCACCAGTTTTGGCATTATAGCGCATGTTTTTGGCGCTCGTTGCTGTAAGAGTTGATGATGGGTACTGTGCGACCCAGAAATTTTCAATACCAAATTGAGAGGTTGAGACAGGTCCACGATGGCCTAGATTGTTCTCATCCAACCAGCTGGCACTTGTGTAGAACATCAAGTTGTTGTATCCATGCTTACGCATTTCGTTAACCCAAGCTTGAGTGTTACGGTTGATATTTGGAAGCATCTTAGAGTCTTCGAAATCATTAACCATAACAGTACTCTTTGGAAGGTTAAGATTTTGTGCAGCTTGAATGTAGAAACGAGCTTCTGCGCGCGCTTCTTCCTCTGTTGTGTATCGAGAAAAATGATAGGTAGATACTTGAAGACCGGCAATTTGAGCATTGCGAACTTGTGATGGTGCTTTAGGGTTGTTGTACCAAGTATCCTCAGTCAACTTGACAACGACACCACCAACACCTTGGCGTGCAAGAGCACGATAGTCATCTACACTGATTTCACCATTATGGCTGCTGACATCGATAAAAGTCTTCGGTTGCACCTTAAGAGTTGGCGAAGGAACATCCGTAGAATTCGTTAATTTAGCAGGTGTGGCAACAGTGCTATTTGACATTTCTGAACTTGTCGCACTTGTAGAAGCTGTTGCACTTTCTGAACTAACAACTGAAGATGTTACTGAAGTTGACGCTACAGCAACAGTAGAGTTAGCTACTGAAGTTGATGCCGCAGTTGTTACAGCCTCTGAACTTTCTGGTGCAAGTGACGTAGATACCGCAGGAGCACTAGGTTTTGCCACCTCACTCGTAGCTACGGGTGCTGAAACAGTTGAACTAGGAGTTGCAGGCAAGGCTGCTTCTCCACCAAAAATCTCAGCCGCTGTCGCAGGTTGATACTGATTTCCTTCAGTAACAGAAGGTGTTTGTGTCGCCACTTCATCTGCATGAGCAACCTGAGTTGTCACAGCCAAGAGAACAGCCGCACTAGCATAGTAGATAAAATCTTTCGTTCGCATTTAACTTTCCTTTTGCATTTTTAATA
>OGYG01001971.1_pt1 | contig 11125 bp, 9 predicted proteins | sample 1576481 | NCBI WGS metagenome assembly OGYG01 (sample SAMEA3541497, study PRJEB24748) | human gut metagenome | biome: human gut; feature: human-associated habitat; material: faeces | place: China | collected 2012 | reverse complement strand
TTCCTGCATATTTCAATGATGCTCAGCGTCAGGCAACAAAAGATGCCGGTAAGATCGCCGGTCTTGATGTAAAACGTATTATCAACGAGCCAACAGCAGCAGCCCTTGCATATGGCCTTGACAATGAAAAAGAACAGAAAATCATGGTATACGATTTAGGTGGCGGTACATTCGACGTATCTGTAATCGAAATCGGTGATGGTGTTATCGAAGTTCTTTCCACAGCAGGTAACAACCGCCTTGGTGGTGATGACTTCGACCAGAAAGTTACAGATTACATGCTTGCAGAGTTCAAGAAAGCAGAAGGCGTTGACTTAAGCAATGATAAGATGGCACTTCAGAGATTAAAAGAAGCTGCAGAGAAAGCAAAGAAAGAGCTTTCTTCCGCAACAACTACAAACATCAATCTGCCATTCATCACAGCTACAGCAGAAGGCCCGAAACACTTCGACATGAACCTTACAAGAGCTAAATTCGATGAATTAACACATGACTTAGTAGAAATGACAGCAGAACCGGTACGTCGTGCACTTTCAGATGCAGGTATCACAGCATCTGAACTTGGTCAGGTACTTCTGGTTGGTGGATCTTCCCGTATCCCGGCTGTACAGGATAAAGTAAGACAGTTAACAGGCAAAGAGCCAAGCAAGAACCTGAACCCGGATGAGTGTGTAGCACTTGGTGCTTCTATCCAGGGTGGTAAACTTGCAGGTGATGCAGGCGCAGGCGATATCCTTCTTCTGGATGTTACTCCACTGTCACTGTCCATCGAGACAATGGGTGGTATTGCAACAAGACTGATCGAGAGAAATACTACTATTCCTACAAGAAAGAGCCAGATTTTCTCAACAGCAGCAGACAACCAGACAGCAGTAGATATCAACGTTGTACAGGGTGAGCGTCAGTTTGCGAAAGACAACAAATCCCTTGGACAGTTCCGTCTGGATGGAATCCCGCCAGCACGTCGTGGCGTTCCGCAGATCGAAGTTACATTTGATATTGATGCAAACGGTATCGTAAATGTATCCGCTAAGGATCTTGGAACAGGTAAAGAACAACACATTACAATCACAGCTGGTTCTAACATGTCTGATTCCGATATCGACAAAGCAGTAAAAGAAGCTGCTGAGTTCGAAGCACAGGATAAGAAACGTAAAGAAGCAATCGATACAAGAAACAATGCTGATTCCATGGTATTCCAGGTTGAGAATGCACTGAAAGAGGCCGGAGACAAGATCGATGCTAATGATAAAGCTGCTGTAGAAGCAGACCTGAATGCACTGAAAGACTTACTGTCCCAGACTACAAATGCAGAAGAGATGACAGATTCTCAGGTAGCTGATATCAAAGCTGCTCAGGAGAAGATGATGGAAAGTGCTCAGAAACTGTTCGCTAAGATGTATGAGCAGACACAGCAGGCAGGCGGCCAGGCAGGACCGGACATGAACATGGGTGGCGGTGCAGCAGGCAGCACAGATGCAGGAAACAACGATGATGTTGTAGATGCTGATTACAAAGAAGTATAATGTGACATTTCTGTAAAAGCAGAGATTTGCAACGGAAATATCAATAATAACTGTTCAGTGGGAGAGTCTCTCTCACTGAATAGTTGTGTTATAAATAAAACGGGTATAGGATTAAAATCATGGCTGATAAGAGAGATTATTATGAAGTCTTAGGCGTGGACAAAAGCGCCGATGACGCAACACTTAAAAAAGCATATCGTAAGCTGGCCAAGAAGTATCACCCGGATGTAAATCCAGGAGATAAAGAGGCTGAGGCGAAATTTAAAGAGGCAACAGAGGCTTACACCATCTTAAGCGATCCGGAGAAGAGAAAACAGTATGACCAGTTTGGGCATGCGGCTTTTGAAAACGGTGGCGGAGGTGCCGGCGGCGGCTTCGGAGGTTTTGATTTTAACGGTGCTGATATGGGTGATATCTTCGGCGATATTTTCGGTGATTTATTTGGCGGCGGTGGCAGAAGCAGACGTGCCAATAACGGTCCGATGAAAGGCGCAAACCTTCGTGCACGCGTAAATATTACTTTTGAAGAAGCTGTCTTTGGCTGTGAAAAAGAACTGGAGATCGTACTGAAGGACGAATGTACCACCTGCCATGGAACAGGTGCGAAACCGGGTACTTCACCGACAACCTGTCCGAAATGTAACGGTGAAGGTCAGGTCGTATATACACAGCAGTCCATGTTCGGAATGGTGCGTAATGTACAGACTTGTCCGGACTGTCATGGAACAGGTAAGATCATTAAAGATAAATGTAGTGCATGCCGCGGAACAGGATATACCTCTTCCAGAAAGAAGATTCAGGTATCTGTACCTGCTGGTATTGACAATGGTCAGAGTATTCGTATCCGTGAGAAGGGTGAACCGGGTACAAACGGAGGACCGAGAGGTGATCTTCTTGTAGAAGTAAATGTTGCACGTCATCCGATTTTCCAGAGACAGGATATGAATATTTTCTCCACTGCGCCTCTTACATATGCACAGGCGGCACTGGGGGGTACTGTCCGTATCAACACAGTGGATGGAGATGTGGAATATGAAGTGAAGCCGGGAACTCAGACAGATACAAGAATCCGTCTGAAGGGAAAAGGTGTTCCATCCTTAAGAAACAAGAACGTACGTGGAGATCATTATGTGACATTCGTTGTACAGGTTCCGACCAATCTCAACGAAGAAGCAAAAGAAGCGCTGCGTAAATTCGATGAGGCATGTGGCAACCGCCCGAAGGAGTCTTCCGAAGGGACCGAGAAATCCGAAAAGAAGAAAAAGAGCTTCATGGATAAATTAAAAGAGACTTTTGAGGACTGATTTTCAGAGATTTGAAAATTGGATTTTAAAAGAAAAATGAAAGAAAATTAAAGAAAAGAGGGCAAACCTCTTTTCTTTTTTTGCGTGGTCGTGTATATTGAAAGATAACGGCAAAAAAAGCAGAAGAAAATAATGTATGATCATGTAGTGTACCAACAAGTTGCATGGACAGGGATTCCTGAGAAATGGAGAGGTATTTGACTAAAAAAGAAAAAATTCGGTTTTTTCGGGAGAAATATCTCCCGTTGTGGTCAATCTTGCCACTGATAAGTATTTTTGTGCTGAATTGTCTGATTTACTGGGGCAGTGGCATATTGACAGCGAACAGATATCATTTTGATTTTACCACATCACTGGACAGGGCAGTGCCATTGATTCCACAGTTTATCTGGATCTATGTGCTGGCATTTCCTTTCTGGGCGGTGAATTATATTCTGGCGTCACAGAGAGGAAAGGACGGTTTTTACCGGTTTGTAGCGACAGATCTGACAGTACATTTTGCCTGTTTTGTGTTTTTTCTGATTTTGCCGACTACAAATATAAGACCTGAGATTGTGGGAAATACCTGGTCTGAACAGTTGCTTAAGTTTGTTTACATGATGGATGGGGCAAGTACTCCTTCAAATTTATTCCCATCGATTCACTGTTATGTAAGCTGGCTGAGCTGGCGGGGAGTCAGAAAATCAGAGAAGATACCGAAGTGGTATCAGCATTTTTCACTGATATTTGCAATACTGATCATTATTTCCACGCAGGTACTTAAGCAGCATTATCTGGTGGATGCAATCGCCGGAGTAGGACTGGTGGAACTGTCGTGGAGATTTTACAGCAATGGAAATCACCATGATATTTTCAGAAAGTTTTTTGAAAAGATTTCTGGTACATTGTTTTCGAAATAACTATACCACTTACTTGTCTGTGCGATTTAAGATATAAAGTGGTATGCGAACCGTAAGGATAAATGTTAATTATACAAAATAATTAAGAATGGAGAATAATATATGAAGTGGAACCGTTTTACAGTAAAAACGAAAACAGAAGCAGAAGATATCGTAATCAGTACACTGGCAGAGGTTGGAATCGAAGGTGTGGAGATTCAGGACAAGCAGCCACTGACAGAGGAAGATAAAGCTCAGATGTTTGTAGACATTATGCCGGAAGGTCCTGCAGATGACGGTGTTGCATATCTGAATTTCTATCTGGAGGAAGATGCTGATAAAGACGCGATTCTTAAGGATGTGCGTGAAGCACTGGATGATTTAAGAAATTTCATGGATATCGGAGAAGCAACGATCGAAGAGTCCCAGACAGAGGATAAGGACTGGATCAACAACTGGAAACAGTATTTCCATCAGTTCTATGTAGATGATATTCTTATTGTTCCATCTTGGGAAGAAGTAAAAGAAGAGGACAAGGACAAAATGATCCTGCATATCGATCCGGGTACAGCTTTCGGAACAGGGATGCATGAGACTACACAGCTTGTGATCCGCCAGTTAAAGAAATATGTGACACCGGATACAGAGATGCTGGATGTCGGAACCGGAAGCGGCATTCTTGGTATCGTTGCGCTCAAACTCGGGGCAAAACATGTGCTGGGAACAGACCTGGATCCATGTGCAGTTCCGGCAGTTGCAGAGAATAAAGAAGCAAACCAGATCGCAGATGAGACTTTTGACATGGTTATTGGAAATATTATCGATGACAAAGCAATCCAGGATCAGGCAGGCTATGAAAAATATGATATTGTCACAGCAAATATTCTTGCAGATGTTTTGATTCCGCTGACACCGGTGATTGTTAATCAGATGAAGAAAGGTGCTTACTACATTACTTCCGGTATTCTTGATGTGAAAGAAGAGGTAGTAGTGGAAGCTGTGAAGGCAGCAGGATTGACGGTTGTAGAGGTAACACATCAGGGCGAATGGGTTTCTGTCACAGCAAGAAAGGACTGATCTTATGCAGCGTTTTTTTGTGGAACCTTATCAGATCGAGGAAGAAATGCATCGTATTCATATCAATGGAACAGATGTGAATCATATTAAAAACGTGCTTCGTATGAAATGTGGAGAGGATGTCTGGATCAGCGATGGCGGTAATAAGGAGTATCATTGTCAGATAGAAGAACTGAGAGAGGATGAAGTTTTACTTCATATTCTTTATGCACAGGAACCGGAATATGAACTTCCAAACAAGATTTATCTTTTTCAGGGACTTCCAAAAGCAGATAAGATGGAACTCATTATTCAGAAAGCAGTGGAGCTGGGAGCTTTCTCAGTGATTCCTGTAGAGACAAAGCGATGTGTAGTGAAGCTGGATGCGAAGAAAGCGGCGAAGAAGGTAGCCCGCTGGCAGCAAATCGCAGAGAGCGCGGCAAAACAGTCAAAGCGAATGCTGATCCCCGAGATTCACGAGGTTATGACTTATAAAGAGGCGCTGGCATTTGCCGGACATTTAGACGTGAAGCTGATTCCATACGAGCTTGCAAAGGGAATGAAAGAAACCAGAGAAATCCTGAACGAGCTCAGACCGGGACAGTCTATCGGCATTTTCATCGGGCCGGAAGGTGGATTTGAGGAAGAAGAAGTGACAAAGGCACTGGAGGCAGGAGCACATGCCATTACACTTGGAAGGCGCATCCTCAGAACAGAGACAGCAGGACTTGCGATTTTGTCTGTACTGATGTTTCAGTTGGAGAATGAGTAAGTTATAATAAGAAACAGTTGAAAATGAAAACCTGCGGTTTTTCTTAGATAATATTAATTGTTACCGGGAACAGTAATATGAAGTTGTATGATCAGGGAAAAATTCAGGTATTTTGGTGTTACTGAGAATAGTAATATCAGGATAATATATAGAAACAAGAGAGAATAAAAATGGAAGCATATTTTGATAATTCAGCTACGACCCGCTGCTTTGAAGAAGTAAAGGATATCGTGGTTAAGACAATGATGGAAGATTTCGGAAATCCATCTGCCATGCACCAGAAGGGTGTTGATGCGGAAGGGTATGTCAAAGAATCTGCCAGAATTTTGTCACAGATACTGAAAGTAACAGAGAAAGAAATCTTGTTTACTTCCGGTGGAACAGAGTCTAATAATCTGGCACTGATTGGTGGCGCGCTTGCAAATAAGAGAAGTGGAAATCACATCATCACGACTGCTGTAGAGCATGCAGCAGTCAGTCAGCCGATTGCTTTTCTTAAGGAACAAGGATTTGAAGTGACGATTCTTCCGGTGGATGAGCGCGGAGTTGTAAAACTTGACGTACTTGAAAAGGCATTAAGACCGGATACGATCTTAGTATCTACAATGATGGTAAACAATGAGACCGGAGCAGTGATGCCCGTAGAAAAAATCGGTGCTATGGTTCAGGAGAAGAGCCCGAAAGCATTGTATCATGTAGATGCAATTCAGGCATTTGGCAAATATCGGATCTATCCGAAGAAATGGGGAATCCATCTTCTTTCTGTCAGCGGACATAAGATCCACGGACCAAAAGGTGTCGGATTTCTTTACATTAACAGTAAAGCAAAGGTGCAGCCATTGATTCTGGGCGGCGGACAGCAGAATGGAATGCGCTCCGGAACTGACAATGTGCCGGGAATCGCAGGTCTAGGCGTGGCATCGAAGATGATGTATCAGAATTTTGATGAAAAGATCGAACATCTTTATCAGCTGAAAGAACGTATGGCAAAGGGGCTTTTTAAAATAGATGACGTAGCGATTAATGGAATGCCTGTCAGAGAAGGTGCGCCTCATATCCTGAGTGTAAGTTTTCTGGGAATCAGAAGTGAGGTATTGCTTCACACATTGGAGGACAGAAATATCTTTGTATCTGCGGGAAGCGCATGCTCCAGCCATAAGAGAAAACCAAGCGCCACGCTTTCTGCCATGGGAATGAGCAATGCACAGATTGAGAATACTGTGCGTATCAGCTTCTCGGAGGAGAATACATTTGAAGAGGTTGATTACTGCCTGGAGGTATTAAATGAAGTGCTTCCAATGTTGAAACGATACGCCCGCAGATAACAGATCAACAGATTGACGGCAGGATATTATCAGTGGACAATAATGCATCGCTGCCTGGCGAAACCCAGAAAGTGACAGGATATGCATGCTGCTGCAGATACATTGCAATACAGACAATGTGTAATTAAGATGATAGAAAGAACAAAAGGAGAATAGAATGATATTTCACGCATTTTTAATAAAATACGCAGAAATCGCTATCAAGGGTAAGAACAGATATATTTTTGAAGACGCCCTTGTAAAGCAGATGAACATCGCACTTTCCAAAATTGAGGGAGAGTTTGAAGTAAAGAAAGAACAGGGAAGAATCTATGTGTTCTGCCCGGAACAGTATGATTATGATGAGACGGTAGATGCGTTACAGCATGTATTTGGTATTGTCGGAATTTGCCCGGTAGTGATCTATGAGGAGCAGGGATTTGAGCAGATGGCAAAGGATGTTGTTTCTTACATGAAGAACTGCCATCCAAATTACAATGGAAGCTTCAAAGTATATACAAGAAGAGCAAAGAAGTCCTATCCAATCACATCTATGGAAGTCAGTGCAGAACTTGGCGGACGTATTCTGGATGAATTCCCGGATGCAAGCGTAGACGTACATGATCCGGAGCTTACTCTTTCTGTAGAAATCCGTGACAAGATTTATGTATATTCCCAGACAATCAAGGGAGCAGGCGGAATGCCAATCGGAACAAACGGAAAAGCTATGCTTCTTCTCTCTGGCGGTATCGACAGCCCGGTAGCTGGTTATATGATCGCAAAACGTGGTGTTAAGATTGATGCGGTATATTTCCATGCGCCGCCTTACACAAGTGAAAGAGCAAAACAGAAAGTCGTAGATCTGGCAAAACAGGTAGCAAAATACAGTGGACCGATTCGTCTCCATGTAGTAAACTTTACAGATATCCAGCTTTACATTTATGATCAGTGTCCACATGATGAGCTGACTATCATTATGCGTCGCTATATGATGCGTATTGCAGAGCATTTTGCAAAACAGAGCAAATGCCTTGGCCTGATCACAGGCGAGAGTATCGGACAGGTTGCAAGCCAGACATTACAGAGTCTTGCCGCTACCAATGAAGTCTGCACACTTCCTGTATACCGCCCGGTTATCGGCTTTGACAAGCAGGAAATTGTAGAGAGATCATGGGAAATCGGAACTTACGAGACGTCTATCCAGCCATTTGAAGACTGCTGTACGATCTTTGTGGCAAAACATCCGGTTACAAAGCCAAACCTGAATGTGATCCATCGTTCAGAAACAAAACTGGAAGAGAAGATTGATGAACTGATGAAAACAGCGCTGGAGACAGTTGAGATTATTGAGATTGACTAAAAGAAAAGAGGAACTGTGAACCAGTTCCTCAATGACTGCGAAAAAAATTATTCTGTAACGTATTTGCTAACGATTGCCATAACGGTATCAAGAGCAGCGCCATCAGCGTGGATGTTTAAGTCGATCGGTTTGGATAAATCAAGGCTGAAAATACCCATGATAGATTTTGCGTCGATTACATATCTTCCGGATACTAAATCGAAATCGCAGTCGAATTTGCTGATTTCATTAACGAATGCTTTCACTTTATCGATAGAGTTCAGTGAAATTTTACATGTTTTCATTATGAGAACCTCCCTTAATAATAGTTATTTGCTGACCTGATAGCCTGTCAGCTTACAGTTTTCATCTTAACGGCAGTATTGCAAAAAGTCAAGGTGAAAACGGATAAAATTTCCAGAAAGATTTAGTGAAAATGTATAACAATGACGAAAGTTCCGATAGTATTGTAAAAAATGAACAATATTGTACGGAAACAGGCGTTTATTCTGCAAACAAAATTCATTGAAAAGTAGCTTTGACAATGAGTTTTTGGTTACTGTTCACACATCACTATCCCGCGAGGTGTTTTGGCATGAATATGCCAAAATCCCGAGACATACAAGCCAAAATTCCATTGCCGCAGGCAATCTGGAATGAATTTTGGCTACGTTACTGAGAACGGAGTGAGCAGTAACAGTTTTTGACTTGCATATCTCAGGATAGCAGAATGCGGAATAGTCATAAAGTTACAAGGAAATACAAATTTAGATAAGAAACAGGAGGAAAGAATGGGAATAAAAGTTGCACTTCACAACTTAGGCTGTAAGGTAAATGCCTATGAAGTAGAGGCAATGCAGCAGCTTCTGGAAGAAGCGGGATACGATATCGTACCGTTTGAGCCGGGAGCTGATGTTTATCTGATCAATACATGTACAGTCACTAATATCGCAGACCGTAAGTCCAGACAGATGCTGCATAAAGCAAAGAAAATGAATCCGGATGCGATTGTAGTGGCAACGGGATGTTATGTTCAGACAGATGAGGGAAAACTGGACAAAGATGAGGCAGTAGATCTGATTCTTGGAAATAACCAGAAGGGAAATATTGTCCAGGTGCTGCAGGAATATGAACAGCAGCACACCAAGCAGAAGCATGTATTAAATATCAATCAGACAAAAGAATATGAAGAACTGGCGATCAATCACACAGCAGAGCATGTGCGTGCATATATTAAAGTTCAGGACGGCTGTAATCAGTTTTGTACCTACTGTATCATCCCGTATGCAAGAGGTCGTGTAAGAAGTCGTAAAATTGCACAGGTAATGGATGAAGTCCGTGCACTTGCTGCCAAGGGATATAAGGAAGTGGTACTCACAGGAATCCACTTAAGTTCATATGGAGTAGATTTCCCGGAAGAAGAAAGAGAAACACTGCTTTCACTGATTCAGTCTGTACATGAGGTAGAAGGAGTCGAGAGAATCCGTCTGGGCTCTCTGGAGCCGAGAATCATTACGGAGGAATTTGCCAGAACGATTTCCTCTATGCCGAAGATGTGCCCACATTTCCATCTGTCTTTGCAGAGCGGATGTGACACAACTCTGGAAAGAATGAACCGAAGATACAGAAGCACAGAATATGCAGAGAAATGTGATCTTCTGAGAAAATACTTTAAAAATCCGGCACTTACAACAGATGTGATTGTTGGTTTTCCGATGGAAACAGAGGAAGATTTTCAGGCTTCCTATGACTTTGTGGAAAGTATCCATTTTTATGAGACACATATTTTCAAATATTCCCGTCGTCATGGAACGAAGGCTGCCGCCATGTCAGGTCAGTTGACAGAAGCGCAGAAAGCTGTCAGAAGCGATAAGATGCTTGCACTAAATGAAGAACATGCAAGAGAATATGAGGAATCCATGATTGGCAGTGAACTGAAAGTTCTTCTTGAGGAAGAAGTAGAGATTAATGGAGAACAGTGGTATATCGGTCACAGCAAGGAATATATTAAAACAGCAGTAAGAAAACAGGATGCTTATGGAGTAAATGACATAATTACTGTAAAAGCTGAGAGATTTCTGAAAAATCATACATTGACCGGAGGAGTACTGTGTACGGAATAGGGTACAAAGCGAACAGTAACTGTTAACTTGCTAATGACTGCAACAAATTTGCGGTTGCAGAATAGATGGAATTATATTAAAATATAGAAGAATATATGTGTATTGTATACGAAATTTGCAATACATAGCAGAAACGATGAATTATTGCGAAGTGCGTGAAGGTACGAGATAATGCGATAACTGAAAGGTTCTGCGAAAATAAATCAGGTAAGGACGTGAAAAAAATGGCAGAGAACAATCTGGGTAATACCCAATATTTCAGAACAAAACCAGACCAGGAGCTTCAGGTAAAAGAGGTACTGGACCTCGTTTACACAGCAATGGATGAGAAAGGATATAATCCGGTCAATCAGATCGTTGGATATATTATGTCCGGAGATCCTACTTATATTACCAGCCATAAGGGCGCAAGAAGCATGATCATGAAAGTAGAGCGTGATGAACTGGTAGAGGAACTTTTAAACGAGTATATTAAGAATAAATCCTGGGAACGCTGATATGAGAATCCTGGGATTAGATTATGGCTCAAAAACAGTCGGTGTGGCAATCAGTGATCCGCTGGGAATCACCGCGCAGGGAGTGGAGACAATCTGGCGTAAGCAGGAGAATCACCTGCGCCAGACACTTGCCCGTATAGAAGAACTTATTTCGGAGTATCAGGTGGAACGGATCGTACTTGGATATCCGAAGAATATGAATAATACGATTGGAGAACGTGCCCAGAAATCACTGGAGTTTAAGGAAATGCTGGAGAGACGGACAGGTCTGGAAGTGATCATGTGGGACGAGCGTCTGACTACAGTAGAAGCCAATCGTACTTTAA
>OGYG01001959.1_pt1 | contig 11202 bp, 9 predicted proteins | sample 1576481 | NCBI WGS metagenome assembly OGYG01 (sample SAMEA3541497, study PRJEB24748) | human gut metagenome | biome: human gut; feature: human-associated habitat; material: faeces | place: China | collected 2012 | reverse complement strand
GACTGTGTGCTGACAATTCCGATGATAACGCCTAACATGAGGAAATCGGCAGTTCCGAAAATGAGGAAGCGTGCCATCAATATCTGGGAAAGACTGTATTTACAGCTCATTTCCAATTCCGCCATATTCCATTGGTCAAAGCGGGCAAATTCTGCAGTGGTGATCAAAGTCAGAAACGGCAGTAATGCAGCGGTTTTCCAGCATACGCCATCGGAAGCGAATCGGACAATTCCGATACATGCGAGCAGGATGACAATGGAAAAAATCCAGGTACGTTTCCGGACATATTGAAGCTGTGTAAAGAAAAATCCACGCTGATCTAATTGCGGGATAGGCATTGTCTTTAAAAATGCTTCTTTTCGTTTGGGAGCAGGAGCGGCGAACGCAAGGGTAAGTTCGCGGTTCCAGTCTTTTTTTCGCATTTGTTTCATGAAAAATCCTCCTTTCGTAGTCGTTTTTTCAAATGTTCCAGCGCAGTTTTTGTCTTTCGATAGACTGCAAAACGGGACAGTCCGGTAATTTCGGAGAGTTCGCTGACCGTCAGTTCATTGACATAACGAAGAAGCAGGAGTTCCTGTTCATCCTCGGGCAGCACATGCAATGCCTGACGGATAACAAGCGTCAGTTCGGTTTGTTCGATCATCCGGTGTTGGGCAACATCCTCCAAAGCGTCTTCCGGGAGTTCTTTTTCCCTGTCAAAAGTCCGCAGTCGAAAATGGTCTGTACATAAATTTCTTGCGATCGTATACAAGTACGGAAGCTGCTTTCCGATTTCGGAATAAGAAGTCTGCGAGAAAAAGCGAAGAAAAGTTTCCTGCGTCAGATCTTCTGCAAGCACGGCATTTTTTACTTTGTGATAACAATAGCGGTAGATTTTATCATATTGATCGCGGATCTCGATCGCCATAGAGGGAACCTCCTTTCATAAGATATAACGGATTTAAGGCAGTGCATGTGCGAAAAAAGTATAAAAATACAAGCAGCAACTCTTTTTTCAGAATTGCTGCCTGTGTTTCGTTGGAAAGCACGAGTGAAAAATTCAGTTATGTCTATTTCCGGTAGGCGAATTGCGGGAGTCCCTCCTCGGTCGGAACGGTGACTTCTCCCAGGATCAGCGGCGCGGCATAACGGATGAAATCGTCTTTGATATCGGAACCGTCTTTTGAGATCCATTCAAGCGGAACTGTTTTTTCCTGATTGCAGATCAGATTGACATCTTCCATTACATAGTCAATGCAGTAATCACCGGAAGCGAGTTGAGAGCGGCGAAATGCGATCATCTTTCCGGTAGCGCCCTCGACCGCACATTTGACGCCGTAGGCGCCGGAAGCGATGGCTTCTTTCTGGTCTGTTTTAGAGAGCATGGAAGAAGAGCAGCGCTGGCAGACGTTTAATTCGATCGAGCGGACTTTGACACCGATCCGGTCCTTAACGAGATTTTCCAGATATTTTCCGGAACCGGTGAGCATTTTGTGTCCGAATGTATCGACGCCGACGTCGCTGGCAAGTTCACAGACAAACGTGCCGTTGCCGTCGTTGATCCCCTCGGAGATACAGACAACCAGGTTTGACGTGTGTTCCAGTGAAGCTTTTACTTTTTCGATAAATGCGTCCGGATCAAATGCGACTTCCGGCAGGTAGATCAGAACCGGATTGTCGCCGTCAAATTTGCGGGCGAGCACGCTTGCCGCGGTCAGCCATCCGGCATGACGTCCCATGATCTCGACGATCGTCACGGATTTTTTGTTGTCGTAAACGGATGCGTCGACGGAGATCTCACGAACGGTGGATGCGACATATTTTGCGGCGCTTCCGAATCCCGGCGTATGATCGGTGAGCACGAGATCATTATCGATCGTTTTCGGGATTCCGATGAACCGGATGTCGCTTTCGATCGTTTCCGCATAGCGGGAAAGCTTGCTGACTGTGTCCATGGAATCGTTGCCGCCGATATAGAAAAAGTAGCCGATATTTTTGGCTGCAAATTTTTCAAACAACTCCGGATAGACCGGATCGTTCAAATCTTCCGGCAGCTTGTAACGGCAGGATCCGAGGTAGGATCCGGGAGTTGTTTTGATCAGTGCCAGTTCGCCGGACTGTTCCAGCGGTTTCATATCCATGATCTGATCGTGCAGGAATCCCTCGATTCCGTTGATCATTCCGTAGACCGTTCCGAGTGTGTCTTCGCGGTTCAGTGCTTCATATACAACGCCGTACAGACTGGCATTGATGACCGCAGTCGGTCCGCCGGACTGTCCGACAATTACATTTTTCTTCTGCATGAAAAGTTCCTCCGTTTTGTTTGAATTTGAAACTCTACTTATCTTAACATGGGAAAATGGGACTGGCAAGGCGGAAAGTTCATTGACGGAAGAAACGTGTGGCATGTGTCGCGATATTTGCGAAGTGAGTATCGGAGATGGTTGCGGAGGACTTTGGGTGCATTTTCAGGGCATTTTCAGAGGAAAACTGGCGACAGGATCCGGAACGTGGTACAATAAAGGTAATTTCAAAAATCAGTAGGAGGGAGACAATATGTCTGGTATTGGATTAAAGGTAAGAGCGGAATTTCAAAAAGGAGATGATATCCGGGATGCGGGACTTACAACGCCGGATTTCGTAGAGCGTACGGATGATATTTTATATGGAGAGGATCCGAAATGGCAGGTGCTGGATCTGTATCGTCCGAAAAACAGAACAGGGGAAAAGCTTCCGGTGAGCGTCAGTATCCACGGCGGCGGCTGGGTATACGGCGATAAGGAGCGCTATCAATATTACTGCATGAGTCTTGTGGAACATGGATTTGCAGTGGTGAATTTTACTTATCGTCTGGCGCCGGAATTTCAGTTCCCGGCGGCTTTGGAAGATACGAATCTTGTGGCAGCGTGGATCATGGAGCATGCGGAACAATACCAGTTGGATACGGAGCATATTTTCGGAGTGGGAGATTCGGCGGGGGCGCATATGCTTGGGCTTTACGCGTCGATCTGTACCAATGCGGAATATGCCGCGCAGTATGAATTTCGGGTACCGGACGGATTTGCATGGAAAGCGGTTGCCTTGAACTGCGGCGCTTATCAGATCACGGTAAGCGGAGAGGAACAGGATCTGACAGGGATGTTGATGTCGGAACTGCTTCCGGAGAAAGGAAGTGCGGAAGAATTAGAGAAGATCAATGTGATCGCCCATGTGACAGAGTCATTTCCGACGGCATTTGTGATGACGTCCAATGGGGATTTCCTGAAAAATGATGCGCCTCTGTTGATCCAAAAGCTGATGGAATGTCAGGTGCCGCATGTATTTCATTTTTACGGAGACAAGGATACGACACTGTATCATGTATTCCATTTGAATATGAAGACAAAGATTGCGGCAGAATGTAATAAAGAAGAGTGTGGTTTTTTCGGAAAATTTTTATAGGGTTGGAAAACCGGGTGATTTAGAGTATAATGCATCCATAGCGTCGGTGTACAAGGGGGAAACCGGCGGAAGCAGACAGAAACAAGAACACGGAGGAGAAACAAAAACAGCTATGAAATATATTACATTTGCGATTCCATGTTATAACTCAGAAGAATATATGGAGCATGCGATCAATTCGATCCTGCCTGCGGGAGAGGATGTGGAGATTCTTGTCGTCAATGACGGTTCCAAAGACCAGACGGCGGAGATCGGGAAACGGTATGAAGCGATGTACCCGGGGATCGTCCGGGGGATCGATAAGGAAAACGGCGGTCATGGAGATGCGGTCAACGCAGGGCTTTCGCAGGCGTCCGGCGTGTATTTTAAAGTGGTGGACAGCGACGACTGGGTGGATGAAGAGGCGCTCATGAAGATCCTGAACAAAGTCAAGGAATTTGTTCGGACAGAATCGGTTGTGGATATGATCATTTCCAATTATGTTTATGAAAAAGTGGGAATGGAGCATAAAAAAGTGATCCATTACCGGAACGTACTCCCTCAGAATGAAGTGTTCCGCTGGGATGACATCGGCAGTTTTCATCTGGATCAGTATATTTTGATGCATTCGGTGATCTACCGTACGGAAATGTTGAAACTCTGTCAGTTAAAGCTTCCGAAGCATACGTTTTATGTGGACAATATTTATGTGTATTATCCGTTGCCGCATGTACGGACGCTTTATTATATGGATGTGGATTTTTACCGCTATTTTATCGGAAGAGAAGATCAGTCAGTCAATGAAAAAGTGATGATCGGTCGTGTGGATCAGCAGATTTTTGTGACAAAGACGATGATCTCAATGTATGAGCTGCGTCTGATCCCGAGCAAAAAACTTCGGAAATATATGATCAATTATCTGGCGATCTTGTGTATCCGGTCGAAAGATAAAGAGAATCTGGAAAAGAAAAGGGAACTTTGGAAATATTTGAAAAAGAAGGATTACAAAACATATTTTAAAATTCGTCACGGTATTCTGGGACAGACGATGAACCTGCCGGGAAGATCCGGGCGAAAAGTTTCGTCGATGGCATACAGCGTTGCAAGAAGGATCATCGGCTTTAATTAAATTTCCAATAATAACAGAAGTTGGATGAAAGCATATTTTATCAGCCATGGCACATACTACTTTAGAAGAAGATTTCAAAAAAAGGAGTATGTGACATGGCTGTTCATTTTGAAGAAAGTAAAACGAAAGAAAATCTGATGCGCGCGTTTGCGGGAGAGAGTCAGGCGAGAAACCGCTATACGATCGCCGCAGAGCGTGCGCGGCGCGCGGGGATGGATACGATCGCAGAGATGTTTTTGTATACGGCGGATCAGGAGCGGGCGCACGCGGAACGTTTCTATGAACTTTTGAAAGAGGAATCGGGAAAAACAATTTTTATTGACGGCGGTTATCCGGTAGATCAGCAGGAAAATCTTGCAGACTTGCTGAAAGCGGCAGAGCATAATGAAAAGGAAGAATTTGAGGAGATTTACCCGGCATTTGCAGAGATTGCGAAACAGGAGGGATTCTTTGAGGCGGCATCGGCATTTCTGCAGATCGCGGAGATCGAACATGTGCATCAGAAACGATTCGGGAAAGTGGCGAAGATGCTTCAGACAAATCAGTATTACGCGGGAGAGGAGCCGGAAAAATGGATCTGCACAAACTGCGGATATATCCATGAGGGAAAACAGGCGCCGAAAGTATGTCCGGTCTGCCGTCATGAGCAGGGAGATTTTCTTCCATATGAATTTGCACCATACCGTGTGGATTCCTAACCGCATACAGGATAAGGAATGGTCAAAATGTACAAAAAATAATGAAAATTTAAAAATAGATTGACAAATACGTCAGTCTATTTTTATAATAAGAATAACGTTAACGTACACGGCATAAAAAACGGAATAGAAAGAAGGAGGAGACGACATGACAATCTATGTAAATATCGCGGCAGCAAGAGAAGGCGACGGCAGTAAAGAAAGACCGTTCAAATCGATCAATGAAGCGGCGCAGGCAGCGAAACCGGGTGATGAGGTACTGGTAGCGCCGGGCATTTACCGGGAATATGTGGATCCGAAAAATGCGGGAACCGAAGAGGCAAGGATTACATATCGGAGCGAACAGCCGTTGGGAGCGGTGATCACCGGAGCGGAAGAAGCGAAAGGATGGGAGCATTACAAGGAGAATGTGTGGGTTCTCCGTATAGACAACGGTGTATTCGGCGCTTATAATCCGTATACGACATATGTAGGCGGCGACTGGTATTTTGCTCCGGTCGTGCGGCATACGGGCGCGGTTTATCTGGATGACCGTCAGCTTTATGAGACGGAGTCCTTGGAAGAATGTATCAAAGGGGAAGTGTATGCGCCGTCCTGGGAACCGGAGTATTCTGTTTATAAATGGTATACCGAACAGGATGCAAACGAGACAGTGATCTATGCGAATTTCCAAGGAAAGAATCCGAATGAAGAAAAGGTGGAGATCAATGTCCGCCGGAATTGTTTTATGCCGTCCAAAACAGGAGTCGGTTATATCACGGTCAGTGGATTTGATATGAATAAGGCTGCGACGACATGGGCGCCGCCGGCAGCTTTTCAGGATGGTCTGATTGGACCGCACTGGTCAAAGGGCTGGATCATCGAGGACTGCGAGATCAGCAACAGTAAGTGTTCCGGTATTTCTCTTGGAAAATATTACGATCCGGAAAATGATCATTACTTTACAAGAAAACATGTGAAGAGTCCGACACAGATGGAGCGTGACGCTGTCTGCCGCGGACAGTATCATGGCTGGGTAAAGGAGAAAGTCGGAAGTCATATTGTGCGCCGATGTCACATTCATCATTGCGAGCAGACCGGAATCGTAGGAAGAATGGGATGCGTATTTAGTCTGATCGAGGATAACCATATCCACAATATCAATAATATGCAGCAGCTTGGCGGCGCGGAGATTTCCGGTATTAAACTGCATGCGGCGATCGATGTTGTGATGAGACGGAATCATATCCACCATTCTACGATGGGAATCTGGTGTGACTGGCAGGCACAGGGAACCCGGATCTCCCAAAATCTTCTGCATGACAATCATGCGCCGGAAAATACACCGCAGGCAGCAGGATGCATGATGAGTCAGGACGTATTTGTGGAGGTAGGACACGGTCCGACATTGATCGACAACAACGTAATGCTCTCCAAAGCATCCGTCCGGATCGCGACAGAGGGCGTGGCATGTGTACACAATCTGATCGCAGGTGCATTTACTGCGGTAGGAAACGGAACGGACATGAATGTAAACGGCGTCAATCAGCCGCGTTACACACCATACCATATCCGTCATCGTACGGAGGTTGCGGGATTTATGACGATTCTTCACGGCGATGACCGCTTCTACAACAATATTTTTGTACAGAAATATCCGGTAAAAGAAGTGGAAGTGAAAGAGGATATGGGATTCATGATGGCGGATAATCAGGTAGTCGGTACGGATGTGTTTGACGAATATCCTACATATGACGAATGGATCAGTTGGTTTGAGATGGATAAACCGGCGGATATGATGAAAATGACAGAATATCATTTCGCACATTTGCCGGTATGGGTAAACGGAAACGCTTATTTCAACGGAGCGAAAGCATGTAAAAATGAGAAAGAAAATCTGATCGATGAAAAGAACGAAGTGACGCTGGAACTGGTGGAAGAAGATGGAAGTTATACATTGAAAACAAATGTATACGAGTTCCTGAATGAGTTCAGAAGCGGTATGATCACAAGTGACGTTCTCGGGTATGCGTTCGAGCCGGAGCAGAGATTTGAGAATCCGGACGGAACGGCGATCACATTCGATACGGATTATCTCGGAGAGCATCGCGGGCTTTCCGTGATGCCGGGACCATTTGCATCGGCGGAAGCAGCCGGAAAACAGCTCTGGTAGGAACGGAAAAACAAAGAAATGAGTGGGGAGACAGAGAACGTGGCAGCGCCGGGAAAACCCGGCGCTGTTTTGATGAGATGGATATATATAATGGTTTTATAGAAAACAGTATCATAAGAGAATCAAAGGGGAAATATACAATGGGTAAAAATAGAAATACTATTAAAAGAAAAGCCTTTCAAAATAAATATGAATGGATGGAGAAAAAAATGGGATGGATTTTGACGGCACTTCCTATAATTGGGGTGATAAGTACATTTATTTTTAGATATAGTATTAGAATTTGGATGCTGGGAAAAGCTAAATATTTCTCTATACCAGAAGATTATATAGTAATCAATTATTCCAGTATTATTCTATCAATATTTATTAATGGAATTTTGGTAATATTTTATATGATGTGGACTATATGGAATGTTAGAGAAGTATTGAGACAGAAAAAATTATGGGTGAAGTTAATCGTTATAATGATTCTGAATTTTCTATTGCCAATATTGATTTTGACGCTGATGAATTTTTTGCTTGTTAAGGATAGAGTTTGGGGAAAAGAATTTATCAAATTGAGCATACAAATTATTATTGTACATGGTGAGTTGACAATTGGAATTGGATTTTGTTTATTTCATTTTTTGCAAAATGATTTAATACATAAAAAAAAATTGAAAGGAAATAGAAAAAAAGCGAAATCTTATAAATTAAAGAATAGGGATTATAGAATTATAGGAGGCTTATTAATTGTTTTTGCTATCGGTATTGAAATATGTTTTGTGCATTGTCAAGGAGAAAATAGCGCTCAAAATCAAATGTTTTTTTCGGTTACACAAATTAACGGAGTTGATTATGCAGTAGTTATGTCAGATGGGGAAAGCGTAGTTCTAAAAAAATGTCAAGAAGAGAATGGTATTTTGAAAATTTCTAAAGAGGGATCAAGAAAGGAAAATTGTAATGGATTATGGATAACCGAAAAACGATTTAAAGGTAATGAGATTGTTGGGGTAGAATGGGAGGAATAAGTATTATTCTAAGAGTAGAAGAATAGGCGCTTGTTTTCTTCATAAACTATATAAAGTCAAACCATCAGGATTTTATATGAGTCAGAAAGCAGAGAATTTATTAAATCTTGCTTTGGATGCAACCGAAGCAGAGCGTGAAAAATCATTAGAGCTGGATGTCGGATATAATCCGATCGACCGGGAATGGGATTTGATCATCAAATATTCAGGTACATTAGAAATGGTGAGGACACTTGCCGTATCTGTAACAGAACTGGCGAATCAGTATGCGGTGATCACAATCCAAGAATCGAAGATCGATACATTGACGCGGCTGTCGGAAGTGGATTTTATTGAAAAACCAAAGAGATTATTTTTTCAGGTAAGGAACGGAAAGAGAGGTTCCTGTATCGACGAGGTACAGAAAACTCCTTTTTGTATAGGCGACGAGCCAAAGTCCGGGCTTGCCCGAGACCTTGGCGACTGCTTACAATCCCGGAATGTGCCTTTTGGCACTTCCGGTGATTCTGTTTGGAGAAAAATAGCTTCCAATGAGCAGGTTGAGGAGCGGGGCGGAAACTCAAATCTTTATGGAAGCGGTATTTTGATCGGCGTTGTGGACAGTGGGATCGATATTACGCTTCCGGACTTCCGTTATCCGAACGGGACGACCCGGATCCGGGCGCTTTGGGATCAATCCATTCCGGGAAATCCGCCGGACGGATATGTGATAGGAACAGAATATACACCGGAGCAGATTAATGCGGCACTGGCGGTTGAGAGCAGGAGAGAACGAGAACAGATGATTCCAAGCAGGGATATTTCGGGACATGGAACGGCTGTTGCGGGAATTGCTGCCGGAAGCGGTGAATATCAGGGCGTTGCACCGGCAAGTGAGTTGATCGTTGTCAAGATGGCAAGTCCGAGGGCGGATGGATTTCCAAGGACAACAGAATTGATGCAGGGAGTCGATTATGTGATCAAGAAAGCAGTGGAGTATCAAATGCCGATTGCAGTTAATTTGAGCTTTGGAAATACAGATGGTTCGCATGACGGGACGTCTTTGATCGAACGATTTTTAGATGATATTTCAAATTATTGGAAAAATGTAATTTGTGTCGGGAGTGGAAATGAGGGAAACAGTGCGGGGCATACGAGCGGCAGTCTTTCGGAGTTGCAGGAGGAGGCGGTTCAGTTAGGGGTACAGATGAATGAGCCGGCACTTAATGTACAGATTTGGAAATCCTATGTGGATGAAGTAGACATTTCTATTCAAAATCCATCCGGTGTGCGTGTGGGACCGATTCGGGAAGATCTGGGAACGCAGAGATTTGTGATGGGGAATACGGAAATTTTGCTTTATTATGGAGAACCGAGTCCTTATAGTGTGCGGCAGGAGATTTTCTTGGATTTTCTCCCGAGGCAATCTTATGTTGATGCCGGCGTATGGCAGATCATTTTGACCCCGAGGCATATCGTAGAGGGCGGATATCAGATGTGGCTTCCAAGTCAGGGCGCGCTCAATGTGGGGACGGCTTTTTTGTTTCCGGTCAGCCGGACGACGCTTACGATCCCGTCCACAGCATCTCGCGTGGTGACCGTGGGCGCGTATGCTCCGCGGACATTTACTTATGCAGATTTTTCGGGTCGGGGACCGGCAGAGGGGCAGGAGGGGGCGGCGGCATTTAAACCGGATCTCGCGGCGCCGGGAGTCCGGATCACGGCTGCGTCAGTCGGGGGCGGTTATGCAGAGGTAACGGGAACGTCTTTTGCGGCGCCGTTTGTGACAGGAAGCGCAGCGCTTTTGATGGAATGGGGAATCGTAAGAGGAAATGATCCTTATTTGTATGGGGAAAAAGTGAAAGCATATTTAAGGAGAGGAGCGAGGCCGCTGCCTGGGAAAGCGGAATATCCGAATGATCAGGTGGGGTATGGGACGCTGTGTGTGGGGAGAAGTATACCGGGAGAAAAATAAAATATAAGTAAAATGAATAAGTTGTCTTGACAGAAAGAACCATATAAGATACAATGCGGGTATCATATATGGTTCTTGTACAGAGAGGAGGAGTTTTAATGAATGAAGCATTGGCGGTATATTTAAATCTGGATATGGAGAATATTGAGGAAAATGAAGAAATCATTAGAAAGATTGATGAATTGCTCCTTACAGTTGGCATGAAGTATTCCGGTATTATGAATCTGTATATTTCTGTCGATGAACAAAAACGTGATGAGACTGTTTTTCGTGCAGAGGAATTATTGAGAAATACAGACTGGCTAAAGGATATTTTATCGCATATCTTGATCGGGACAATTACGAATGCCTGTCCGATAGAAGAGATTCAAACAGATATGATGTCAAATCCATCCTCTGAGAAATGGGTGTATTATGAACAATATTATCAGAAAACAAAGCAGTTGCCTCATGCAATCGTAGTTGATGAGAATAAACAGCTTAGAGATGGCTATATATCGTATCTTTTGGCTAAAAAGAACGATGCACAAGCAGAAGTTTGTGAAATGGTATCAGGACAGCCATTGAGGAAAATTGTTAAGGGAAGACATGTAGTATTGTCTAATGGGAAATGGAAAAAGAAGAGTAATAAACGCTATATATGGATTTACACTTTGAAAAAGCCGGTTGTTCCGGGAGATATATTATTGGTAAATACAAAAAAAGCAGGGCTTATATATGTGTCGACAGAATAGAATATGCGGCAGGACAAGGTTTCTGTTCAAGATATAATACAGTGAAAAAGCATATGAATATGCGTATGGAAGAGGGAGAATATACAAACGATGGGAAATAGTATGGATTATATTTATACATCA
>OGYG01001956.1_pt1 | contig 11215 bp, 8 predicted proteins | sample 1576481 | NCBI WGS metagenome assembly OGYG01 (sample SAMEA3541497, study PRJEB24748) | human gut metagenome | biome: human gut; feature: human-associated habitat; material: faeces | place: China | collected 2012 | reverse complement strand
CCTTTCTAAAGAACGAACTGCCGAAAAGGAAAAGAATAAGGGAGAACGTCATTTCAATCCGGAAACAATTTCCGAGTTCAAGACCCGTAAGATTTATATTGATGTGGATATGAAGACGGAAGGGTGGGTTTTTGATGGCCCTTTCCAGAATGTATGGGAAGAATATGAAGTGGAAGGTATGGCGGGCGTACCTGGACAGAAAGGGTATGTAGATTATGTACTCTTTGGAAGAGATGGTCTCCCCTTGGCTGTAGTGGAAGCTAAAAAGACAAGCAAGGACCCCAATGTTGGGCGGAAGCAGTCTGTGTTGTATGCGGATTGCCTGGAGAAGCGATTTGGTCGACGGCCCATGATTTTCAATACCAATGGTTTTGAAACTTATTTCTGGGATGATAAGACGGGACCACAGCGAAAAGTGAGTGGTATCTTCAGCCAGGATGATTTGGAAAGACTCATGGACAGGCGTTTGGACATTCATCCGACATTAAAGTCTATTCCAATTTCTGATAAAATCACGAACCGGGTATATCAGAAAGAGGCTATCCGTGCTGTTTGTGCGCATATTGAAGCAGGTGGGCGAAAGAATCTTCTGGTTGTGGCTACTGATACGGGCAAAACACGTACAGCGGCAAGCCTGGTAGATGTATTGTCTAAAGGAGGATATATTACCAATGTACTCTTTCTCGCAGATAGAACAGCATTAGTACAACAGGCGAAGGATTCTTTTAAAGAGCATCTGCCTCGAATGTCTCTTTGTAATCTGTGTAGTAATAAGGAAGATAAAAATGCCCGAATTGTTTTCTCAACGTATCCGACTATTCTCAATGCTATTGACGACATAAAAAGGAATGATGGAAACAGGCTTTTTACACCAGCACACTTTGACTTGATTATCATTGATGAAAGTCACAGAAGTATTTTCAAAAAGTATAGAGCTATTTTTGATTATTTTGATGCCATACTTGTAGGCCTCACGGCTACACCGAAGACAGATGTCGATCGGAATACTTATGATTTCTTTGACATGCAGCAGGGGCTTCCTACTTATGCCTATGATTATGAACAGGCTATTAATGAGAATTATCTGGTTCCGTACTACAATTATGAAGTGAAAACCAAGTTCCTGGAAAAAGGTATTGTTTATGATGACCTTTCTGAAGAGGAAAAAAGCGATTTGAGGATGATTTCACAGAGGATGATGGAGCCAGGCCTGATTATATTCCTTCGTCTGAAATGAATAGGTTTGTTTTCAATAAGAATACGGTTGATCATGTGCTTCAAGATTTAATGGACCGGGGCATTAAGGTAAAAGGTGGTGAACGGCTGGGGAAAACTATAATTTTTGCAGAAAATAAAAAACATGCGGAATTTATAATTCAGAGATTTGATGCTCTTTATCCCGAGTACAAGGGAACCTTCGCAAAGAGTGGTTTGTGGTGATACTTATTCACAGTCTATAATTGATGATTTCAAAAATCCTGAAAAAAATCCGATTATTGCGGTTTCTGTTGATATGATGGATACGGGCATTGATGTACCAGAATGTTTGAATCTGGTGTTCTTTAAAAAGGTGCGTTCAAGAACAAAGTTCTGGCAGATGATCGGCCGCGGAACTAGACTTTGTCCTGATTTGGAATGTGTTGATTCACGAAATGGAGAATATAAAGGAAAGAAGTATTTCCTTATTTTCGATTATTGTGGTAATTTTGAATATTTTCGTCAGCATATCAATTTTATTGGAGAAGGGGAAACAAGAACACTCTCTGAACTTATTTTTATAAGGAGGATTCAGATAATTAAGAATTTGCAGCAGGCAGATTATGCAGAAGAAAGATATCAGACCTGGCGAAATTCTTTGGTGAACATATGTCATAAACAGATTATAGATTTAAATCCGGCTCTTTTTAAGGTTAAGCTTCATCTGCGATATGTGGAAAAATATAAGAACAAGAAGGCTTTCTATGCGTTAAGTGAATGTGACTTTGGTGAATTGGTAAAGGAAATAGCGCCTCTTGTTTCTGATATGGAACGGGATGAATTGGCCAAACGTTTTGATAATTTCATGTATGGCCTTATGTTAGCTCAGATGGAAGGATTGAGTGGGTTTAAGAAAGCTAAAAAGAGGTTGATTCATACCGCAGGCAAGTTGAAGGAAAAGATAAGCATTGATGCTGTAAGGGAAAAATTATCCCTTATTCAGTGGGTAGAAAGTCCTGGTTTTTGGGATGGGACAGATATACTGGATTTTGAAAAGGTCAGAGTTGAGCTTAGAAACCTGATACAATTCATAGAATTTAGATACAAACCTATTGTAGTAACCGGGCTGACGGATACGATTATCTCTGAAAAAGAAGGTCAAACACTGGAACCGGAGACTTATGAAAGTTATAAGGAAAAGGTTGATCACTATTTTTTGCAACACGTAGACGATGTTCCCGCAGTAAGAAAGCTGGTGCATAATGAACCATTAACTGCTAAGGATTATAAAGATCTGGAAAATATTTTTACAAAAGAATTAGGCTCCAAAGAGGACTATAGTTATTATTTCCCAGATCAACCTTTCGGACTTACTGTGCGGCAAATTGCTAAAATGGATAAAAAAGCAGCAGAACAAGCTTTTTCTCAGTTTATCAATGATAATTCGCTGAATGAAAAACAGATTGCTTTTGTAAGGAAAGTAATTAATTATATTTCGGTAAATGGATATATGAATGATACGGATATATTCGAGGCACCATTTGACAAGCCCAATGATGTATTTAGTATCTTCAGCCAGGATGATATGGATTCTTTACTGAGAGTTATTAATGGAATTAATGAAAAGGCTACTACTTACAATAGTAAATCGTAGAGATAAGGTGAGATATGTGTATGAAAATATGAAGGATTAATGTGTTGACCAGAAAATACCAACATTATTTTCATTGTGCGTTTCAGGTAGTGGCTCAGTTTTATATGTAGTTTATAGTGTGTTTCTGATTGTTTTTTATACCGGTAGGGACAATGTTGACTTGCCTCTATCGGTATTTTTATGTCAGAGTTCCAGGATAGATTCTTGAATCCTAAATAATCCTCAGGACATTCAATCGTCTATGTGGAATTTTCTACACATGTCAGGTTGTATACTATAAGTAGAGGAAAAAATCTGTTCAGAACTCCGGGAACTGTTAATGCGATAAAGATGCAGGTGTTACCAGGTAAGGAATTGAATGTGTCATTGAAAAGACATCGTTTTCCCCACATACGTGGGGGTGATCCTATGGGATCGAAAATAAGGCTGCGCATAACGCTGTGTCGGATGCAAGGGCGACAAAAGAATTGGCACTAAAACTGATTAAAAACCGAACTTTGGTAATTTAAAATTGGCACCAATACTGGGATCTTTTAGTGTTTTCCCCACGCATGTGGGGTGATCCTTTAGTCTTATCAGAAGTAATGCATGGTTTTGGTTACCCTTTTGATTGCATAACAGTATAAGGATTTTCAGCATATGCAGATAAATCAGACAATGCTTGTTTTATAATCGCCTATGTGTAATTTTCTATACATGACAGGTTGTATACTATAGATAGAGGAAAAACGATTATAAAGAATGTAAAAGGCGGTGCGTTAATTATTGTATGATAAGGTAGATTTTTGGGTGTCTGCATGGTTTCTTGCGCTTATAGTTTGCGCCGTTTGCCCTGTTCCCCGTTGGCTTTGTTATACAGTGTTTTTTCTGCCGATTTTTTTATTTATCATCAATACAAAATATTAACTTCAATCATTTATACAGCTTTGACTTTGTTCAGAGCTTTTTATGTTTTATCCACATATGCATGCAGGGGAAATCTTTATCATCGAAGGAAAAATATGGAATTTACGAATCTGTTTTTGTAGTGGAGAGTTGATAATAATTCGCATTCAAAGTATAATAAGAACTGAATTATAAACGTAAAATACCTTTTACGTATATACTATTAGACAATCAGGTTATTATATTGTGCGTTTATTGTAAATGCAGAAGGGGTTAAAAAATGGCATTAACAGATACCAAAGAAATGTTCAGAAAAGCATATGAAGGACACTATGCGATTGGGGCATTCAATGTAAATAATATGGAAATTATTCAGGGGATTATGGAAGCAGCTCATGAAGAACAGTCTGCTGTTATTCTTCAGGCTTCCGAAGGCGCCAGAAAGTATGCAGGCTCTCCATACATTGTTGATCTGGTAAAGACAGCGGTACGTCAGTATCCTGAAATTCCGGTAGCTCTCCATCTGGATCATGGTTCCTGCTTTGAAGTGTGCAAGGACTGTATTGATGGCGGATTTACTTCTGTCATGTTTGATGGCTCCAAGCACCCATTTGAAGAAAATGTGCGCATTACTAAACAGGTTGTTGAATATGCACATGCCCATGGGGTAGTGGTAGAAGCGGAACTGGGACGTCTTGCCGGTGTAGAAGATATGGTCAGCGTAGATGCCAAGGATGCTATTTTTACGGATCCAGAAGAAGCTGCTGAATTTGTAGCTCTTACCGGGTGCGATTCCCTGGCTATCGCTATTGGTACCAGCCATGGTGCATATAAGTACAGCGGGGAACCTTATCTGGATTATGAACGTCTGGAAAAGGTAGGTAAGCTGCTTCCGGATTATCCAATCGTTCTCCATGGTGCATCCACCGTTATTCCGGAATATGTAGCTAAGTGCAATGAATTTGGTGGCAAGGTACTGGGAGCTAAAGGAGTTCCGGAAGATATGCTCCGCAAGGCAGCAACCATGGCCGTATGCAAGATTAATATCGATACAGATATCCGCCTGGCTATGACTGCAGCTATCAGAGAAAGTCTGGTTAAGCATCCGGAAAATTTTGACCCGCGTTCTTACCTCAAAGCTGGACGTCAGGCAGTAAAGGATATGGTAAGCCATAAGATTCAGGCAGTAGTAGGTTCTTCTCACTCCATTTAATGGGAAGGGGAAAATCTCAGCTATGGCAATACAAAACGGTAGAAGCAAAATGTGCTTCTACCGTTTTTCGATGGGAGACAGGGAGTTGGCCATTCAGACTTCCTCAAAGTACAGAATATGTGGATTATCCCTGAGCTGGCTTTTAAACTCAATTTTCTGGCCGCGCCTGGGAAGTCGCATGCTGACTACAGCTACGATGAGCTGCTGACCGGATTGGTCCTTATTGAAGTCAAAATCATATAATTTTATGTGGAGTTTTTTAAGGTCTTTAAGGAACTGACGGACATCCTCATTGCTTTTAAATTCAATATACAGATTCAGGCTGCGGGAATTTCTTCTGAATTTCTTATCCAGTGGCCCGAGAACACGATAGACAAAGAGAATAAGGATGAATGCAGGAATTACGCATTCAATGAATCCGAAACCGACTGCCAGTCCCACGCCTGCACTGGCCCAGAGCCCGGCAGCGGTAGTAAGTCCTACTACACGGCTTCTCATGGTGACGATAATTGTACCAACCCCCAGGAAACCAATGCCGCTGATTACCTGGGCGCCCATACGGGTGATGTCGATATTGGAGCCTGGGAACTGATAAAAGGCGAATTCATTGACAATCATGGCCAGCGCGGCGCCCATACAGACCAGGGCATGGGTCTTAATCCCTGCCTCCTTATTTTTTGCTTCCCTGTCAAGGCCTATGATTGCGCCTGCCAGCGTGGCAATAATGAGACGAGCGATAACGGAGGGGATGCGCCATAAATGAAAAAACGTTATGATTGCTGTCATGTGCATACCTTCTGTTCTATGAACTGTCATGATGTATTGTAAAATATATAATGATATGGTAGCAAAACGGAGAAGGGGATGCAATGGATGAAAGTTCGCTCCTGGAGGGGATTCTTAGTGTATAATGAGTGAGGCTGCATATAGGATGGCCAGGTTATGCAAATTTTATTGCATGGTTTGGAAAAATACCGAATTGCATGACCTCTTATATGGTAAAATAAAGAATGTCACATTGTGCATATGCACAGGAAATGAGTTAGAAAAATTTCGGACACCTGGTCTGAAATGTAAGGTATATTAGGAGAAGGCAAAGGGAATGAAGTCATTTTCCAGATCGGCAAATCATATAGGCATTGATATGGGTTCTTCACAGACTCGTATTTTTTCAGAGAATCGATTGCTTTTGGATGAACGAACCGTTGTTGCAGTGGACAGCAAGACAAATGAGATGGTTGGGTTCGGTACAGATGCGATTATCCGTTATCATAGCAATCCACAGCGGATACGGCTGGAATGGCCAATCAGAAATGGAGTTATGGTGGATTATTATTACACCAAAGGGATTCTGACCTATTTTCTGAAAAAGGTATTGAAGCAGGCATTGGCACGTCCGGAAATCGTTCTGTCCATTTCCAGCGGACTTAGTTCTGTAGCCAGACATGCGCTGATTGATGCGGTTATGCATGCCGGGGCACAGAAGGCATTCCTGCTTCCTGTGGCGGCGGCTGCTGCGTTGGGACAGGGAATCCGCCTGGATACCCCGGATGTGGTTCTGTCCATGAATATCGGGCAGGATGTGACTGACTGCGGTATGTTTTCCTGCGGCGGTGTGATTGCACAGGAACAGGTGGTTTTTGGCGGACGTACGATTAACGAAGGAATTCAGGCCTACATGCGGGAGAACCTGCAGATTATCATCGGAATGGATGAGGCTGAATCCATCAAACAGGACATGGTCTCTGTGGTGGAAAACGGACTGGATATGACATTTGCAGTACATGGCCGGCGTGTAGTGGATGGAGTCTCTGTGGTTATGCAGATGACTTCCTCCCGCATGTATCCGATAATTCAGATGTATCTGGAACCGGTGGCCGAACTGGCAGAACGCATTATTCGTCAGGCATCTCCGGATATGGCGGAAGACCTGCTTAAGCATGGATTGCTGTTAACCGGGGGTACGGGCAGACTTTCAGGGCTGGATAAATGGCTTGCCAACCGTCTGGGTATTCCGGTAAGAGTACCGGAACATGCGGAATTTTCTGCAGTTATGGGATGTAGTCGTACACTGGATGAATATAAAAAGATTCCGGACCTTATTGAGAATGGCGAGAAATATTACGGGAGGAATTAGCCTTGTTCTTTTTTGGAAAACGTAAAATTATTACTGCCGTTTGCTTTTTTGTGTTTATGGCTGTATGTGGCTGGTTCTGGAGAAACAGAGAGACTGTAAGTTTTGTTTCTCAGCCATTGTCTACAGCAGAGGCTCCTTTTCAGTATGGAACCAGTCAGATATCCTTACTGGCCCGGTACGGCGGGGCAACGATTGGGCAGATTATCAATCATTGGAAAGAAGTGGATACCCTTCGTCATGAAAATGCCAATCTTAAGGCTGAACAGGCAGCGTACAGTGAAATTCTGGCAGAAAATATCCGTTTGAAGGGAATGCTTAATTTTAAACAGACCTATACGCAGTATAGTATGTTGGGAGCTAAGGTTATTGCCAAAGATTATAACAGCTGGACCAACACCATTACGATCGACAGAGGATCCAGTGATGGGGTAAATAAATATATGCCTGTCATTGTGCCACAGGGGGTAGTTGGTTTTGTAAGCTCAGTCAGCCGGTACACATCTCAGGTACAGCTTCTGGTGGATCCGCGTACGGCCATTGGGGGGATTGTACAGAGACCGGAATCCCGTGTAGCCTCCATTCTCAAGGGCGATGGGAACAATTCCGATTTCCTTGTGTTCGGAAACATTCCTAAGGAAGCGGACGTTATTAAGGGAGACACCATTGTAACCTCCGGATATGGCGGAGTATATCCTAAGGGATTGCTTATTGGGACGGTAAGCCAGGTCTCTGCTGATGGTTCTGGGGTATCTCTGGCAGCTTTGGTCAAGCCGGCAGTTGATTTTACAAAGGTTGAAGAAGTATTTATTATTACCAATTCTGTTCAAAAGGTAAATCCAGGCGATATCAATAACCAGATTCCAATCAAGGAACCGGCTATGAATCCGAATGAACAGCAGGCATCGGATGGAGATACACCGGTTGTACCGGCTAAAGGGGAATAGACATGAGCAGTTTTAGTTTGATAGTTACAGGTTTTCTGCTGTTTCTGATTCAGTGGTCTGTATTTCCTTTTCTGTTCAGCGCGCAGTGGCAACCTGATTTATGGCTTACTGTCATGGTCATGAGCACACTTATTTATGACAAGAGGACCGTTTTTATCTGGGCGGTGGCAGGAGGAATTATTCAGGATCTTACATCAGGAAGTTCTGTGGGATTCCATCTGTTTATCTACCTTGTGCTAGCGTCACTGTTTTACTGGGGAGGCAGAAGGCGTTTTAACAGGCATTGGTATGTTTCCTGCATTGCTGTGATGGCAGGGACGCTTCTTGGTCAGATAATTTTTGCTATCGTGGCAGCGATTTCTGGCGAATGGGTATCTGTTCCAGCATATATTGCTTTTAAATGTGCGCCCCTGATGCTGGTGAACGGGCTAGCGGCCATATGCCTGCATCGTATACTCTGGAGCATTAGAATTGAGGGGGATCCGCAGTGGTAAATAAAGATAAGATTCCTGCATTTCTGGAAAGGTTTAAAAAGAAAAAGGAAGAATCCCGGTATACTAATATTATGTATGCAAGAGTCTGCGTTCTCTGTGTACTGGGAGCCCGCCTGTTCTGGATGCAGATTATAGAAGGCTCTTATTACAAGAGTGAAGCGGATGGAAACCGCATACGCCATCTTCCGGTACAGGCAGCCCGAGGGGTAATGTTTGACCGCAATGGGCAGATTATGGCGGGATCCCGCAGCGCATACAGTGTGGTTCTGCCTGATGATTTCAAGAAAAATAAGATAAGTGACGCAGAACTGAACCGGCTTTCACAGCTGATTCAGATGCCTGTGGCGGACATAAAGCAGAAAATTGAAGATAACAAGAAGGCCTTTGGCGGCCTGGTTATTGCCAATGATGTAGGTATTGATGTAGCCACACAGATTGAAGAACGCAGGGATGATTATCCGAATTTCATTATCGAAGTCCGTCCGCTCCGTGTATATCCGCTTAATGATGCAGGCGGTCAGATTTTCGGTTATGTCGGAGAAGCAGGGCCAAATGATAAGGATGCGGAAGGTAATCCATATCAGCTGGGCACCATTATCGGCTGTGCCGGTCTGGAGGCGGAATTCAATCCGTACCTGGAAGGGAAGAATGGGAACAAGCTGGTGGAAGTTGATGCTTCCGGGCGTCCAGTAAAGACATTTGACGGGATACCGGTTTCCCAGGGGCATAATATCCGGCTCACTCTGGATAGCCGTATTCAGCGTACGGCGGAAGATGCTATCAAAGAACAGATGGCTAAACTGGGAAGTACCAGCTCCTTTGCAACCGGCGCTTCGGCTGTAGCCATGGATCCACAGACTGGTGCTATTCTGGCCATGGTCAGCTGGCCGAGTTATGACTCCAATCATTTTAGTCAGGGAATTACTGCGGCGGAATGGAAAAACCTGATTAATAATCCGAATCATCCAATGCAGAACCGTACGATTTCCTCCGTATATCCACCAGGATCTACGTTTAAGGTTATTACGGCTTCGGCAGCACTGGAATCCCATGTCACTACGCCGGGCGAGAGAATATTTGATAGCGGCAAGCACTGGCTGATTCCTAAGAGAAACGCTCAGGGGGAAGCTTTTGGCTGGATTAACTTCTATGATGCTATGGCTAAGTCCGATAACGTTTATTTCTATGAAATGGGACGTCGTCTGGGGATTGATCGTCTGTCCGCCATGGCCCGTGCCTACGGTATTGGCCGAAAGACAGGAATTGATCTTCCGGGAGAAGTGGCAGGCAACATGGCCAGCGCAGAATACAAGAAGAAGGTTTTCCATGAATCCTGGTATCTGGGGGAAACCTTTGATGCGGCTATAGGTCAGAGCTATACTCTGGTTACTCCGTTGCAGATGGCTGTGGTATATTCGGCTATTGCCAATGGAGGGTATCTGTACCGTCCTTACATGGTGAGCCGTATTGATAACTTTGATGGTACCCCACTTAAGATTTATTCACCTCAGGTAGTGGGGACCGTACCGGTTTCCAAGACAAATCTGGAAATCATCCGCCGGTCACTACGCGGAGTTATGCAGCCTGGCGGTACAGGTGGGTTCATGTTCTCGAATTATCCAATTCCGATTGCCGGTAAGTCAGGGACAGCGCAGACACATGGCGTGGATAATGGCTGGTTCATTGCCTTTGCTCCGTATGACAAACCGCAGATTGTTGTAGTAGTTATGTTTGAACACAGTGGTTTCGGTTCTCAGTCAGCAGCTCCTGTAGTTAAAAAGATGATGGATGCTTATTTCCGTGTGGGAAGCTATCAGAATGCAACGGCTGACACCTCAGCTACGATTGACACGGATACATCCGGAAAAGAAGGAGGACAGATATGAGTCGTTTAACGGCCATTATGTCCGGTAAAGGCGGGGTTGGTAAAACAACACTGACGGCGGCTCTGGGTATTACACTGGCCCGGATGGGGAAGAAGGTTCTCCTTCTGGATGGTGACCTGGGGTTGTGTAATCTGGATCTGATACTTGGTGTCAGCGACAGAGTTCGCTTCAATATGTATGATATGGCACTGGGAAAATGTTTCTCTGATGAAGTGATTGTACCCGTAGAGACCAACCTGGACTTTATGGCCGGTTCGTCTGAATATACATGGGATACGGTATTTGAGGGAGCTGTTGATACGGTTCTCGAAGATATGGATGGTCAGTATGATTACATTCTCCTGGACTGTCCGGCCGGGTTAGGCCGTGGGATTACGTATGCAGAGACGCATGCCAATGACGCCATTATTGTTCAGGTGCCTACCCGTTCCAGCGAACGGGATGCACACCGTCTGAAAAAGGAACTGTCAGGGAAAATACCTATATGGATTATAGGAAATGAATTCGTTTGGAATGATGAACAGTTTCTTAGCCCATCCGATTTTGTAAGGTCTGTTGATGTACGGGATCTTCTTGGCATTGTGCCCCGTACAGTAAAGGCCGGGACATTATCCAATCAGGGAAAGTTTGGTACGAATTTGGATTGGGGAATTTTTGGAGAGGCCATGCGTATTGTGGCTAAAAATTATGTGCATTTCCGTTTTTATCCACAGTCTACATGGAATAAGCTTATTCAGCAGGCCAGAACAGAAGAAACTCCGGCTGATAGTAGTGTTAACAAAAAGAAACACCAGGAAAAGGAGAG
>OGYG01001948.1_pt1 | contig 11296 bp, 8 predicted proteins | sample 1576481 | NCBI WGS metagenome assembly OGYG01 (sample SAMEA3541497, study PRJEB24748) | human gut metagenome | biome: human gut; feature: human-associated habitat; material: faeces | place: China | collected 2012 | reverse complement strand
GAGAGACCACCTCATGCAATCCAATCAGCTTCAAGGCCTGTGAGCTGGCTTATAGCAAGGGTGGGGCATGGCTGGATGCATGCATCAGGGCTGTTGACGATAACCAGAAGTTGGTCCTGGACTTCTTCGCCACCAAACATCCTCGCGTGAAACTCGCACCAATCACGGGAACCTACCTTCAGTGGCTTGATTTCAGAGACCTTGGCCTTGCTCCAGAAGAGCTTGACCACCTGTTGCAGTTTGAGGCTCAGATTTTCTTCACCGACGGAGTCTTCTTTGGCGAGGCTGCCCAGGGTTTCAAGCGTTGGAATTTGGCAGCCCCTCGCGTCGAGATTGAGGAAGCGTTGAATCGTCTGGATGCAGCACTTACGGCTCACGGTTTCTAGACACAGTCTGCGGCTTTAAGCGGACTGATTGCGGTTTCTTGACACCGCACCACTGCCATACCACCATATACCTGCTCGTATAGTGCATGAAATCACCTGCGGAGAAGCTCGTTCTTCTCCGCATTTTGTTTGGTGAGAAACCCGTTGCACCGGCAGATTTCTAAGAAAATCAAAAAAGAGTTTGAAAAAACTGCGTTTCTCGCTTGCATCTTTTTCTGATTCTGTAATAATGATTTAGCTGCGTTTCATGAGGTGGCCAAATGGTGGGAGTAGCTCAGTTGGCAGAGCGACGGACTGTGGCTCCGTAGGTCGAGGGTTCGAGCCCCTTTTCCCACCCCATTCGAAACGTTAATTGGATCGTTAGCTCAGCTGGTAGAGCAGGGGACTCTTAATCCCAAGGTCCAGGGTTCGAACCCCTGACGATCCACCATTTGAATTTCAAACCCCGGCATGCGTCGGGGTTTTATTTTTTGTAAGTCGCTACTTTCTAATTGTTTGTTGCGAGGGATTGCGTCATACTGAAGTCTCCATGATTTTATTGTAGTTCGGAGGACTCGCCGTGATTTACACAATGACGCTTAATCCCGCGCTTGACTATGTCATGCATCCAAACACATTGGACATGGGCTTTACCAACCGCTCCTCGTCAGAAGAGTTGCACTGCGGTGGTAATGGTATTAACGTCTCCACGCTTCTCAATGAGCTTGATAAGGTCACCGTTGCCATGGGCATTGTTGGTGGCTTTACTGGTGAATACCTGCTGAGTGATCTTCAGCGTCAGGGTATTCCAAGTAACTTCGTCAAGCTGGATTCAGGCTTTACCCGCATTAATGTCAAGCTTAACGGCATTGTTATGACTATGGTCAACGGCAATGGTCCACGCATTCCGGAGAAAAAGGTTGATGAGCTGCTGGAGCGCATGGATGTTGTTGGCGCAGGTGACACCCTGGTTCTTACCGGTTCTATTCCAAGCTCGCTTCCAGAGGATATTTACACTCGCCTTATGGCTCAGCTTGCTGGTCGCGGTATTCAGTTTGTTGTTGACGCTCCTGGTCAGCTGCTTATGGAGGCTATTAAGGCTCAACCATTCCTGATCAAGCCTAACAACCACGAGGTCGGCCGTATCTTTGGTGCAAGCCCAGAGACTCCAGAAGAGTGCATTCCATTTGCAAAGAAGCTCCAGGACGGCGGCGCTCGCAACGTTATCGTTTCTTGCGGCGGTGCAGGTTCGCTACTCCTGGACGAGTACGGTACTGAGCACATTGTCCCAACTGCAAAGATTCGCCTTGTTAACGCAACTGGCGCTGGTGACTCCATGGTTGCAGGCTTTTTGGCAAAGACCACCGCTGGCTACGATTACGACACTGCGCTTATCTACGCTTCTGCTTGCGGTACGGCAACTGCAGCAAGCCGAGGAATCGCAAAGCGCGCAACCATCGATCGTGTTGTCACTGCTCTCTACAAGAAGATGGGCCGAGAAATGCCTGCTTCTATCGCAGAAGAGATTCAGCTTGCTCGCCAGAAAGAGGAGAGCCGCGAGGGTAAGTCTTCTTGGCTTGCAGATTCTGAGTAGTAATCGCAGCTAGAACACGTAGTTCTTTTGGCGAGAAACCCTCAGATAGTGCACTTTTGTCGCGCAAGAAATACTGAACGCTTTTACTATTGTGAACGTACAAACACTTGGCAAGAAAGATTCTCTTGCCAAGTGTTTTTTATTGAAATTTATTTAACGATACTCACAACGTAACAGGTCAAAAAAATGTTACTCTGTACAAAGATAGGTTTGACTCTGCGACTGTTGTCCTTTTGGGCAGTCATGCAGAACTATACGCCCCGCTAAGCGGACAATGATAGGAGCAAGTATGTTTGAGGGAGTCAATGCGTCTAACGGAATCGGCATCGGTACTGCTCAGGTTGCTGTAGATCCAGATCTTACTTTTACTCCACACACTGTTGAAGACACAGCTGCAGAGAAGGCTCGTTACGCAGAGGCTGTAACTAAGTTTATCGCACAGACAAATGCGCAGATTGAGCGCATGACCAAGACGGTGGGCGAGGAAGCTGCTGCAATTATGGGTGCTCACATTGAGTTTGCAGAGGATGAGGGCATCAAAGAGGCTGTTAACAGCGCAATTGACGGTGGCACCTGCGTTGAGCAGGCTGTAAGTGACGCATACGACATGTACTACAACATGTTCCTGGGCATGGAGGATGAGCTCTTCCGTGAGCGCGCTGCAGACGTTGCTGACGTAAAGACCGGTCTTCTCGCTGACCTTCTTGGTAAAGAGGTTGTTGACCTCTCCACACTTCCAGAGAACTCCGTCATTGTCTGCCATGAGCTGACTCCTTCTATGACCGCAGACATCGATAAGGACCACGTTGCAGGTATTGTTACCGAGACTGGTGGTCGTACTTCTCACTCCGCAATCATTGCTCGTGCTCTTGAGATTCCTGCAGTTCTTTCTGTTCCTAACATCACTTCTGAAGTTGCAACTGGCAACGCTATTGTTGTCGACGGCACCAACGGTAAGGTTGCAGTTAATCCTTCTGAGGCTGAGCTTGCTGAGTACAAGGCTCAGGCTGAGGCTTATGCTGCAGAGAAGGCTGCTCTTGAGGCTTATCGCGGCAAGGAGACCGTAACTGCTGACGGCATCAAGGTTCTGCTTGTTGCTAATATCGGCAACCCAGATGACGCTAACGGCGCAGTTGACGCTGACGCTGAGGGTATTGGTCTGTTCCGCTCCGAGTTCCTGTTTATGGACGCAAAGGAGCTTCCAAGCGAGGAAGAGCAGTTTGCTGCTTACCAGAAGGTTGCTCTGCGCATGAAGGATAAGCCTGTCATCATCCGCACTCTTGATGTTGGTGGCGATAAGGAGATTCCTTACCTCAACATGAAGGCTGAGGAGAACCCATTCATGGGCTTCCGCGCTATCCGTTACTGCCTCAACAATGCTGAACAGTACAAGGTTCAGCTCCGCGCTCTTCTCCGCGCATCCGCATTTGGCGACATCAAGATTATGCTTCCTCTTGTTACCGCTGTTGACGAGGTTCGCAAGGCAAAGGCTCTTGTTGAGGAGTGCAAGCGTGAGCTTGACGCTGAGGGCGTAGCTTACAACAAGGACATTGAGGTCGGCACCATGATTGAGACCCCATCTGCATCTCTGATTGCAGATAAGCTGGCTCGTGAGTGCGACTTCTTCTCCATTGGTACCAACGACCTCATCGGTTACACCATGTGCGCTGACCGCGGCAATGATCGCGTTGCCTACCTCTACGAGGTCTACCAGCCATCCGTTCTCCGTTCTCTCAAGTTCCTCATCGGCGAGGGCAACAAGGAGAAGATCATGGTTGGTATGTGCGGCGAGGCAGCTGCAGATCCACTGCTCATCCCAGTCCTTCTTTCCTTTGGCCTGGACGAGTTCTCCGTCTCTGCACCATCTGTCCTGCGTACCCGCAAGACTATTGCTGCTTGGACAAAAGCTGAGGCAGATGAGCTTACCGCTCGCGTTATGGAACTTGATACCGCAGCTGAGGTTAAGGCTCTGCTTGAGCGTGAAGCTCGCTAAGTTCTAGTCGTAAAGTCTTAGCTTACACGATACAAATTCAGGGGCATCTGCGCTGGCAGGTGCCCCTGTTTCTTTAATGCTAAACCTTTTGGCGAGAAGACCGATCTTTTCGTAATGCTAATCAGCAAAGCTCGAGCTTCGAAAAGCGACCTACGACGCAGGAGTCGCTCCGTGAGCTAGGGAACAATCACGGAAAGTGCAGCTGGGATGACCTCAACTACAAATTGCTCTGCAAAAGGAAGTTCTTCTCCGTCTACCTGGACGGGAACTGGTTTGTGGAAAGTAACAACAGCTTTCTTGAGATGACGCTCTACTATAATGCGAGAGTTAATGTGCTTTCCAGCCTTTGCTAGACCAAATAAGGCCAGCAAGTGGGGGATATTGGGCACTTTAGTGTTGTAGCAGACGGTAAGAAGGCCATCGTCAGGCTGCGCATGCGGACAGACCTTAAAGCCGCCGCCATACGTAGGGCCAATCTGGAAGGCCATGATAAGCGCTTGAAGATCAATGTCCTTCTCGCCATCAAACGAGACGGTGCAAGGGTAACCCTTGCTGCCTGCAGCCATAAACTTGAGGCCCGAGGTTAAGAAGAGCGCCTCGCCCTCGGTAGAGGAGTTGTTCGCGCGGCGCTTTGTGGTGTCGGCTGCAATAGCAGCATCAAGTCCAAATGACATGGTCTCCATGAAGTAGACGTCGTTGATGCGACCAATCTCTAGCTGCTTAACCTTGCCGCGAACCAGCTGTGCAAACGCGCCTTCGGGGTCGTTAATTTTCATACCCAGAGTGCGTGCATAGTCGTTTCCCGAACCCATAGGGATAATGCCAAGCGCTGGACGAACCTCTGGCGATAAGGTCATGAGGCCGTTGACCACCTCGTGGATGACGCCATCTCCGCCAAGTGCGACAACCGTGTCAAAGTCCGCAGCTTTTGCGGCCATGACACGAGCGTCTCCCATAGCTGTGGTGAGCTTGAGTTCGTATCCGTCGGTTGCAGCAGAATAGCTGGTTAAAAAGTGGCGAGCAAATTCTGCACCAGCAGCACCTTTACCGCTATGAGCAGCAGGATTAGCTATGATAAGCGTGCGTCCAAGAGGGGATTGAGACATTTTGCACCATTTCTACAAGCGCTGCTGTTGAGCGCGCTGTTACTAAATAGTCTTGTCACCACATATCAAAATAAAATAGTGGAGAAAACAGTTCAACAACGTTTCAAGTTTAAACGGCTTTGTCTGTCTGTGCTAGGATAAACCATACAGAAATCGGTAGAAAAGGATAGCGCGTGAGCGAGTCTTCAACACAAACTAATAATGCGCAGGATGCAAGTATAGTTTCTGCAAATACTAATGGTGCAAGTGCAAGTCTTGTTGCTGTTTCTGCTCGCGATGCGTGGTATCCAACGCATCAGCGTGATCAGTTTATCTTGCGCCAGCTGGTCAGTAAGGATTTCAAGCTTAAGTATCGCCGCAGTATCTTGGGCGTTGTGTGGTCGGTTTTGAATCCTCTTCTGATGATGGCGGTTATGGCAGTTGTTTTCTCTACGTTTTTAGGTAACCGCGCTGAGGATGTTGTGAATTACCCACTGTATCTTATTCTTGGTAACACGGCATTCCAGCTGATGAATGATGCTACTACCATGGGAATGCGCTCAATTATTGATGCATCTAGCTTGCTTAAGAAGGTTCGCATCAATCGTGTTGTTTTCCCTGTTCAGAAGGTGCTTTTTGCGGTTGTAAACTATCTTTTTTCGCTCATTGCTGTAGGTATTGTTATGCTTGTCTTCCGCATTCCGCTGACAATTTATTCATTGCTCACACCTGTTGCTTTGCTGCTTCTGGCTTGTTTTTGCATCGGTCTTGCAATGCTTCTCTCGGCCCTTGCAGTCTTCTTTAGGGATGTTATTCACCTATGGAGTGTTGTGACCACTGCATGGATGTATGGAACACCTCTGTTTTACTCCGTTAATATCATGTCTCCCTGGATGTTGGAGGTCGAGCGTTTTAATCCAATGTTCCACTTTGTAACATTTATTAGAGACTGCCTTCTTTTTCAGAAGTTTCCTGCAACAAGCACCATTTTAGGCTGCCTTGTTTCTGCAGTTCTTGCCCTCGTAATTGGCTATACCGTCTTCCACAAACTAGAGAAGAAATTTATTCTGCACATTTAACCGCAGATTATCTTTTTGAAATAACCTTATAGCAGAATGTTTCTGGATGACTACGAGTTTGCGAAAAGCCAAACATAATGCCCTTTGAGTTAAAGGAATGGCTTTCTATTACTGCAACACAATTAAAAGGTTCAAGTTCTAGATATCGATAGTCTTCTTCAGTTGCCAACTCAACGCTTATAGTTCTTTTGCTCTTTAGAATTTTCATATGGAGCATGTTCTCTAGGTAAGCAAAAATAGATGTTGATGCATCCTCAGGAGTTAAATTCATTACGGCAGACGCCAAAAGGTAGTCGTTGTCTATTTGTCGAGAAGATCCATTTAGCTTGCGGATTCGAACTATATGTAAAAGTTCTTCTCCTATCTTAAAACCAGTTTGATGAGAGATATCGTCCGTACACGGTATATGTTCAAAGACAATGACATTTGTTTTAGGCACAAGATGATTTCTTTGAGCATATTCTTGAAAAGATTCAAGTCCTTCTAATGAGCCAATAACCTCACTTGGCTTTTTCTGCCAAATAACCCGTACACCTCTACCACGAATTGGTTGAAGAAACGCTTCGTCTGATAACAGCGCAAGTGCTCTTCGAACAGTATTTCTGGAGCAGGAATATGTTCTGGTAAGCTCCATTTCAGTAGGCAAATAGGACTCATACGTGTATGTTCCATCTAAAATTTTATTCTTCAAATCTTGATAAATCGTATCAAACCGTACTCTGGGCATATTTTTCCTTAGCTGGCTGCTGGAAGTCAAAGTTATGTAATCAAATTATTCTTGAATAGATAGTAGCTTTATAAAATTGAAACAAACATAAAATATTTTCCTTCATACCATTTACCGATAATTTCATACCGTTCAGAAGCAAGTTGTTTAAACAACTTGCTATAATAAATATACTTTTCTTTGCAGACATAAGCAAAATTGTTTTGAACGTATATCAAAACATAGCTTATGAAAATTATGAGAAGGGGCGTCAACCTAGCAAAGAGTTAGGAACGTTCTCTAAGGAGGAATCTTATGTCCGGTATCAATCGTAGGCAGTTTGTCACCTTAAGTGCATCAGCTCTTTGTTCGCTGGGTCTTGTTGCTTGTGGAGGAAATAACGACAAAAAGCAGGGAGGGTCTGATTCTGCAAACGGTTCAGTTTATTTCCTAAACTTCAAGCCTGAGTCTGATCAGCAGTGGAAAGATCTTGCAGCTAAGTATACTGAGGAAACAAAGGTTCCTGTAAAGGTAGTAACCGCTGCTTCTGATACTTATGCACAGACATTCCAGTCTGAGATTAACAAGGACGCTTCTGTAGCTCCAACACTGTTCCAGACAAATGGTCCTTCCGGTCTTATTGGTGTAAAGGATTACTGCGTTGACCTTAAGGGTGCCAAGATTCTGGATGAGCTTACCAATGACGCTCTTAAACTTCAGGAGGATGGCGTTGTCTACGGTGTTGACTATGTAGAGGAAGACTACGGCATTATCTACAACAAGAAGCTGCTTGAGAAGGCTGGCTATAAGGGTGACGACATCAAGGACTTTGCCTCACTGAAGAAGGTCGTTGAGGATATTCAGGCTCGCAAAGCAGAGCTTGGCGTTAAGGGCGCATTCACCAGCGCTGGTCTTGATTCCAGTTCTGACTGGCGCTTTACTACACACCTTGCAAATCTTCCTCTGTACTATGAGTTCAAGGATACTGGTAATCCTGAGGCTAAGGAAATTAAGGGAACGTATCTTCCTAATTACAAGCAGATTTTTGATCTCTATATCAACAATGCTACATGCAGCCCAACAGAGCTTTCTGGCAAGACCGGTGATGATGCTGTTGCAGAGTTTGTCAATGGCGACGCTGTCTTCTACCAGAACGGTACCTGGGCATACAATGACATCAAGAAGCTTGGCGACGATGCTCTTGGTATGATTCCAATTTATATTGGTGTTAAGGGTGAAGAGAAGCAGGGTATGTGCTCCGGTGGTGAGAACTATTGGTGCGTAAGCTCCAAGGCAGACGACGCTTCTCAGAAGGCAACACTTGACTTTATCTATTGGTGCGTAACTTCTGATACAGCTACCACTGCAATTGCTGAGGATATGGGCTTCACCATTCCATTCAAGAACGCAAAGGCAACAAAGAACGCTCTTGCAAACATTGCAGCTGAGTACGCAAAGAAGGGTAATGAGTCTGTGGCTTGGGACTTCATTTACATTCCTTCTCAGGAGTGGAAGAACAATCTCTCCAGTGCACTTAAGGGCTATGCAGCAGGAACAGAGGACTGGGATGCTGTTAAGTCTGCATTCGTTGATGGTTGGAAGGCTGAAAAAGAGGCTAACGCATAGTAGCCCTTCTAGTAATGCTTTGATTGGTGAGAGACGAGAAGAGAGATCTCTCTTCTCGTCTCTTGTTATTGGAGGGTATCTCTATGGCTAAGATGTTGAAGCGGTGGTGGCCATTATTTGTTCTGCCTACTGCGCTATCTTTTTTGTTTGGCTTTATGATTCCGTTTGTGCAGGGATTTTATCTTTCGTTTTGTAAATTTATTACCATTAGCGATGCTAAACCGGTAGGTCTAGATAATTATGTAGCAGCTTTCTCTGACCCACAGTTTGCTAATGCTTTTTGGTATACCGCATTATTTGCGTTAGTCTCAACAGTTCTTATTAATGTATTGGCGCTTGCAATTGCACTTGCCTTAACAAGGAAGAATCTTAAGGGCACCAATTCATTCAGGACTGTATTTTTTATGCCAAATCTTATTGGTGGCATTGTTTTAGGTTACATTTGGAATATCTTGATTAACTGCCTACTCTCTATTGTGGGTGAGCAGCTTCTTGCGCTTAATAGCACTGCTGGATTCTGGGGAATGATTATTCTTACCCTTTGGCAGCAGGTTGGCTACATGATGATTATTTATATTGCTGGCCTGCAGTCTATTCCGAGTGATTATCTTGAAGCAGCGCGAGTTGATGGAGCAAATGCTTGGCAGACACTTTGGAAGGTAAAAATTCCAAACCTGATGTCTACTATTACTATTTGCCTTTTCTTGACGGTAACAAATGGCTTTAAATTATTTGATCAGAATCTGGCGCTTACAGCAGGCGAGCCTAAGCATGCAACTGAAATGCTCGCTCTGAATATTTTCAATACCTTCTACGCTCGACAGGGAGCAAAGTGGATGGGTATCGGCCAGGCTAAAGCTGTTATTTTCTGCATTTTAGTTATTTGTATTGTCATGATTCAGCTAAGAGCCACCAGGTCGAGGGAGGTGCAGCAATAATGAAGCGCGAAAAAATCATTAATAAAATTTTAGCTGTATTCTTTACCATTCTATCTCTTGCATGGATTTATCCAATGGTTATGATTTTGATGAATTCATTCAAGGAAGAAACAACTATTACCACATCCACTGCGTTTGATTTTGTTACTTCAGAGAATTCTGCAGGTTTTGCTAACTACATTGCTGCTGTAGAGAAGCAAGGCTTTTTATCAGCCTTTGGTTATTCTCTAGTAATTACCATCACTTCCGTAGCACTGATTTTGGTTTGCTGCTCGATGTGTGCATGGTTTATTGTTCGTGTGAAAAATCGCATTAGCAACATTTTGTATTATCTATTTGTTTTCTCGATGGTAGTGCCTTTCCAGATGCTTATGTTTACTCTGTCCAATATGGCAAATACGCTTGGATTTAATACTCCTTTCAATATTTGCTTCATTTATTTGGGCTTTGGTGCTGGATTAGCAGTATTTATGTTTGCTGGATTTGTTAAGACTATTCCAGTTGAGATTGAGGAAGCCGCAACTATTGATGGCTGCAATCCACTTCAAACATTCTTCCATGTTGTTTTGCCTATTATGAAGCCAACATATATTTCTGTTGGTATTCTCGAAACCATGTGGGTCTGGAATGACTATCTACTTCCATATCTTGTACTGGATAGAACCAAATACCAAACTATCCCAATTTTGATCCAGTACTTTAGGGGTGGATATGGACGTGTAGAGATGGGTCCAATGTTTGCCTGCATTATGATGGTTATTATCCCAATTGTCATTATGTATTTGCTGTGTCAGCGCTACATCATTAATGGTGTCGTCTCTGGTGCTGTAAAAGGCTAAATTTCAATGTATTGCAGCAAGCTATAGGCATTTCTGAAAGGTTTTATCATGGCAGAAATCGTTTTAAAGAATATAAAAAAGATTTATCCAAACGAGAAAAAACGCAAGACTCTCTTTGGTAAGAAAACTGAGCAGAAAAAGAGCAATCTTGAGGTGACTGAAGAGGGCGTTGTTGCCGTTCAAGATTTCAATCTCACTATCAATGAGCATGAGTTTGTAGTGCTTGTTGGTCCTTCAGGTTGTGGAAAATCTACTACACTGCGTATGATTGCAGGCCTAGAAGATATTTCTGCTGGTGAGCTTTATATTGATGGAAAGCTTGTCAATGATGTTGCGCCAAAAGATCGAGACATCGCAATGGTCTTCCAAAGCTATGCGCTGTATCCAAATATGACCGTTTATGACAACATGGCATTTACCCTTAAGCTTAAAAAGGTTGATCCTCAAGTCATTGACGAGAAGGTCCGTGCAGCTGCAGAAACATTAGGCATCACGGCATATCTTGATCGTAAGCCAAAGGCTCTTTCCGGTGGTCAGCGTCAGCGTGTTGCAATTGGTCGCGCGATTGTCCGTGATCCAAAAGTCTTCTTGATGGACGAGCCACTCTCAAAGCTTGATGCAAAGCTAAGAAATCAGATGCGTACAGAGATCATTAAGCTTCGTCAAAAGGTTAATGGAACTTTTGTCTATGTTACACACGACCAAACAGAAGCTATGACCTTGGGCGATCGTATTGTCATTATGAAAGATGGCTTTGTTCAGCAAATTGGAACTCCTCAAGAAGTGTTCAATAGGCCTGCAAACCTCTTTGTTGCTGGATTTATTGGCATGCCACAAATGAATTTCTTTGACGCACATCTTATCCGTGTGGACAATGAGTTTCATGTAGAGACAGATAACATGTCATTTGAGATTTCTCCTGAGATGGCAAATCTGTTAGCACAGTCGTGGGTGGCTGCACCAGCAACAGACGTTATTGTTGGCATTAGACCAGAGCAGATTTATCTGACTGAGCCAAATGAAATTGGTGCTTTCAAGGGCACTCTTGAAGTAGGCGAGCTTATGGGTTCC
>OGYG01001947.1_pt1 | contig 11300 bp, 17 predicted proteins | sample 1576481 | NCBI WGS metagenome assembly OGYG01 (sample SAMEA3541497, study PRJEB24748) | human gut metagenome | biome: human gut; feature: human-associated habitat; material: faeces | place: China | collected 2012 | reverse complement strand
CTCCGTCATCGTGGAAAAACACGTCATACAAAAGGTTATGTCGAAAATAGAGGGAAAATTTCTATTTCTCATACGATTCACGAAAGACCAGAAGAAGCTAATAATCGAACTAGAATAGGAGATTGGGAAGCCGATACTGTTGCAGGTAAAACTGGAAAAGCTTGTTTAGTGACTCTAACTGACCGTTATTCTCGTTTTCTAAAAATCAAAAAGGTAGCTGTTAAGAAAAGCAAGTTGGTAATAGAAGCTATGGTAAAAATGTTAGAACCCTTGACGAAGTATACAGTAACTCCTGATAGAGGGAAAGAATTCACCTATCATCAGAAATTGAGCGATCAATTGAACATTGAAGTCTATTTTCCTGACCCTCATGCTCCATGGCAACGAGGAACCAATGAGAACACGAATGGATTACTTAGAGAATATTTTCCAAAGGGTAGTGATCTAACATTGGTTGATGATCAGACTATTCAGCTATGGGAGAACAAACTTAATAATAGGCCACGAAAATGTCTTAACTGGAAAACACCTTATGAAGTATTCTATGGGGAAAGTATGCACTTAATTTGACAATTCAAGACTAAAAAAACGTTTTATTTTCCTCTGTGTACCGACATAGGTTTTATAAGTCACATCCGACACGTTCGGACGCTTGTAAACCTCGCACCATTGCTTGAAATAGGCAAGTAAAGTGATATCTTCATTGACATTGATATTATCTTGTAGCTTCAGCTCCATCTCAGCCGCAGCCTTGATAGCTTCAGATTTAGTCCTAAAACCACCCTTTGACTTTGGTTTGCGTTTGCCAGTCTGGTCGTAGTAATTTATGCGATACTCCCACCCGTTTGGGCGTTTGCGATATGATGCCATTGTTTAGTCCTCCTAATTATCGATTTCGTCAGAACCGTATGTTTAATAAAAGAGCCCCTACACTCGGAATTGTCAAAGCTTGAGAGTGTTGGGGTTTTTTGTTTTATTTAAGACCAGTACCGGTTTTGTAATCAACTACATAAGTTCCGTTTTTTTGAACAAAGTGAATTGAAACACTAGCATAGTATGAACCATTGTCTAAATCCCAATCACAATCCTTAGATGGAACTTTCGAATCAGTATCAATATCATAGTCAGTATCTGTTTTAGTTGTATTTGGTTCACCGACAGTTGCTACAATCTCGTCATAAGTAGTAGTGCCATCTACAATGCTATCAAAATAAGCGTCAGTCCACTTGAAGTTTGAATCAGCTTTTGCTTCTTTACTAGCTTTTTCGGAAGATGACTTACTATAATCAGCATCAATGGACGAACTAGCTTTATCAATCGCTTTGCTAGCATTATCTAGAGCGCTACTATACATTGTTTGAGTCACAAGTACAATGATGATTGAAGCTATAGATAAACAAGTTCCGACAATAGCAAGCACTTTTTTGTTTTTGCGGTTAACAATCAATGCGATTACACCCAAAATCAGTGAGATAATAGCAATAAAGAATGAAACATTGTTTAAAATAGGCACCCAAGAACCAATTAGGGCAATGCCACCAAAAACAATCGCTAAAATACCTAAGACTTTTTTTTCGTCTTTCATAATACGAATTCTCCTATCAGCTTTTAACGTGATTCAGTTTTGCACGTAGTTTTAAATAACAGTTTGCTGAATTTTCCTAAATTCATCTTGTATCATAGCTTCGCCCCAAGTCGTGGAAATATCATACTGTGCAGCGAAGCGAACCCAATTAAAATCGTAGATATCAGTAGATTTTAAATAATCAACTAGTAGCTCATGGATCATATTTCTGTTAGCTTGTGCTTCGTATTTCTCACGCAAACGCTCATAGTCTTTAGAGTTATGCTCTAGGTGGCCCAATTCATGTAAAATGACCTTCAAGCGTATTTCTGGGTCTAAATCCTTATTGATGTAAACCACACGGTTAATAGGGTCTATAAACCCATCTCGTGACCACTGGCTAGAGTCGAACTCACAAAGAGACACATTGAACTGCTCAAGCAATTCTTTCTCCATAAGTTTTATTTCTCCTTACTACTCATATAACCCGCAATAATCCCACGAATAGCCCGCTTGTCGTCGTCCGTCAGTGGTTTCCCGTCGAACATCATTGCATTGTCGATGATTTCATCGATATCGTGGGCATTGGTTGGTTGTTCCTCGGTGGTTTCTGGACCGTCTCCGAAAAGAATGTAATCTGTCGAAGTCCCCAAGGCTTGAGCTAATTTTACAATCTTTGTCCCCGTTGGAATACTAGCGCCGCTTTCCCACTTCGAAATAGTTGAGTCAGACTTATACCCTAACATTTTCGCTAATTCGAGTTGACTAATACCCTTGCTAGTTCTCAAACTTTCAATTCTGCTGCCTCTTTGCTTATTCAAATCCATATCTTTCTCCTTGCTGTTTATATTAATATTATATAGTAGACTTTCCTAACTTTCAAGTCGTTTTATAAAAAAACTAAAAAAACTTGAAAAAAAATCAACAAAACTGTTGACATTGAATTAAATTCAAGTTACAATATGTTTGTAAGTTAGTTAGAAAGGAGGAACAAAATGACAGAAACAGTTCCAAAAATTACAATCAAAGAACTTCGAGCCCGCCACAATCTGACACAAGCCCAATTCGCTGAAAGCGTTGGTACTACAGCTCAGACAGTTAGCGCTTGGGAAAAGAATGTGCTTTCTATTTCTCCTAAGAAAATGGTAACTATCTGTAATAAATACCACATTCAATCGTCTGATTTGTACGGTATCTGATATTTTTTTACAGCAAAACTTGAATTTTATTCAAGTTAAGAATTATGAAAGGAGCTTAAACAAAATGAAGACATTAAAAAAAGCCTTTGAAAAAATCAAAGACGTCATTGACGATTGGTTTTGGAGTGATACCGGATTAATAATCGGTTGTACCTTTTTGGCAATTGTCGGCGCTACATTGGGTTCGATTGTTGGGGTAGGGGTTTTCCTTATTATCAAACTGATTCTCCACAAGTTATTTGGTTTACCCTTTACAGTTGATTAAGCCTATCACAAGTTTTATCAAATAATTAAGAAACAAGGTAAAAGATGTTCCTAGAATAGAAACTATGAATGGAAGCCATAAAGAAGTTAATAGCGTCCGTTTCATGAATGCTTTGTATTCTGGCAGATAATAAAGACCTTTCTTCGTGAGACCTACGTCGCCAGAAACGTCTTTGACGCATAAACCTTTGTCGCAAAGCTCCTGAATAAAAATATCGTTATTATCTATTAATTCTTTATTATCTTTGTAGTAAATTCGACCTCGTTTGTTAGATTTCCGAATTTTAATAAATGTTTTGATTAAGCAATGCGCTTTGTTTGATAGAACTTCCACAATAAAACTCCAATTATTTTTTAAAAACTATTATATCAAAAATAGAAAAGGAAAAATGAACGAATTTCAAATGTGACAACGTTGTCGTATTTGAGGTATAAGTTCGTTCAGATTCTGAACAAGTACAAATTTCGAAACGTTACGACATTTCATTTCTTCGCAAAACGAAGAATTAAAAAACATTTGTTCGCAGAGCGAACGATTCAAACCACTCAGGAAGGAGCAACAATGAACGAATTAATCAATGTAACACTAAATGAAAATCATGAACCAGTGGTATCAGCTAGACAATTGCACGAAACACTAGAAGTCAAGACTGAATACAAGAAATGGTTTAAGCGAATGGCGGAATATGGTTTCGCTGAAAACGAGGACTATTTAAGGGTGACCCAAAAATGTCCCACCCTTGGAGGTCTGCAAGATAGGACCGACCACATTATCAAGCTAGACATGGCAAAAGAAATCGCAATGATCCAGCGAACAGATAAAGGCAAGGAAGTTCGAAAATACTTCATCCAAGTAGAGAAAGACTTCAACAGTCCAGAAAAAATCATGGCAAGAGCCTTGCTCATGGCAGACAAGAAAATCAAACTCTTGGAAAGCGAAAACGAAAATCTCTTGATTGAGTTGGAAGAAGCCAATAAAAACGCTGACTACCTAGATTTAATTTTACAAACCAAGGATAGTCTGACAATTACTCAAATCGCTCAAGATTACGGAATTTCAGCTCGCAAGATGAATCAAATCTTGAAACAAGAACGCATCCAACGCATCGTCAATGGTCAGTGGGTACTATATGCGAAATACCTTGCTAAAGGTTATGTCTCAAGTCGAACATTCGACTACATGGGTAAGGATGGCAAAATCCACAGCAACGTTACAACGGTTTGGACGCAATTAGGACGACGCTTCCTATACGACAAGTTGAAAGCTATCGGAGTTTTACCAACTATCGAACAGTAGAGGTGATACCTATGGACAACCCATTCAAACCACTAGCTGACCAATTCGACAGCATGCTAACCACTGTTATCGCAGATAAAACGAGGGCGTTTGACATAGACCAAACACTCCCACTGATTTTAACTGCTAAACAGTGTCAGTCAATGCTTGGAATTGGCAACTATACCGAATTTTTAAGAATAACCAACTTAGACGGTTTCCCAAAAATCGACAAAGGTCGAGGGTCACAAATCAGATACCCACGGGATGCAGTTAGAGATTGGTTTAACAATAACTGGCAAGAGATTGCCTAACTAAGTACCCTAGCCGTAGCAGTGAGCTAGTGAGGAAACTGAACAATACCAACTATGTAAGCAACAAAAATTTGATATTCATAAATCTCCTTAAATATATATGAACCTCACTAGCTCTCTAGTGCGGTTAGGGATAAGAAAGGAATTTAACAATGAAAAAACTACTTAAATGGCTATTTGTAAAAGAGAAAAAAGAACCAGAATATTTCTTCGAACCAGTATGGACACCATACGAAGAAAATGAACGCAAATACGAAGCACGCCAAAAACGTGAACAAGAGATTTTGGCAAAATACGGAAACCGATAATATTACCATCTTCAATCCGTAGCCACGGCCCACTGTGGAGTGTAACTTATACCTTTCCCCAAAAAATATAAACTTTTCCCACACATACCTTTCTAAAAAATATTTAAACATGAAACGGTGGGCTATGGGTGCGGATTGAAGCACTAAAAAAAGCACAGGTAAGGGCCTGTGCAGAAAAAAACATCTATACAAGGAGTATACCATGAAAACATCTAAAATTACAACACTTTCAGCAATCGCAATCGCTACTGCGTTTCTTGGTGGGGCAGTGGTTCACGCTGACGAAACACAAGCGGCTAGCAACGTTTACACAGAAGTAGCTGGGAAAGTCACAGTAACACCAATTCAACAAACTGAACAGCTCACTACAGCAGTTGACAATGCCAAGGCTGCTGGGGTTACCGTTGAAACTGGTAACACAGTCAACAACCTTACTCAAGATCAAGCGGCAATCGCAATGAACGAAAAAGCTAACGAAATTAATTCAGTGGTTAGCCAATACAACGCTGAAAAACAAGCTTATGCAGACGCTCAAGCTAAATATGAAGCTGACAAAGCTAAATACATTGAAGACAAGGCAGTCTATGAAAAGAACATGGCGGAAGCAGAAGCAAACACCAAGAAAGAAGGTAATCTTTCAGAAGTGGCTGAGCAAGGTTTGGTATACAACAATGCCAGCGAGCCAAACGCTACTCATGAAGTGGCTAAGGGCAATGTGGTTGATGAAAAAGAAGTACAAGACGCCGCTAAGGCTGCGGAAGTGGGGGACAAAGATTATTTAGTTAACACTGTCCTCAATCCAGATAGCGAGTTTATCAACGGGGGCACTTATGTAGCGCTTAAAGCTGGCGAAACTACAACAGTTCGCTATGAAGGGCTTGAAAACAGCACTTACAATGGTCAAAAGATTGCAGCCGTGGAGTACGACTACACACCAGACGTTGACACGTATGCGATTTTGTACAATGACCCGACAATTACAATCGGTCTCATGAATTTTAGCAAAGCTATTGACGTAGCTACTAACGTCCGTTTCTACGACGCTAACAAGCAACTCATTGCATTGACCAAAGACGCTCTATTCGGTTTCAACTCTTTGAACCGTGGTAAAGGTGAGCTTTATGCTGACAAGATTGAATATGTTTCAAATGAAGCAGGGTTTATCACAATCAACGGATCAACAATCGTAAACCACGAAGGGAATAAAGCATACGCTGATAGCTCAAATGACGAAGGTGTTATCGGTGAGTGGGACAGCTTCGACAGCCCTAACTTCTACAAAGGTGGCATCGTGGGGCTTACCAAAGACGGCAAAATGAGTTTCCACTTCGGGAATGATGGCCGTGTTTGGCAATGGTTCGCTATCAACTCAACAATTCCAGTGTCAACACTCCCAATCAAACCAGTTGAACCAGTAGCACCAACTATCGAAGAACCAGTAGCACCCACTGTAAAAGTCGACAAATACGAAAATGTTTCAGCTACACCAGTTGAAACACCAACAGACGAAACGCCAGAGTTTAACGGTGGTATCGTTCCGCTCGACCCTCCTACAGTGGAAATTCCAGAATTCCAAGGGGGTATTCCGGGCATCCCAGAGGTGCATGAGAAACCTGAGTTTAATGGTGGCATCCCTGGTATTCCAGAAGTACACGAAAAACCTGAGTTTGAAGGTGGAGTGGTGCCAAACGATGCACCAGTTTTGGACTTGCCAGAGTTGGAAATCCCAGAGGAACCAACTAAGCCAACACCAGAAAAACCTAGCACACCAAAAAAGGTATCTAATAAGCCCGTAGACGCTCCGAAAGAAAAGTGGCACAATCCCGCCACAGTATCTTATAAGCTCGATTCTGATCCAAAAGAAGTGGCAAATACAACCGTTTACGGTGGCACACTACCCAACACTGGTGAGAAAGAGAGCATCATGTCAACACTTGGTCTCTTGGTTATCTCCGCAGGTATTACAACTTTGACATTGAGCTTTAAAAAATACAACGAAGGTGAGGAAGAATAATCATGAAAGAAAACAACAAACACATCGTATTTTACAGCGCTGAAAAGGATGGATTTCTTAAAAGTTACAAAGATCAAGAAAGCCTAGCTTTTACAGCAGCGTTTACTAGCCGCTTGAGAGACGCACTATACTTGCCAATTGAACCATATGAGGAACAAAAAACTGAAATCGACAAACTTGCTGAAGTGTTTGACTGCGAAGTGCTTATCGTAGAAGCCGAGTATAACGTTACTAAACTTGACGGTTCGGGCTTTGAACGCACGGAGCGTGAAGAATCCATGAAAGATGGTATCAAAGCACTCCTAGAATACTTGGCGAAGTAACACAACATGAAGTGGTGGGAGGGTAGGCATTAAATATGGCAAAACTATATGAACTAACGGGAATCTTCCTAGAAATCGATGAAATGGATGTGGACGATGAAACAAAACTCGACACCTTGGATTCGATTGATTGGGAACATGATTTCTCAGAAAAAATTGAAAACTGTATCAAGGTTATTCGAAATAAAGACGCACGGATTGAAGCCTATAAAGCTGAAATCAAGCGACTACAAGCCTTGAAATCGTCTGAAGAAAAAGCAGTTGAGAGAATTAAAAATAGTATCTCGGACGCTATGAATTTAACTCAGCATGACAAGTTAGACACCACACTATTCAAAGTCGGTTTTCGTAAGTCTAAAGCGGTAATAGTGGATGAAACAAAACTGCCTAAGAAATATCAAGTAGCGACTTACAAACCAGACAAGAAAACGCTTAAAGAGTTACTTAAGTCTGGCAAACGCATCAAGGGCGCTGTTTTGGAAGAAAGGAGTAATTTAAGTATCCGATGAAAATTACTAAAGCGACAGATATCCAGCGGACTGCTAATTGGCGAATACTGATCTATGGCAAGGCTGGATTGGGGAAAACATCCCTTATTAAAAACATGTCTGGAAAAACCTTGGTACTGTCGTTAGACAATTCCTCAAAAGTTTTAGCTGGCACTAAAAACGTAGATATCATTGGTTTCGACCGTGAGCATCCAACTGAATTTATCAACGAGTTTCTAACTCAAGCGGATGATTTGATTAAGGACTACGATAATTTGGTGATTGATAATATTTCAAGTTTTCAATCTGATTGGTTTATCGAGCAAGGTCGAAAATCGAAGAATGGTATCAGTAATGAATTGCAGCACTACTCACAGTGGACTAACTACTTCCTTCGAGTATTGACCGCAATCTATACCAAACCTATCAATATTTATGTGACAGCGTGGGAAGATACCCACGAACTCAACTTAGAAACTGGTCAGATTTTAACTCAGTATGTACCACAGATTAGGGCTAGCGTACTCAACCAACTATTAGGGCTTACTGATATCGTTGGACGTATCATTGTTAACGCTAAAACTGGGGCCCGTGGGCTGATTTTGGAAGGTAGCGAAGGGACTTATGCAAAAAACCGTCTCGATAATCGGACAGCTTGCAAAATTGAAGACCTCTTTAAATTTGGTGACTTAGATGGAACTAAGGAATTACCAGAGTGATCTCGTTGACGGCATTAAGCAATCAATTCTAAACGGCAATAAGCACATCATGGTGCAGTCACCACCCCGAAGCGGCAAGACAGTAGTAATGGCTCATATTGCCAGAGGTGCCACAGATAAAGGTAATACTGTTCTATTCTTCAGTCATAGAAAAGAAATCAATGAGCAAGTAGTCAGCACGTTTGAAAGGAACGATGTTGATATGGCTCTTGTAACCATTGATAGTGTGACTAAGATAGCACGAAACCTTGATAAGTTGCCAGAGCCATCAATCATACTGATTGACGAGGCCCATCACGTTAAGGCTAAGACCTACCTCAAAATTATTGAATACTACACTAATAGCGTTGTTCTTATGTTTACTGGAACACCAGCCCGACTAGACGGTAGTGGGTTTGATGATATTGCAGACGACATCGTTCTCGGTAAGTCAGTTAAATGGCTACAAGAGAACGGGAATATCGCACCGTTTAAATACTATGCACCATCTTTAGTTGACACGACACGATTAAAAAAACGTGCTGGGGAGTTTACCAAGGCTTCCATAGATGAATCAATGAAGCGTGTAATCTATGGCGATGTCATAGCCCACTATGAAAAACTAGCCAAGGGCAAACAAGCTATCATTTACACACATAGCGTAGAAGCCTCTGAGAGCGTCTCTAACGCATTTGAAAATGCTGGCTATAGTTCTATCGCAATTAGTGGAAAAACGCCACCAGAGGAACGAGAAGGGGCAATGCGAGCCTTTAGAGACGGAGAGCTTACAATTATGGTTAATTGCGAGCTATTCACCGAAGGCATTGACCTTCCAAACGTGGATGTTTGCATTATGCTGAGACCAACTCAGTCATTATCCTTATATTTACAATTCGCCATGAGGGCTTTAAACCCTAGAGATGGGAAAACGGCTATCATCATCGACCACGTTGGGAATGTCGATAGACACGGACTTCCAAACGCTGACCGAGAGTGGTCGTTAGAAGGCGTTGATAAAACCAAGAAAAAAACTAAACTCGGTGAGCCTACCACTCGGACGTGTGACGTCTGCTACGCTACATTCTGGAGCGTAGAGCGTATCTGTCCGATATGTGGGCACGAAAATAAGCCCACTAAGGAAGAAATTGAAATCTTGAAAGAGATTGAACTCGAAGAACGACGGCAAGAGGTTGCTAGTAAGGTTGAAACATTCGTTACTAGTGACCAATGCCGCACGGTAGAAGAACTCAAAGAGTTCGCTAAACAACACGGATATAAACCCGGTTGGGTTTATCATCAACAAAAAAATAGAAACATTTGGAGATAAAATAATATGTTTACAATCGACTATTCACAAGCTAAGGAATTTGGAGCAATCGCAGACGGTACTTATGAAGTTACTATTGATCTAGCAAAACAAGATGCTACACAAGGCGGTGCTGACTATCTCGATATCCGTTTCCGTATCCGCAAGGACTTCCAACAAGAATTCCAAAATAACATTATTTTTCATCGCATTTTTGCTAAGAAAGAAGACGGCAAGTATCCAGTAGCTTCTATCATGAATCTTGCTAAAGCTGCTGGCATTCCAGACGGTACTAAATTCAGCAGTTTGGAAGACTACCTCAACCAACTCGAAGGTAAGGCACTTAAAGTTACGGTTAAAAACGAAAAATCTGAGTACAAAGGTAAAACTTATGAAAACCTCAACGTTAAACGTATGGAAGTTACCGATGTACCAATTGCAGCAGCTAGTGCTGATGTCTCAGAAATTGACCTTCCATTCTAATTATGGAGATGGTTGATTACGCAATCAACTATCAAAAGATGGGCTATTCTGTGATACCTATTTCAAAGAGTGGTAAAACCCCTCTAATAGCATTCGCAGATAAACCGAAACTTACTGAAAATGACATTCGTAGAATTTGGCGAGACAATCCAGATGCAAATATTGCACTAAGGACTGATACCTTTTTTGTCATTGACGTTGACATGCACGGTGATGTAAACGGCTTGGAAAACTTGAGGAATTGGGAACACGCTCGATTGATTCCGCAAACCTTGCAAGCTACTACGCCTAGTGGTGGACGGCATATCTACTTAAAAAAAGACCCCAAACATCCTATATCACAGAATATAGGGATGATTGAGGGGGTAGATATTAAAGCCCACGTTAACAATTATATTTTAGTGCCACCGTCCAACAATTCCAAGGGATACTATGAATGGGATGTGGTGCACTCGCCAAAAAATGGAAGTATCACAGAAGCACCCATTGAATTGATTAAAGTATTGCAAAAAATGAAACCGGAGCCGATGCAGTATGAAGTCTCATCGTTTGCAAGTGGCAGTGTAAGAAGCACTAAAACTACAAAGCTATTCGAGAGCATCTTGCTCGGTTTTGGAGACCAAGGAGGACGAAATAATGCCCTTGCCGAATTTGTCGGTGGGCTACTCCTTCGAGGTGTTGACCCAGAAATCACTTACCATCTCGCAAAGATGGCAAACGGTAATACTCAAGAGCCTTTGAGTGATAAGGAATTTGAAAGGACATTCAAAAGCATGTTAGACAAGGAGATAAGGAGGATTGGACTTGACAACGATTGATTTCGATTATTATCGTGAGCAACTCGCAAATTCTAGCCTATCGCCAGGGAAGCCAGACAGCTACGATGGTATTAAGAATAAACTAAAAGCTTATCGAAAAGAGTGGTTTGAGAATTTTGAAGGGAAAAGCAAACCTAAAGCACTACCAGAGCTTGATGTAGCACGGGCATTAAATAAATACGTCCATGTCATCACCCTCGAAAATGGGAAAGTAGCCTTATATGATCCAGAGCGTGGGTACTATC
>OGYG01001940.1_pt1 | contig 11347 bp, 8 predicted proteins | sample 1576481 | NCBI WGS metagenome assembly OGYG01 (sample SAMEA3541497, study PRJEB24748) | human gut metagenome | biome: human gut; feature: human-associated habitat; material: faeces | place: China | collected 2012 | reverse complement strand
CAGGCAAAGCCGCCGGTGGGTTAACAAGGCGTGAGCGCAGCGCCGATTGCGCGGGCCACGCTTGCCGTACCGCAATCGACTTCGTATACGAGCGTAAGGAGCAATGATGGGCGCACTCATCAGATTCTTCACCAAAATTCTCGACATCTGCAAGCTTGTGCCGATGCTTCCGGTCGTCGTCATCGCCGCAATTCCGCTGGCTTTACTGGGCGATTGGCGTCCGTGGGGCAATGCGATGGCGATTCCGGTACTTGGCAATCCGGGCTTCGGCCAGTGGCTGGTTATCGCATTGGTGCTGATTATCGTGATTGACACTGTGCGCGGCATGATTGACGATTTGCGCCACGGGCAGGTCGGGGTTGATGTGCTGGCCGTGGTCGCGATCCTCTCCACCGTGGCCGTCGCCGAATACTGGGCAAGTTGGGCGGTGACGCTGATGATTACGTCCGGCGAGGCCATTGAGGAATACGCCCAAGCCAAGGCCGAGCGCAGTCTGACCGCGCTTATGGAAGCCGCGCCGCAGACCGCACACGTCGTCAACCTGCCTGGTGTGGGGTGTGGGTTTGCTACCGATAAGGGCGATTCATCCGATGGCTTCCGGCGTGTGGGCTCGGCTCCGGCTGCGGCCGCCGCGCACCGATTCGACACGGTGCCGGTCGAGCAGGTGCAGCTGGGCGACGTACTCATGGTGTTGCCGGGCGAAACTGTGCCGGTTGACGGCGAGCTGCTGTCCGGCACGGCCACGCTCGACCTGAGCAATATCAACGGTGAGCCGGTGCCGCGTGAAGTGTTCGCCGGCGCCCGCGTGATGTCCGGCGCGGTGAACGGCTCGACTGCATTGACCATGCGTGCCACCCAGGTGGCCGCCGATTCGCAGTACCAGCGCATCCTCGAGCTCGTGGCCTCCGCGCAGGAGTCGCGCCCGGCCGTGGTAAAAACCGCCGACCGCTTGGCTGTGCCCTTTACCGTGCTCTCGCTGATGATTGCCGGCATCGCATGGGCGATGTCCGGGGTGCCGACGCGATTCGCCCAGGTGCTGGTGCTGGCCACGCCCTGCCCGCTGCTCATCGCCGCCCCGGTGGCGTACATCGCTGGAACCGGACGCCTCGCCGCAGCCGGCGTGCTTATCAAAGCGCAGGACGTGCTGGAAAACCTTGGCCGCGTCACGCAGGTGTTCTTCGACAAGACCGGTACGCTCACCGTCAAGCAGCCGCAGGTCGTGCGCGTCGAGATGCTGCCCGGCGCCACAACCCGTCTCAACGAAGACCATGTGCTGATGATGGCCGGCGTGGTGGAAAGCTACTCGGTGCACATCCTGTCCAAAGGCATCGCCAAGGCCGGAACGGAGGCGATGGCCCGATTGCGCCAGCGGTTCGAGGACGGCCAGCGTCTCTGCCCCGAACCAGAGGCCAGCTGGCCCGGCCACGGCCGCGAATATCCGGTCATCAAGAATATCAATGAAGATGCCGGCAAAGGCGTTTCCGGCGAGGTGAACGGACATGCGGTGCGCGTTGGCCGGCTGTCTTTCGCGGCCGCCGGGGAGGATGGATTCTTGGCGGTCGATCGGACCGCCCCCAGTCGGTCTGAGGATGACCTGCGCACACGATTTGGGCTGCTTCAGCCGGACGAAATGGCGTCGTATGTGTCTGTTGATGGTCAGCTGATCGCGCGCATCGTGCTGCGCGATGTGCCGCGCGCCAACGCCAAGGCAGCGCTCGCCAAACTGCATGAGTTGGGCGTCACCAAGCTCGCCATGCTTACCGGTGACAAGCGGGCTTCCGCCAATATCATTGCCAGCGAAGTCGGCATTGACGAGGTTCACGCCGAACTGTTCCCGGAGGATAAGGTAGCCGCAGTCAAGGCCGCTACAGGAGCCGGCAAAACCGTCACGATGATGGTCGGTGATGGTGTGAACGATGCCCCGGTGCTCGCCGTCGCCGATATCGGTGTGGCCATGACCGACGGCACATCCACCGCCGCTTCCGAAAGCGCTCAGGTGGTCATTATGAATGACAATATCGCCGCCGTGCCGCGCGCCATCGCCATTGCACGCCGCACCAAGCGCGTGATGCTTCAAGCCGTAATCGCGGGCCTTGTGCTTGCCACCATCGGCATGATTGCCGCCGCGTTCGATCTCATTCCGGTCGTCGTCGGCGCATTCCTCCAGGAGGCCATCGACGTGGTGAGCATCCTCTGGGCTCTCACTGCTTTGATTGATCGGGACTGATTAAGATAAACCGGAATTGATTGGAGCCGCATCCGGATTATGTGCAATATAACAATTTGATATCAATATTTTGTGTGTGCTTACCGGATGCGGGTGCCGTAGGTGGCAGTCTATTAGACTAAAGGCTGTTTGCAGCATCATTTAGGGGCATTGAGGCCTTTGCCAGAGGAGTCGATATGTCAGAGGGTGAGGAAGAGCTCAATGTGGGCGCAGTCCGTTTGGAGGAAGTGGCATCGGCGGCTAATGTATCGCTGTCCACTGCGTCCAAGGCCTTGCGTGGAAAGCCTCACGTCAGCGAGAAAACCCGTATTCGAGTGATTGATGCTGCGCGGAGGTTGGGTTATAGCGCCGCAGAAGCTATGGCATCGATGGCAAGGTTAAGCGTCAGGGATTCTCACGGCATGCAGGATTTTCGCGTTGGCATCATTGGCGTTGATATGAAAGGCGTCTTTTCTCCGACCATTCTTATTGGAGCGGAGAATGCGTTTCAAGCGCGCTCAGCCGCAGCGCTACTGTTCAATGCGTCAGGCAATGAGGCATTGTTCCACAGTGGTATTGAACGAATGTTGGTGCAAGGAGTGTCGGGACTGTTGATTATCAGCAGGTGTACGGATCCGGTGCCATACTACGTGGATTCTCCGGTACCTGTGGTCTACGCCTATGGCCCGTCCCGTGATCCCATGATTGTTCCGTGGCACAAGACAATGTGGAATCAGGGTGTTTGGCCGTTCGCCACCTTCTTTCCTGCGGGCGCACTCGTATTGCGATTATTGCTGGCGACTCCGAGTACTCGGTTACACATGAACGGATGCGGGGTGCGCTCAAGGCCTTGCATGATGCTGGATTACAGTTGGCTGGCGAAGCGCGGTTCGGTCCATGGGAAGCGGAATGGGGGCGCGCCGCTGCCCGTCTGCTGCTCAATGACGGTGCTGCATTCGACGCAGTGATATGCCAAAACGATGTGCTGGCTCGTGGCTGCATCGAGGAATTGGAACGTAACGGATGTCGCGTGCCGCAAGACGTAGCGGTTATCGGGCACGACAACAGTCCGGATTATGTGTCGTACGCGCATCCGTTGCTTACTTCTATTGATGACAACAACGAAATGCTGGGGCGTCAAGCTGCCCTATGCCTACTGGATGCGATTGCGGGGCATCCTCACCATGGTGTGGAGCGTGTGCCGGTGAAGCTAATCCAACGCGAGTCAACGTTGCCGTTGGATTGATAACGTCACCGGATAGGCGGCACCAGCCGGTTCACATCTTGCGTGGCATCATCCAGACCTTTGCGAATATCATTGATGCCGGAATCCTGTACAAGGCCGTGAACGTCGATGTTGCTTTGTTCGCTCAACGCTTGGCCGCGTACGCGCATGCTATGGATAAATCGTCCGACCTTGCGTGCGTAGTCGGGCAGCTTGTCGGGGCCTACCAGCACTAAAGCGATGACAAGAATCACCATGAGTTCCGTGCCCGAAATGCCGAACAACATATTATTCTCCTTCTGCAGTTATTGTTGCAGGGGCTTCCTGTTTGCCGGTGCGCTTGGCTTTGCGCGCCGCGCGAAATGGTAACGCGGCGCGCATTTTATGTAAAAGTTTGAGAAGTTTGGGTTCTTCGCCCGCCGCGCGCATGACTTTCCATAGCTGGATGTGCTCGTATACTGCGCATACGGCTATGGCTGCGAAATAGATTGCGATGATGGGCAAAGCGAGTGCGCATAATGTTCCTGGGTCGCCGGTTGGCGTGGCCACGGCCGCGAAGATAAACGCTATGACCGTTGCGAGACGCCACTGCTTCAACCATGTTCGTGTTTCGACCGCATTCATCATCGTCAATGCCGCCATAACTACGGGTAGCAGGAATGAGAGGCCGAAAGCGACTGTCATGCGCAGAATGAAATCAAAATAGACGTCGGCGCTGAGCAATGTGGCGGTGTTTGCGGGGGCAAAGCCGGTAAGGATCGCCACCGCTTGGGGCAGCAGATACCATGCCAGTCCGGCTCCGGTGAGGAACAGCGGCACTGAGGCTCCGATGAATGTAACCGCGGTCCAGCGCTCTTTGCGCTTCAACCCTGGATTAATGAATGCCCACACTTGGTATGACCACCACGGGCAGGAGGCCGTCAGACCAAGGAAGAACGCAATCTCCAGCTTTACGTTGAATGCGGAGACCACGCCATTGAATGTGATGCTCATCAGTCCCTGTTGCTGCCCGGCCGCCGTCAGGAACGGTTGTTGCAGGATACGAAACACCTGATCGCTGAACATCCATCCCACTATCGACATGATGATGATGCCGGCAATGGCCCGAACAAAGCGTTTGCGAAATTCGACAAGATGATCGGCCAGAGGCATCACCGCATCGGGGTTGCGGGGCTTGCGCGTTTTGGACTTGCGCCCTACACCCCGCTTCCACCGGCGTGTAGGGTGTTGCGCACCCGCGCTGGCCTGCTGCGTGGCCTCGTGTGAGTGATCGATGAGATCGTCGAGGTCAAGATGTGTATCCCGATCGCCGGGATGCATCGCCGGTGCAAGGGGTGCCGGAAGCGCGGGGTTTCCGGGAACCGTGCTCATCGCTGTTCGGCTCCGGTTGCTGTAGTCGGGGCGGCGGTGGCGTTCATCGTGACGGCTTGGGGTACGGCGGGAGCGGGAGCCGGTGCTGCCGCCGGAGCTGGGGCAGGGGCGTCGCTGACTGTATTGACGGTTTGTTGTGTTGCCGGGTCATCGGTCTTGGTCTCGGCACGGAAAATCTTCATCGATTGGCCAATGCTTTTGGCTAGCTCAGGGAGCTTCTTCGCGCCAAACAGCAGCACGATGATAAGTAGAATGATAATGAGCTCGGTGGGGCGAAGATTAGGCATGATAGTATGTCCTTCCAATTTCTGTGTTGTGACAGGGGAAGGGTATACCTCATTAACGCACCAATTTATCAGTATAGCGAGGAATGGTGTGTTGTTCAAGTTGAAGTGCGGTGTTGCGTTTGAGCTGCTTGTGAGAGTTGCTCGGGAACATGTTAATTTGAATGCATTTACTGTGTTATTGGTGAGCATATGTGTTTGGGTTCGTTGGTTTTCGCAAGAGGAAAACAAAAGGAAAATTACGAAAATAGCATGGCTGGAAATGCTGATAAAGACTGATTTTCATTGGTATTGTGCGCTACGAAAACCAGAGAAAAAATGAGTGAGTCGCTTTCTTTGACGCATGGTGAGAATCGTCTGTTTGAGTTATTGTGAACGCGCACAACGAAGACAAGCGGCATGGAGGGCGCGCAAAAACTCGAATAATCGCATATGGTAACTGTTTGCTTTACCGTCATCTCTCCCATACATACATGACGACGGGGACGCACCACAATGATGTGATGGTAAAACGGGCAGTACCAGACGATTCCGAGTATGTGTGTGCCATCCACTGACGCATCTTACCTGCGTCGTCGGGCCATTGAATGGATTAAGTGCATTGAATGGTTGCGAATGCGGCAGAGTGTCTTCGTCCGTCATGCCTCGCAATGAACGCGCGGCAGTCCAACGAAGGAGCAAGATGAGTTCAACGGAAGCAACAAACGGCATCTCTCGCCGTGCTGTGCTCGCAGGCGCGGCCGCCATCGGCGGCACCATCGCCGTGGCGAGTGCATTGGGTACAGGAGTGACAACGGTGCAGGCAGCGCCATCCGTCGCTGGCACGGCAGGTGCAACGGGCGCGAACGGCGCGGGCGGCGTGGCCGTTCCCGCAGCGCAGCGCACCACGAAAAGCGCGAAGACCATTACCGACGCGCCCGCTCTGCCGGGCTGGAAGGTAGCTCCGTTCCCTCTGCGGAACGTCGCCATCACCTCGAACAGCGTGTTCGATCGTGCCAAGGAAGGGATGCTCGACTATGCACGCAACTATCCGGTAGACCGCTGGCTGGTTTGCTTCCGTGCGCAGGCGAACCTGCTACCTAAGGACAACACGACGCAGCCTTCCGGTGGCTGGGAGAACTTCCCCAGCGGCTCGCTAGACAAGGCTGTTGAACAGCAATGGGGCGATGCCGAATACACGCGTGGCCAGAACAAGAACGGTGCTGATGGTCTGTTGCGCGGCCACTTTGCCGGACATGCATTGCACATGCTCTCCCAAGCGTATGCCGAAACGGGGGAGGAAGCGATTCTCAACAAGATCAACGAGTTCGTCTCCGGCCTGAAGGAATGCCGAGATTCCCTGCGCGAGATGAAGTATAACGGCAAAGCCCGCTACAGCCACCCCGGCTTCCTTGCCGCCTATGGCGAGTGGCAGTTCAAGGCATTGGAGGAATATGCTCCCTATGGCGAGATTTGGGCACCGTGGTACACGGAGCACAAGATTCTTGCCGGTCTGATTGCCGCTTACGAGTTTGCCGGTAATGCCGACGCGCTCGACCTGGCTGAAGGCATCGGACATTGGACCTATGCGCGTCTGAGCAAATGCACCAAAACCCAGCTGCAGAAGATGTGGGACATCTACATCGGTGGTGAATACGGCGGCATGAATGATTCGCTGGTGGATTTGTACAACGTCTCCAAGGACAAGGACCGTAGCGAATTTCTTAAGGCCTCCGCATTTTTCGACACTGACAAGCTCATTGACAACTGTGGTGCTGGTGTCGATATCCTCAACAACTTGCACGCCAACCAGCACATTCCACAGTTCGTCGGTTACGCCAAAGACGCGGCCATGGGCGACGCGGATATCGATGCTGATGCTCGTGCGCGTTATCTCAAGGCCGTTGAGGGGTACTGGGGCATGATTGTGCCCGGCCGTATGTATGCTCACGGTGGTACTGGCGAAGGCGAGATGTGGGGGCCGGCACATACTGTGGCCGGCGATATCGGCAAGCGCAACGCGGAATCCTGCGCGGCATACAACATGCTCAAGGTGGCTCGCTATCTGTTCTTTATCGAACAAAAACCTGCCTACATGGACTATTATGAGCGCACGATTCTCAACCATATTCTCGGAGGTAAGTCCCGTGACCTCGATTCCGGCACGGCCCTCACGCCGGGCAACTGCTACATGTACCCAGTGAATCCGGCTACGCAGAAGGAATCTGGTGATGGCAACATCGGCACTTGCTGTGGCGGCACCGCTTTGGAAAGCCACTCGAAGTACCAGGATTCCATCTACTTCCACTCGACGGACAACAAGGAACTGTACGTCAATCTGTTCACAGCTTCCACACTCGACTGGACCGACACCGGCCTGAAGCTCGCACAGGAAACCAACTATCCGGAGGAGGAGACCTCGACGATTTCCATTACGGCCGCGCCGAAGAGCGCCGTCACCTTCCGCATCCGCATCCCCGCGTGGAGCAAAGGTGCGAAGATCGAGGTGAACGGCAAGGCTATAGATGGCGTCACCGCTGGCGAATACGCCACCGTGGCCGGCAGCTGGAAGGTCGGGGACAAGATCGTCGTCACCATCCCGCTGCAGCTGCGCACCGAGTCGACTGATGACCGCAAGGACATCCAGACGCTGTTCTACGGTCCCACGGTGCTCAACGCGCTCAACCCATCCACCAAGTTCATCCAACGCGGCTTCTACGAGCGCAACGGCTTGGATGGCACCATCAAACTGGGCGTACAGAAGAAGGAAGGCACGAAGAACTACTTCATCATTGACGGCGACGAGTTCGAGCCCGCCTACAACGGCGACAACACCCCGTACCACATGTACTTCCAGCGCAAGGACGAGTATGTGGGCTTCGCAGGCAAGCTCACCGATGTGCTGAACCCGAAGCGCCCGGCTGCACAGGACCGTAGCGAGAGCACGCTGATGGATGACATCTGGGCGGGCGCGCCGTTCAAGGACCGTGCCGCCTTCATCAAGAAGGTGCAGGAGGTCACGAAGACCTATCAAGACGAGGGGCTGCTTTCCAGTCGTGATCGTCAGGTGGTTCTGCTTGCCTCCGCTCGCGCCAAGATGAGCTGACGTTTTCCTGCGACCAAACCGTCTCCCGTAGTGCACGACACGGCGGGAGATGAGTGATACAAACCATAACGCCTAACAGAAAGAATATTATGACCATCGAAAGCACTACTTCGGCCGTGAAGGGCGGTGTGGCGAAACGATTCGCCGCACTGTTCGTAGCTGCGGCCACGCTGCTGGCTGGCGGTGTCTTCTCCGTATCGGCCGCGCCGAGTGCACTGGCGGACGACGCTGAAACGAATGTTGCGCTCAATGCAGAAAAAGGCAACGACAATGCACCAGACGTTCAGGTCAGCTATGTCACTGGCTGGAACAGCACTGCTGCCATCAATGACGATAGCTTGGACGGCAACGCCAGCTATGGCGGTTGGGGCACTTGGGGCAACACCAGTGCCAGCGAAACTGCCACTTACACATGGAATCGCGCCGTGACCACGTCCAAGTCTGTGGGCTACTACTGGACGAACGTCAAGACCGGTGATGGTGGCGTGCCGCTGCCCAAGGATGTCTCGATTGAGTATCTCAATGCTGATTCCGGCCAGTACGAGACCGTGCCGAACCTGAAGGTGGACAAGACATTCCCCGCCGACGACGAGCTCGACGCCACCAACCCGGTGTATGGTCCGTATACCTACACCTTCGACCAGGTCACCACCAAGTCCATGAAGCTTGTGGTGAACAAGAAGGCCAATGACAACAAGGGTATTACCGTCACTGAGTGGCAGGTGTTTGGTACCAGCGCTGCACTACCAGTGGATCCGGGCGACCCAGGTGCTTTCTTAGACGTGCAGCAAGTTGCCGTGCGCACCACGCCGGGCGTGGACCCGACCTCGAAGTTGCCTGCAGAAGTGTGGGCGACACCTCAAGATGGTCCCAGCATTAAGGTTCCAGTGACTTGGGAAACCGTTCCGGCCGACGCTTATGCTACAGCTGGTACTACCGCCGAAGTCAAGGGCACTACTGCTGCCGGTACCTATGACAACATCAAAGTTGCGGCCGGTCAGGCGACGGCCACTATTGGTGTCTACGACCAGCTCAACACCGAGGTGACCGACGCGGAGTACGTCTCCACCATCACCGCTCCCGGTGTCAAGCCGGTATTGCAGGATACCGTGGCGCTGACCTACGCTGACGGCTCGGTCGAGTCGGGTCACAAAGTGACTTGGGACAGTATCCCGGCCGCCGAGTATGCTGAAGCCGAACAGGTCGGCTTCGTGGAAGGCTCTATCGAGGGTGTCGGCAATATCAAGGCGGAAGGCACGTTCTTCGTCGTCGCGCCTTCCGACCCGAAAGCCCAGCCGATTGTTGCTATCGATTTCGACTCCGCGGCCCCCGGCTCCGGCTGGTACACCACTGCCCCGAAGTTCACCATCACCGCGCAGCGCGGCGTCTCCACCGTGCCGATAAAGACGATCGAGTACAAGATCGGCAAGGGCGAGTGGACCAGTGGCAAGGGCCCGATCAGCGTGACCGCGCAGGGTTCCGTGACCATTTCCGCCCGTGCCACCGATGAAAACGACAACAGCCGCGAGGTCTCCCAGACCATCAAGGTCGACACCAACGTGCCGGTGGTCACCGCTAAGCAGGAGAGCAAGAACGGCAACGATGTGGTCGTCTCTCTCACCGCTGATGACGGTGCCGCAGGCTCCGGCGTGACCCGTGTGCTGTACTCCACCGGCCCGTCCAGCAACCCGAAGTCCAACGAGAACACGATGTGGGGCACCTACACCGACGAGGACAAGGTGAAGGTGCAGCTCTCCGCTGACCACGACACTTACGTGCACTTCTATGCGCAGGATGCCGCCGGAAATGAGTCCGACTACGCCAACATCAATCTCGGCAAGGGCGAAGCCGTGACCCCGACCCCGACTCCGTCTGTGGATTCCGTTGCCGTCTCCGGTGATGGTGTCAAGGATGGCAAGCTGGCGCTGGTCGCTGGTGATACTGCCCAGTTGTCGGCCGAGGTGAAGGTGACCGGTGATGCGGCCAAGACCGTGGCCTGGAAGTCCTCCGACGCGAAGGTCGCTACTGTGGACAAGGATGGCAAGGTGACCGCCGTTGCCGAAGGTACGGCGACCATCACCGCCACCTCCACGGTTGACGAGAACAAGTCCGCGTCCGTCGAAGTCACGGTAACTAAGCCCGAGGCTCCGGTTCCGCCTGCCACCGATGAGGAGCGCAAGCCTCTTGCCGACAAGATCGCCGCTGTTGAGAGTGAGAAGCTCAACCAGAACGACTACACGGCTGATTCGTGGAAGGCATATGCGGATGCACTTGCTGCCGCAAAGCAGGTAGTCAAGGATCCGGCCGCAACCGCACCGCAGGTGACCGCTGCGCTCAACAAACTCACTGCCGCACACGATGGTCTCGCCAAGAAGGATAGCGGCGAAAAGCCTGAACCGCAGAAGCCCGGTCAGCAGAAGCCTGGGCAAAACCAGAAGCCTGACCAGCAGCAGAAGAACGCTACTACCACTGCCCCCACGGGTAGTGCGGTGGCTGCCGTTGCTGCGGCCGTAGTTGTGCTCGGCGCGGCTGGCGCCGGTCTGGTTATCTGGCGCAAGCGCCGTGCCTGACGTGAGGCTATTGCCCCTAGGCTAATAACAACCCAATAATTGAATACAGGTCTTATACCTGAAGTTGATCTGCGTCGCACTGGCTTGAACCCGAATCGATGTTCGGGCTAAGCCTGTGCGGCGCATTTCGTTGCGGCTGTGTTGCTCATAATCCGGTATCGGAGTTATTCATTAGGTCGGTTTGACTTTTATTAGGGCGGTCCTTGGTCGGAGCGGCCCTTGAAACCCCGCCGTTCCAAGGGATGGCTTCAGCACCCTCCGACCTAATGAACGAAGAAATGACCTAATGAATGCAATCGAGGTCGTAAAGAGCCGTTGGAGGTGACATCTTCAGTGTCATCAAGGCCCGAATTCAATTTGTAAGTGCAACGCTCGTCTTTGGGTGGCTTGTCTTCGAGAGTACCTTGCCGAGCTCTCGATACCAAACCTCGTTGGGCGTTTCCCAGTCCAGGACCTTCATGGGGGTGTCGTTGATCTCGTCCACGATGGCCTGCAGGTCCTCGTCCGTCAGGCCGTCGAAACTGGTTTTCTTGGGCAGGTAGCGGCGGATGCGTCCGTTGCGGTTCTCGTTCGTGCCGCGCTGGTATGAGGAGTAGGGGTCCGCAT
>OGYG01001938.1_pt1 | contig 11358 bp, 9 predicted proteins | sample 1576481 | NCBI WGS metagenome assembly OGYG01 (sample SAMEA3541497, study PRJEB24748) | human gut metagenome | biome: human gut; feature: human-associated habitat; material: faeces | place: China | collected 2012 | reverse complement strand
GTCCATTTTTTTATCTAAAAATTTTTCGTCAGTCATTTTTCTTATTTCCCATCTAAAATCACACCCATTTGAGACAAGGGTTCACCAAGTTTGGTCACAGCTTCTGCCAATTCCTTAGTATCTTCCTTGGATAAATCTGTGTAAGACTTATAGTTTGAATCATCTGTCATGTGTTTGTCCAATAAAGCATTAACATTCTTGAATTCTGCTTCCAAGGTTTTAACCAATTTAGCATCTTTTTTCTCAATCAAGGGTTTAAAGAGAGAGAAGATCTTTTCAGCCCCTTCAATATTGGCGCGGAAGTCGTAAAGATCTGTATGAGAGAAGACTTCTTCTTCACCTGTAATCTTTTGCGTTGCCACTTCATTGAGCAGATCGACAGCCCCAGTCAACATGATATCCGGTGTAACTTCTACTGTAGCAATTTTAGCTTTCAACTCCTTGATATCGTTCACCAGTTGGTCAGCGTATTTGTCTGTTCCATCTGTGGTATTGTTTTCCCAAAGGATACGCTCAATCCGGTGGAAACCTGACCAGCCATCTTCTGATTTATTTTCATCCACATAATCCACCAAGCGGTAGTCGATCTTGACATCCGATTCCCCGAAGGTTTCAGCAATCGGTTCGGAACGTTCATAGGCCATACGGATCAAGGGATATTGCTTTTTGGCTTCGTCTAAATTACCGTCTTTTAGGGTAGCTCGGAATCCTTCTGTATCCTTGAGCAATTGGTCAATTTGCATTTCAACAAAGTCTTTGTATTCAGCTGTCGCATTGTCCAAGGTCTTCTGGTCAGCCTTTGACAACTGCACCGTTGAGCTGGTTTGCGTCTTTTGACTCGACTGTTTGCTAGTAGAATTTGCACACCCTGCTAAAAGAGCAACACTCAATAAGAGTAGACTATATTTTTTCATGAAAGACTTCTCCTCATTTGTTCTTGCCCTTATTCTACCAGATAGTTTCTCATTTTTCAATAATTGTCTGAAAATTTAATAATAGAAAAGCTCTTCTGAGAATCTGTCTTTTACAAAAGAATATCCTTAACCCGTCCAATTTCGGATTCTTTAACCACCACAAAGATGCTATCCCCTAGATACAAGCGAGTCGCACCATTGACCGTATAGCTCTTACCGCTTCGCATTTGCGTGGTGATCAAGATATCTTGAGGGAGGTGCAGTTCATGAACTTGCTTTCCTGCAATCTTTTCTGATACAGGGATCTCAATTAAAGTCAACTCTCCTTCTTCTTGCGCCTTATCCGGCAACAATTGCTCGAGCATGGCTTCATAGACTGGCGCTCCATGGAAGAGATCCATGATCATATAAGCCAGCAAGGTCACCATACCTAGGGGCATTAAACTGCGAATATCACCGACCATCTCTGTTACCAAGATCATAGCTGTTAATGGCGCTTTTGAAATAGCCCCAAAATACCCACTCATTCCTAAAATGATGAAAAGAGGCAGCTGATTTTGAGAGATAAAGCCAATGTTTTGGAGGAAGGTTCCAACGATGGCCCCTAAAAGTGATCCTAATGCTAGTATAGGCAGGAAGATGCCACCTGGTAAGCCACTACCATAGCTCAACATACTCCAGATGAAACGGATCGCAAAATAAAGAAGGATGGTCAGCACTGGATACGGTACTCGAGCTAAATCCAAGACCAATTGATTCCCACCACCAAGAATTTGGGGAAGAAAATAGCCGATTGGAAGAATCAAGACAAAGGCAAATAAAGAAGAAGAATGAGAAGGAACATGTAAAACCATCTCAAGTAAGCGATACAATCGACCGATATTGAGAACCACTATTTCGTAGACATACCCTGCTGCCCCTAAAAAGACTCCAAGAAAAAGATAAATCCAGTACTGAGACAGATGGAGCGGTGGAATATTTTGTGGCATATGAAGCACTGGTGTTTGACCAAAGACATTGAGTGAAATAAAATTAGCCGTCAAACTTGCAGCTAAGGTTGAAATCCAAAAGAAGCGTGAAAAATGATGGTAGACCTCTTCAACCACAAATAAGAGCCCCGCTATAGGTGCATTAAAGGCAGCCGCAAGACCAGCAGCAGCCCCACTTGCAATCAAAGAACGCTCCTCAACTGGGCTGACCTTCAAATGATGGGCCACTCCTTTTCCACCCATTGCTCCTAATTGAATACTAGGACCTTCACGACCAAGCATCAAGCCACTTCCGATGGCCAAGACACCTAGAATATACTTCTTCCACAAGGTATCCCACCAGCTCACCGCCAAGAGGCCCTTGAGTTCCGCTTCGACTTGCGGAATTCCTGATCCCTTGATATCCCGATTGGTGCGAATGAGGCGACCAGCAATCAGTACGATCACCCCATAACCCAACAGCATCGCAAACAAATAAAATGGTTGACCAGACATCTCCTTGTAAACGCCTTGAACAAAATGAAAAATATGTTCGATCAAAAAACGAAAACTCGAGACGATGCAGCCCACAACGATCCCAACCAGAACACCTCTAACAATATGGGCCACAATTGAACTAGAGGCAAATTGAAATTCATTTTTAAAGGCTTCTTCTTTAGCAGACATTCCCTAACTCCTTCAAACTCTTATCCTATTCATTATACCTTATTTCACTGCCTCTGAATACATGGAAAGACAGAAAAAAACAAAACTACCCTTGTTAGTTTTGTTTAGAATGTAGACAAACCATTTTATCAAGTAAAATAAGTTAAGAAATTCTACAAAGAAATATAAATATGTTCTATTTATTATGGAACGAATAAAGAAAAGTCAAAACTTTCCGCTGTGAGAAAAGTGCCTGAAACAATAGAGTTTCAGGCACTCGGAATTATTGAGACCTTAGGCTCAATAATTAGTCATGGAACTTCTACGAAGTTCGCTGACGTCCGTACTCACCTAAGGAAAGTTTTTAATAGAACTTTAGCTATTATTCAGCAGTTAAAGCTGCCATTGTGATGTAGTTGTATGGTTTGTTGAAGTGTGGCAAGAAGAACAAGTCTGTCAAGGCCAATTTATCAATCGTCACGTGTTCTTGAATCGCAAGTGAGAACATGTGGATAGCCATTGAGATGGCGCTATCACGTGATACCATTTGAGCTCCAAGGATTTGACGAGTATCTTTATCATAGACGATCTTGATACCAACTTCATAGTTATCGTGTTTGATAAATTCAGGTTTTTGAAGGTCGTTAAAGCCAGTTTCAGTGGCATTGAAGCCTGCAGCTTTCGCTTTTTCAAGCGTCAAACCAGTTGAAACCATGTGAAGGCCGTAGATAGAGATACCGTTAGAACCTTGAACACCGATTCCTTCTAATTCATGACCAGTCGCATTGTAGGCACCGACAATACCTGAACGAACCGCATTAGATGCAAGAGCAATGTAGCTCATTTCGTTACGAGCGTTATCGAAGATAGTCGCACAGTCACCAACTGCGTAGACACCTGGAAGTGAAGTTTCTTGTTTCTTATCAACAAGGAAAGCACCGTTGCGGAAGAGTTCGATCTTACCATCAGCAAGAGCTGTATTAGGACGGAAACCAACAGCCAAGATAACCATATCTACATCGAAGGTTTCTTTATCGGTTACAAGGCGTTCCACCTTACCATCTCCTTCAACCGCTTGAACTGTTTGTCCAAGTGCCAAACGGATGTTGTGGTCTTCCAAGTTTTTCGCCATGATGTCAGTGAAGTCTTTGTCGTAGTAACCATTCAAAACAGTGTCCACGATATCCACCAAGACAACATCTTTACCAAGACGTTCGAAAGCTTCAGCAAGTTCAACACCGATGTAACCACCACCAACTACGGCGATACGATTCAAGTGTTTGCTGTTGTCTTTCAATTTTTCGATCACTTCTTCAGCGTTTTGGTACAATTTAACGAATTGAAGATTTTCAAGAGTTGCTTTGAATTCGCGGTTACCAGGTACGATTTCAACTCCTTTAATTGGAGGAATGATTGGTGTTGATCCAGTCGCAAAGATCAATTTTTCGTAAGATTCTTTATGTTCTTTTCCATCAACTTCCGCTGTAACCACTTTGTTGTCATAGTCAATTGAAAGAACAGGTGAATTCATGTAGACTTTTGCACCTTTTGCTTCCAATTTTTCTTTGTCAGAGTAGAAAAGACCTTCAGGACCATCGATTTGTTCACCGATCCAAAGCGCCATCCCACATCCAAGGAATGAAATGTTTGAGTTTTGGTCAAAAACTACAATTTCATTTTCATTTCCGAAATTATCTAACATAGTGTTGATACAAGCTGTTCCGGCATGGTTAGCCCCTACAACAACGATTTTACTCATAGAATAAATCCTACCTTTAATTTAATTTACTTCTTGAGTATATCATAAAAATGATATCGGTTACAATTATTTTGCTCAGAATTTGTGATCTTTTTTTCAATTTTCCAGAAAACCCCACTTCACATGTTTCAAAAAATGTCAAACAATATGCTTGAAATGATTGTGAAAACGATATCTTTTTGATATACTGTAAGTAAGTGAAAATAGGAAAGGATAGATTTTTAGTGGACCTAAGTAGTCGATCCGAACGTTTGATGGGTACGACCATCACTGTTTCGATCTGTCACCCACAAGCGAATGAACTCTTAGCCCGCTGCTTTGAACTTCTTCGCTCCTACGAACATCGCTTCAGTGCTAATGATGCAAGTTCTGAACTCATGGAGGTCAATCACCAAGCTGGTATTGCTCCTGTCCAAGTTCATCCAGATCTTTTTGAACTGATTGCATTAGGTACCTTGCATAGTCAAGCTCAAGACAGCCATTTAAACATCGCCATTGGTCCTCTTGTACAGACCTGGCGAATTGGATTTTCAGATGCTAGACGTCCCCAGCAAGGGGAAATTGATCAAGCTCTGACCTTGATCGATCCTCACCAAATCCAGCTCGCCCCAGAAAACCATACAGTCTTTCTGACGCGTCCTGGAATGAAGATTGATTTGGGAGCCTTGGCTAAGGGCTATAGTGCAGACTGCATTGCGACCTTTTTAAAGAGCCAGGGAGTAACAGATGCCTTGATCGATCTTGGAGGAAATATCCTCACTGTCGGTCAACACCCCGTCAAACAACAACCTTGGCGGATTGGCATTCAAAATCCAGTCGAAAAAAGAGGCCAACACCTACTGGTCCTCTCAGTCAAGGATAAATCTGTTGTCACCTCTGGCATCTACGAGCGTCATTTAGAAGTGGACGGCCAGTCGTTTCACCACATTTTTGATAGCGCGACGGGCTATCCGGTCGAGACAGACTTAGCCAGTATCACCATCATATCTGATCGATCCGTAGACGGGGAGATATGGACTACCCGCTTGTTCGGGGAATCTCCTGCTTCTATCCTCAACACTGTTGAATCACTTCCTGGTATAGATACCTTATTGGTTTCTCAATCAGGCAAGATCGCCTATACAAGTGGGCTTCAATCTTATTTATAATTCTCCTATCAGAAAGGAATTTTCCATGATAAAACTTATTGCGATTGTGGGGACTAACTCCAAACGTTCTACAAACCGTCAACTGCTTCAATACATGCAAAAACATTTTGCTGATAAGGCTGAGATCGAATTGGTCGAAATTAAAGATATCCCTGTCTTTAACAAACCAGCCGACAAACAAGTGCCTGAAGCTGTCTTAGAGATTGTTGCCAAAATTGAAGAAGCTGATGGGGTGATTATTGGGACTCCAGAATACGACCACTCTATTCCAGCAGTCTTGATGAGTGCACTCGCTTGGCTCTCATACGGAGTCTTCCCATTGTTAAACAAACCGGTCATGATTACTGGGGCTTCATACGGTACGTTGGGATCTTCACGCGCCCAACTCCAACTTCGCCAAATCTTAAATGCTCCAGAAATCAAAGCAAATGTCTTGCCAGATGAATTCTTGCTCTCCCATTCATTGCAAGCCTTTGATCAAAATGGAGACTTGGTGGATTTAGATGTCATTCAAAAATTAGATGCCGTCTTCAATGATTTCCGTGTGTTTGTAAAAATCACAGACAAATTGCGCAACGCCCAAGAATTACTTCGCAAAGATGCTGAAGAATTTGACTGGGAAAACTTGTAAGATAGGAGACTGAAAAGAATGAAATTTGTTGGACTTGTAGGATCGAACTACGATCAATCATATAACCGTAAACTTTTGGAATTCATTCGCCGCCAATTTAAAATCAAATTTGAATTGGAAGTTCTTGAAATCGACGAAGTTCCAATGTTTAACCAAGATGAAAAATGGGACGAAAGTTTCCAATTACGTCTCTTATATAACAAAATCACTCGTGCAGATGGTGTTATCATTGCCACTCCAGAGCACAACCATACAATCTCTGCTGCTCTCAAGTCTGTTCTTGAATGGCTCTCTTTCGAGGTGCATCCATTTGAAAACAAACCGGTTATGATCGTCGGTGCTTCTTACTATGATCAAGGGACTTCACGTGCGCAAGTTCACCTCCGTAAGATCCTCGATGCCCCAGGTGTCAATGCTTATACCCTTCCAGGAAATGAATTCCTTCTTGGAAAAGCAAAAGAAGCTTTTGACGAAGACGGCAATATCATTAACGAGGGAACCGTCAAATTCCTTGAAACCTGCTTGGATAATTTTATTAAATACGTTGAGGTTGTATCTAAATTGAAAAAACCAAAACCAATTGAACCAGAAGACTTGGATTGTAATCATCCAATCGCTACAACTGTTACTGAAGTCGATCCTGACGATCCAGATTGGGTAGAAAAAGTAGCTGAAATCACTGGTGCCGTTTCCGGCGATACCTATGTCAAACTCGACCACGGTATCCTAACCGTTAACCAAATTGATATGTTCTTAAAGGCTATGCCATTTGAATTGACCTATGCCGATGATAACAACCAATTCCTCTACTACAATAATGCCCATCAAGATCCTGATACCATGTTTGCCAAACGCGTGCCACCTCAATCAGGAAGCCGGATGTCAACCGTTCACGGCTCCCTACCACCAGCACGTATGAAAAACGTGGAATGGGTGATTGGTACCCTTCGTAACGGTAACCAAGACTATGTTCGGACTATTGTTCCAGGATCTCCTGAAGGCGTGATCAACACTCACAACTACCAAGCTATGTACTATGAAGATGGTTCATACGCTGGTATCAATGAGATCGTCTTCAACTTCAAACCATGGTTGGACTGGTACCTACAAACAACAGGACAACGTCTAGTTGGCGGAAGCGGTCCATTTGCTCCTGCTAGTGGACACGGTAGTGCAGATGCAACTTCTGGTGCTTCTGATGCTGGAGGACATGGTGACGGAGGGCACGGAGATGCCGATGCAACTTCTGGTGCAAGCAACTAATAAAAAAATGAAGCTTCGTGCTTCATTTTTTTATTGTAACCCTTTGATAATCTTCTTAGCATCTTCATTTGAAATAGCCCCTAATTGGACATGTCCAATTTTCCCATGACTGTCTATAAAGACTTCTGTAGGAATAGAGCGAACCTGATAATCTGCAAATTCAGAACCATCTGGATTGTACAAGACCGGTACTGACTTGTAATCTTGTTGATCAAACCATTTGACGAATTCTTCTTCTGTTTTTTCACCTTGGAGTCCTGGTGCCATAATGGTCAAAATTTCAAAGTCTCTATCCGTATCCTTGACCAATTTCTCTAATTCAGGCATACTTTGCCGGCAAGGACCACACCAAGTCGCCCAGAATTTCAAGTAAACCTTTTTGCCTCTATAGTCTGAAAGTTTGACCGTATTCCCCTTCATATCCTTTAGTTCAAAGTCACTAGCGTCTTTTCCTACCAAAGGATTCTTATTCGTTGTTGTATTCATTGTTGGCTGATTGTCCATACTACTCTCACTGGATTGATTCATGGAACAAGCTGACAGCAAAGCTAGAGAAAGTACTGAGAAACAAGCGTATTTAAAACCTTTCATCATGCGTTAAACCTCCGGATTATTTTATGAAAATATAGATGACAAACTGTTCAATTGTCCCAAGAGTAAGAGAATTCCCATCAGAATAATGATGGCTCCGCCGATTTTCTTCAGCAACAACAAATGGGGTTTGAGACGATTAAAGTAAGGTAGGACTAGACTAGATGCTAAGGCCAAGAGTAAAAACGGAAGAGCCATTCCCAAGGTATAAATAAGGAGATAAATAGCTCCCATAAGAGCATCTTGCCCATCTGATGCTGCTAGAGCAAGAACAGATCCTAAAACCGGGCCGATACAAGGGGTCCAACCAAAACTAAAGCCAAGACCAAGGAGAAAAGCTGAAAACAACTCATTCTTCTGTTTGTTGGCTCCAAAATCCATTGTCTTTTGCTTTTCAAGGAAATGAAAATGGAAAACTTCCATCTGATGAAGACCAAGTATAATGATGAGAGCTCCCATCAGATAACGGAACCAATTGGTGTACATGATCTTTCCAAGCAAGCCCGCTCCAAAACCAATGAGGAGGAAAATAACAGAAATACCTGCAATAAAACAAAGGGTTTTCAACAAGCCATGCCAGCGAATTTTTTTCCCGAACAATCGGATAGCCTTTTCCTGATCACTTCCTAGCAAGATTCCAATATAAACCGGCAGCAAAGGAAAGACACAGGGAGAAAAGAAAGACAGAATACCCGCAAGAAAAACTGTCAATGAAAAAATGATTGGATTCATAGTTCACTCCGTATATTGATATGCTACATTCAGTATAACATTGATTGACCTATAATAAAAATTTCTGCTACGTTCTTTTGCTATATTTTGGATTTAGGTACTAGTTTCAAAAGAAAAACCCTAAAGCACAAAACTTTAGAGTTTCTAATATACTTATTCTTCTGCCGTTTGTTTATTTGGTAATACGAGCGATAAAAGAATCCCGATAACTACTGGAACCAACCATGGAAGAGATTGAGCCGCAAATGGAAGCAAAGCAATCCCCTTTTCTACTAGTGAAATTTTAAAGGTACTTGCCAGAACACTTGCAAGAGAGACCACGCTGGCCAAGAAAATCGTCAGTTGCATCCCTGGTTTTGAAAGAGCCACAAATTTATTCACTATCACAATCAATACAATGGTAATGGTGATTGGGTAAAGAATCATCAAGACCGGCAATGAGAAAGCAATAATGGTATTCAAGCCAAGGTTGGCAATCGCAAAACCAATCAGAGTGAAGACACTTGCATAGACCTTGTAAGAAACCTTAGGGAAGGTGCTATGGAAGAATTCACTGGTAGAGACGATTAAACCAGCAGTTGTGGTAAAGCAAGTTACCGTCACCATTCCTGCTAGGAAAATCTGAGCAGTCGGACCAAAGATCGCTTTGGTCGCTTCTGATAATACATACACCCCTTTATTGCTATCAGATGCGATAACAGAAGCTGGAATAGGAAAATGATTCCCCAGATATCCTAAACCGATATACAGCACGCTAAAACCAAGGGCTACAACAATTCCAACCAACCAAATAGTCTTGATGTATTCTCTCTTACTTGAAAATCCAAGTTGATTCAAGGTAGTCACTGCGATCACACTAAAGGCAACAGATGCCAAGGCATCCAAGGTATTGTACCCCTCTAAAAATCCTTGCCCAAAGGCAGATGCCTGATAGGCTTTTGTGGCCACCATTGGAGCATGTCCACTGTATTTCAGAGCCCCAAGAACGACCAAGATCAAAATGAGAATCGCAAAGATCGGGGTCAATATACGACCAATCCGATCTAGAATCTTAGATGGATTCAAAGCAATCAAGAAGGCAAGCAAAAAGTAGACCAGGGTAAAAATGAAAAGTGCTAAACTGGCATTCATTCCACCTAATAAGGGGGCTATCCCCACTTCGAAAGATACCGTCGCTGTTCTTGGAATGGCAAAGAAAGGACCAATCGAAAGATAAAGCGCAACTAAGTATACAATCGCGAAAACAGGTGAAATCTTACGAGAAATCTCATCAATATATCCTTTGGGATTGAGTGTACCGATAATCAAGGTCACAATGGCAATTCCCACGCCTGAAAGGACAAACCCAGCAATAGCTGGCCAAAATTGATTACCCGATAAAGCACCAAGAGTCGGGGGGAAAATGAGGTTTCCAGCACCAAAAAAAATACCAAACAGTAATAAACCTGTCAGGGAACCTTTTCGTAACATACGATCTCCTTAAAAAAACGATAATCTTAACTTTATCAAATTCATTTGAAGAAAGCAACTTATTTGCATGAACAATCCGCTAGTTCTATCAGGCATTATGGTACAATGGATGTAAGATTTTACGAGGTGCAAAACATGTATCTATATCTATTCTGGTTATTTCCAGCTCTTATTTTTTTATTGTTCTTTATGAGTGATCGCAGAAGGCTTTTCAATGCTTATCTCTTTTCGATAAACCTGGGGCTTCTTCTACTGATTTCTGCATTTTTACTAGTCGTTCGAACTGAGCTATGGTTTAATCAACAAATTGCAATGATTGTCTTTGTGGTGATTTCCATCCTCGTTTTTCTCAGCATTATTTTCTCCTCTCTTTTTCTTCTCTTTAACGGCCGTCAAATGATGCTTTTTGAAGGAAAAAGACTGGCCAACCTCCTCTCGCTGCTCTATGGGCTGTTTATTATCGGAGCTTTAGCACTACATTTTCTACCCTATTTCCCAGGGAATGACATCCTCATTTATCTGACTGACTTTGCCCTATTTTACATGACCTTTCTCTACCTCTCTTATGTATCCTACGGGACCTTTTGCAATCTCTTTCCAGTTCGCAAAGAGCCGGACGCCATTATCATTCTTGGCTCAGGTTTGATCGGAGACAAGGTTCCCCCACTCTTGGCCCAACGTCTTGAGAAGGGAAAATCCATCTATGAGCAGTTCGAGGGACGACCAAAGCTGATTGTTTCCGGTGGCCAAGGGTCAGATGAGCTGATCGCTGAGGCGGAAGCGATGGCCAGATACTTAATGGAATATGGGGTTCCAGAAGACGCCATTCTCATCGAGAATCGCTCTGGTACTACTTTTGAAAACCTGACCTTTAGCAAGCGTCTCCTTGAAGAAGAGGGGCTTGGCAAGCGAGTCCTTGTAGTAACCAATTCATTTCACGCGCTCCGTGCAGGTGTCTTTATGAGACGATTGAAAATACCCGGTCGAAGTATCGGTTCAAGAACAGCTTTTTACTATCTCCCATCCGCTTGGATTCGAGAAACCGTTGGCTTGGTTTCACTTTATTGGAAATGGCATGTTACCTTCCTAGCTCTTCTGTTTCTGCCTTGGTTCTTTACACAAATCATGAAACTAATTGAGTTCTTCATTAAATATCTAAACTAAAGAGAGTGGGACAGAAATCGGTAATTCGTTAGAATTCGATTTCGTCGTCCCA
>OGYG01001934.1_pt1 | contig 11373 bp, 10 predicted proteins | sample 1576481 | NCBI WGS metagenome assembly OGYG01 (sample SAMEA3541497, study PRJEB24748) | human gut metagenome | biome: human gut; feature: human-associated habitat; material: faeces | place: China | collected 2012 | reverse complement strand
GGAGCGAAGGGACGCGCGGGCGGGAGCGAAGGGACGCGCGGGCGGGAGCGAAGGGACGCGCGGGCGGGAGCGGGACGCGAGGCGCGGGGAGCATAGACGCGCACATGGGGCGCGAAACGCGGGGAGCGGGCGGATCCGAAGATGTTTCACGTGAAACATCTGTGCGCGTTGGTTAGAAAGCAACCGTCGACCTTCCATAACGTTCCCCCTGCATGGAGCGGCGCTTCGGCCGGCTTCCAAAAGCCGTTTAGCGCCTGCCGCAGGGTGGATGATTGCGACATTTTCGATCAGGGTGTCGCCGTGCGCGAGCGGGGATGATAGACTAGGCGAATCCCCAGGACGCACGAAAGGAATCGCATGTCTCTTCCCGCAGCCGACTTGAGCAAACAACCGGACAACCGCACCACCATGGAGCTGGGCGCGGTGCTTCCCTTGACCGCCGAGGTGAAGGACGACCACCTGTATGTGGGCGGCGTCGATATGGTGGAGCTGGCGCGCGAGCAGGGCACGGCGCTGTACGTCATGGACGAGGCGGACATGCGCACGCGCATGGAAACCTACCTCGCGGCGTTCCGCAGCCGCTATCAGAACTCCGATGTCGTGTACGCCAGCAAGGCGTTCCTCAACAAGGAGGCCGCGCGCATCGTAGCCGACGAGGGGCTGTGCCTCGACGTGTCAGGCGGCGGCGAGCTGGCCATCGCGTTGGCCGCGGGCTTCCCGACCGAGCGCATCTTCATGCACGGCAACAATAAAACGCCGCGCGAGCTGCGCGAAGCCATCCAGGCGGGCGTTGGCCGCATCATCATCGACAGCCGCATCGAGCTCAAGCGCATCTCCGAGATCGCGGGCGAGCTGGGCGTCGTGCAGCCTATTTACATGCGCATCACGCCGGGTGTCGAGGCCGACACCCATCAGTACATCCGCACGGGTTGCGAGGACTCGAAGTTCGGCTTCACCATGCGCGACGACTTCGCCTACGGGTGCGTGAAGGACGTGCTGGCGGCCCCGAACGTGAGGCTGGCGGGTCTGCACTGCCACATCGGCTCGCAGATATTCGCGCTGCATTCCTACCCTGAGGCCGTCGAGGTCATGGTGGAGCTTATGGCGCGCATCGAGGAAGGGTACGGCTATCGTATAGAGGAGCTGGACGTGGGCGGCGGCCTGGGCATCGCCTACACGGCCGACGACAAGCCGGCTTCCATCGACGAGTTCGCCGAAACGGTCACGTCGGCGGTGCACGCGGCGTGCGAGAAGTTCGGCGTGCCCGAGCCGCGCCTGCTCACCGAGCCGGGCCGCAGCCTGGTGGCCACGGCGGGCGTGACGCTGTACACGGTGGGCATTCTGAAAACGCTGCCGGGCATCCGCAAGTACGTGGCGGTGGACGGCGGCATGTCCGACAACATCCGCACGGCGCTGTACCACGCCGATTACGAGCCGGTCATCGCGAACAAGGCGGGTCAGCCGCGCACCGAGATCGTCACCATCGCGGGCAAGCACTGCGAGAGCGGCGACGCCGTGGTCATCGACATGCCGATGCAGCACCCCGACCTGGGCGACATCGTCGCCGTCTTCGGCACGGGCGCGTACTGCTACACTATGGCCAGCAACTACAACGGCCAGCCGCGGCCGGCCATCGTGTTCGTGAAGGACGGCCAGGCCCGCGTGACCACGCGACGCGAAACGTACGAAGACCTGATGAGCCGAGACATTTAGGAAAAGGGAGCGCAGCATGACGGTAAAACTGGGACTGGTGGGCACGGGCACGGTCGGCGGCGGGTGCATCGACATCCTGAAGAACCACCGCGAGGATTTCAAGCGCCACTACGGCATCGACGTGGAGCTCGTGCGCGTGTGCTCGCGCAACCCCGAGCAGGCTATCGCGCACGGCGTGGAGGACTTCTTCACGCAGGATTACCAGGACATCCTGAACGATCCGGACATCGACATCGTGGTGGAGCTGATCGGCGGCACCACCGTGGCGCGCGACATCGTGGTGGGCGCTCTCAAGGCGGGCAAGAACGTGGTCACGGCCAACAAGGCGCTCATGGCAACGTACGGCGAAGAGGTCATGGGCGCGGCCGACGAGGCCGGCAAGGAGATCGCGTTCGAAGCCAGCGTGGGCGGCGGCATCCCCATCATCGACCCGATGAAGCACTCGCTCATCGCCAACGAGATCAGCTCGGTCATGGGTATCGTGAACGGCACGACGAACTACATGCTCACGCGTATGGTGGAGGACGGGCTCAGCTACGACGCCGCGCTCAAGGAGGCACAGGAGAAGGGCTTCGCGGAGGCCGACCCCACCGCCGACGTGGACGGGTTCGACGCCGCCGCGAAAATCGCCATCCTCGCGTCCATCGCGTTCAACTCGCGCGTGACCATCGACGACGTGCACACCGAGGGCATCCGCAACGTCACCACGATGGACTTGGACGCAGCGCGCGACATGGGCTACTGCGTGAAGCTGCTGGCGCTGGCGCACCGCACCGACGAGGGCGTGGACGTGCGCGTGCATCCCACGATGCTGCCGCTGTCGCACCAGCTGGCCACCGTTGACGGCGTGTACAACGCCATCTACGTCACAGGCGACGCCGTGGGCGAGACGATGTTCTTCGGCGAGGGCGCGGGCGCGGGCCCGGCCGCCAGCGCCGTGATGGGCGACGTGGTGGAAGTGGCGCGCCATGTCACGCTGGGCGTGGGGCCGCTGGTGGGCTGCACCTGCACCGACGAGCTTCCCATCGTGCCGATGGACGACCTCAAGACGAAGTACTACATCCGCTTCAAGGTGGCCGACCGCTCAGGCGTGCTGGCCGCGATGGCCGGCGTGTTCGCCAAGCACAACGTCAGCGTGTACTCGGTGGTGCAGCGCGGCAAGAAGGAAAGCGGCCAGGTGGATCTCGTGTACGTCACCCACACCGCGCGCGAGAAGAGCGTGCGCGACGTGCTGGCCGAGATCGCCGAGCTCGACGACGTGCTGCGCGATGAGCCCAGCGTCATCCGCGTGGAGGAGTGATCCTGCGCGCACATCGACGCCCCTCGAACGGCCTCGCCTCGTGCGGGGCCGTTCGTTTTACACTACCCCCTTAGCAGCGACCTGGGCTTCCTCTATAATCATGCCTTATCAGAGGGCATATTGGCACATCGGGGACAGAGAGGGGCGCTCGTGCAATTCGCAGTAGATTCGCTCCTCGACGGACTGTCCGAGCTCGTGTACATCAGCGACCCCGACACCTATCAGCTGCTGTTCGTCAACAAGGCCGGCAAAGAGGCTTACGGCCAGGACATCGCCGACGGAACGCACCTGTGCTACGCCGCGCTGCAGAACCGCACGTCCCCCTGCCCGTTCTGCCCGAACAACCGCCCGAGCGGCGGCGCGTTCCTCGAATGGGAGCACACGAGCCCCATCACGAAGCATCACTACCTGTTGCGCGACAAGCTGATCGACTGGAACGGCAAGCAAGCGCGCCTCGAGATCGCGTTCGACATAACCGATCACGACCGCGAGAAGGAATCGTTCAAGTTCCTCGCAAGCGCGAACGGTTTGAACGTCGAATGCATCCGGGTTCTGGAGAACGACGATCTCGATGCGGCGCTCAACGCGGTGTTGGGCATGGTGGGCGAGTTCTTGCAGGCCGATCGCACCTACATCTTCAACATCGTGAGCCATCGCATGTGGAACGCCTACGAGTGGTGCGCGCAGGGCGTGTCTCCCGAGATCCAGAACCTGTCCGATTTGCCGTTGTCGCTGATCGATCACTGGATCGAGCGGTTCACCCGCGGGGAAGCGGTCATCATCAACTCGGTGGACGACCTGCAGGACGGCGAGCGCGCCGACGAGTACGAGGCGCTGTCCGTCCAGGGCATCCAGTCGCTCGTGGTCGTTCCGCTCGAAGTGGACGGCAGGCTCGTAGGCTATATGGGAGCAGACGATCCGAAGAAAGGCCGCCTGGAAATCATTGAGAAGCCGCTGGTCAGCCTGGCGTCGTTCATCTCCGCCAGCATGAAGCGCGCGATGGCGGAGCGCCAGGTTGACGAGCTGACCTGGAAAGACGGATTGACCGGTGCGTACTCGCGCAGCGCGTTCCATCGCGATTACGACTGCGGGACGTTCGAGAGCATCGGGTTCGTGCTGGTGGATGCCGACCGTCTTGCGGTGGTGAACCGGGAGCGCAGCCGCGACGAGGGCGACGAGGTCCTGCGGCGCATCTGCTCTTCCATGCGCGAGGTGTTCGGCGAGGGCGTGTACCGCATCGGCGACGACGAGTTCTGCGCGGTGGCCCTGCCGCTTGAATACGAGGAGTTCGACCGCATGACGCGCAGCCTGACGGCCCGCTTCGCCGAGGCCGGGCTGCCCGCTTCGGTGGGGCTTGCCTGGAGCGAGCGCTGCGAAGACGCGACCGTGCTGCTGAACACGGCGGGCGACCGCATGCGCCGCGTCAAGATCGGGCGGCATCGGGCAACCGATCTGGGCATCGACTTGGCGCAGGACGGAGCGGTGAACGACCTCATCCGCCCCGGCGGCGCGCGGGACGCGGTGGAGGCCGGGCTGCTCGACATCTTCCTCATGCCTCAGGTGGCAACGCAAACCGGTGCGCTGGTAGGGGCCGAAGCGCTCATCCGCTACCTCGACCCCGAGCGGGGGATCGAGGTGCAGCCGGCATCCTTCGTTCCCGCGTTGGAGGACATGGGCGAGATCGCCGATGTGGACTTCTTCGCCCTGACGCGCGCGTGCGAGACGGTTGCGCGCTGGCAGCGCGAAGGCCGTGCGGCAGTGCCCATCGCGGTGAACTTCTCGCGCATGACGGTGGGGGAAGAGGGATTTGTCGATCGGGTGGCGGAAACGGTCGCGCGCTTCGGCGTGGACCCGTCGCTCATCGAGATCGAAGTGACCGAGTCGGCGCGCGGGCGCGGAGGCGACCTGCTGCGCTGCGTGGCGGACGATCTGCGGGGCCGCGGTTTCAGCGTGGCCGTCGACGACTTCGGGGTGGACAACGCGAACGTGTCGCTGTTCGTGCAGCTGGAATTCGACGTGCTGAAGATGGACCGGTCGTTGATCTGGGGCATCGATGCCACGGATCGCACCATGCGCGTGGTGAGCGGCCTCGCGTCTTTGTGCGACGACCTGAGCATCGAGTCGGTGGCCGAAGGCATCGAGACCGAGCAGCAACTGGAGGCGCTGAAGACGACGGGATGCACGAGGGCGCAGGGGTATCTCATCGGGAGGCCGTCCGCTATCGACGAGTTCGAGCGGCGGTTCATGGCGTAAGGACGCGATGCGCCGCGAATGCGGAGCGCCTTTTCCTGTGGGCGCTTTATGGCAGCAACATGTCAGTTCGATGACATCGGCTCGTCTTGGTCGAAAAATAATCTTACTTTAATACTATATTTCTTCAGAGATCGAAAGCGGCCGTGCGACGGTCGGCGTCGTGCGCGGAAGCGCGTTTGCGCTGCGTGCGGCCAGGCAGGCATGAAGGAGAAGAGGTTCGCGTGAAGGGTTTTCTGGAGCGGTTGCAGTGGAAGCTGTCGGGCATGATGCAGGGGCGCCGCGGCGCCGACACATTCTCCAACTTCTTGGTGGTTGCGGGTATCGTGCTACTGTTCGCCTCGCTGATTCCTGGGCTTGACCTGCTGTCTTGGGTGGCGCTGATCGTGCTGGCGTATTCGCTGTTCCGCAGCTACTCGAAGAACATCGCCGCCCGCGACCGCGAGAACGCGACGTTCGAGCGCATCGTGGAGAAGCCGCGCAAGCAGCTGTCGCTGATGCGCAAGAAGTGGACGAACCGCAAGACCACGCGCTACTTCAAGTGCAAGGGTTGCGGCCAGGTGCTGTCGGTGCCGCGCGGCAAGGGCACGCTGCGCGTGGTGTGCCCGAAGTGCAAGACCGAGACGAAGCAGAAGTCGTAAAGGTCCGCCGTGGATATCGCAGCTTTCAAGCGCGAGCTGTTCGCCATCACCTACGACTTGCAGAAGATACTGCACGATACGATGACGCCGATCTGCCAGGAGCACGGCCTGACGTTGCAGCAGATGCACGTGCTGGTGGAGCTGATGCGCACGCCGGGTTTGACCGCGGGCCAGCTGAGCGACCGCGCCGGCATCCTGCGCACGAACTTCTCGCCCGTGTGCCGCAAGCTGGAGAATCGAGGGCTCATCGAGCGCCAGCGCAGCCAGACCGACCGCCGGTCGCTGCGGCTGCATGTCACCGACGAAGGCCGCGCGCTGTTGGCCAGCGTCGACGGCGAGGTGCAGCGTCGTTACGGCAGGGCGTTCTCGGCCGAGCCGCAAGAGACGTTCGATGCGATCCTCGAAGGTTTCCAGGCGCTCAGCGCCTTTTCGGGAAAGCTGGTGCGCTGAGGATGTTCGGATACGTGGTGCCCCGTTTGGAGGGCTTGGACGAAGCCGAGCGCGAACGCTACCATCGAGCGTACTGCGGGTTGTGTCGCGCGATCGGCGAGCGATGCGGGCAGCACTGTCGCTTGGCGCTGACGTACGACCTGGTGTTTTTGGCGCTGTTGCTGGGCTCGCTGTACGAGCCGGAGGAGCGCGAGGGCGAGGGACGCTGCGCGCCCCATCCGGTGAAGGCGCACGGGTTCGTGCGTTCGGCATGTATCGACTATGCGGCCGACGTGACGGTGGCGCTTGCGTACTACAAGGGCCTCGACGACTGGAACGACGATCGCAGCGTGCGGGCTCGGGCGTTTGCGGGCATGCTGGCCGGATCCTACCGTGCCATCCGCGAAAGGAACCCTCGCATCTGCGAGGCCGTCGAGACGGGCATGGCCGACATCGGAGCCATCGAGGCCGCTGCGCGCGAAGCGGGCGCCGCTCCGGGCGGCGAGGTGCCCGCTCCCGATGCGGCGGCCAACCGCTTCGGCGTGCTGATGGGCGAGCTGTTCGTGTACCGTCCCGACGATTACTGGGCGGACGACCTGCGGACGGTGGGCGCCCGTCTGGGCAAGTTCGTGTACGTGATGGACGCCGTGATGGACTACGAGGACGACCGGGCATCGGGCAGCTATAACCCGCTGGTTGCTATGGATATGAGCGCGGAGGATATGCGCGAGGATCTGCACCTGCTGGCGGCGGGCGTGGCCGAGGCGTTCGAGCGCTTGCCGCTGGAGCGCGACCTGCGCCTGCTGCGCAGCGTGGTGTACGCGGGCGTGTGGCAGAAGTACTACGCGTTGGAAAACGATAAGGAGAAGCGCCGTGGTTGAGAATCCCTACGACGTGCTGGGCGTGAGCCGTGATGCGTCCGCCGACGAGGTGAAGAAGGCGTACCGCAAGAAGGCTCGCGAGAACCATCCCGATCTGAACCCGAACGATCCTGCGGCGGCGGATCGCATGAACAAGATCAACGAGGCGTACGACCGCATCGTCAACCCCGAGAAGTACGCGGCGCGCGACCGTCGCGCCGGGGCGGCATCCGGGCCGCAGGGTAGCGCGGGCTACGGAGGCGGCGCGGATACGGCGGAGCAGGCGGCGGAGCAGGCCAGGGGCAGGGCGCGGGCGGTTCGGGTTACGGGACCGAGGGGCCGTACGGCTGGTCGGGCGGCTTCGGGTTCGACTTCGACGACCTGTTCGGCTTTGGCGGCGCAGGTTACGGCAGCCGCGAGCCCATCCATCCCGAGGCGGCCGCGGGCGACAACGTACAGATGCGCAACGCCATCGACGCCATCAACGCCGGGCGCGGTCAGCAGGCGGTGGACATCCTGAACACGGTGACCAGCGACGGCCGCTCGGCCCGCTGGTACTACCTCAGCGCGCTGGCCAACGACGCGGCGGGCAACACGCTGATGGCGCTCGAGCAGATCAGGCGCGCGGTGCGCATGGATCCGAACAACCCGGACTACCAGCGCGCGCAGCGGCAGTTCCAGCAGACTGGCCAAACCTACCAGCAGGAAAGCCAATCGCAAGGCTTCAGCATGGGCATCGACCCCAGCATCCTCTGCTGCGGCATCTGGTGCCTGGGCCCCTCGTTGTGCCGGCTGTGCGGGATGCCGTTTTAGGTTCCGGCGGCCTGCCGGCCGTCGGAACCGCTCGACGCTGCGGCTTCCCATGGTGCCCGATCTCGCGGCGAGTCCGAGGGCTTGCGTACCGAAGTACGCCACGCCCTCGCCCTCCCCACGATCTCGGGCACCACGGAAACCCTCGCTGACGCTACGAACTACCGGTGATTCGAGTTTTCGCACTTGCACCTATGCAATCTCAACCCGAAAGGACGCACTCATGGCAACGATCGGCATCGACTTAGGAACGACGAACAGCTGCGCGGCTACGGTGGAGGGCGGCCGGCCCGTTATCGTGCCGAACGCGGAAGGGGAGCGCACCACGCCCAGCGTGATCGCGTTTTCGAAGGAAGGCGAGCGCCTGGTGGGAACCATCGCGTGCCGCCAGGCGGCGGTGAACCCCGACCGCACCATCGAGTCGGTCAAGCGCCGCATGGGCAGCGATTGGCGCGCCAACATCGACGGCAAGCCCTACTCGCCGCAGGAGCTGTCGGCCATGATCCTGCGCAAACTGCGCCGCGATGCCGAGGCGTTTCTTGGCCAGGATGTCACGCAGGCGGTTATCACGGTGCCCGCGTACTTCGACGATGCGCAGCGCCAGGCCACGAAGGACGCCGGGCGCATTGCAGGCCTCGACGTGCTGCGCATCATCAACGAGCCCACGGCTGCAGCTCTCGCCTACGGCTTGGACAACGGCACGCCGCAGAAGGTGATGGTGTACGACCTGGGCGGCGGCACGTTCGACGTGTCGGTCATCGAGATCGGCGACGACGTCATTGAGGTGCTGGCCACGTCGGGCGACAACCATCTGGGCGGCGACGACTTCGACGAGCGCGTGGCTGCGCACCTGCTGGACGCCTTCAAGCGCGAGCATGGGGTTGACCTGCGGGGCAACCAGGCGGCCATGCAGCGCGTCACCGAGGCGGCCCGCGAGGCGAAGAAGGAGCTTTCGTCGCTCGATACCGCGCATGTCAACCTCCCGTTCTTGGCGCAGGGCCCGTCGGGCCCGCTGCACCTCGAGGCCACGCTCACGCGCGCCGCGTTCAACGACATGACGCGCGATCTGGTGGAGCGCACGTCGGGTCCCGTGCAGACCGCGCTCAACGACGCCGGCATCGCCGCGTCCGAGCTGGGCTGCGTGCTGCTGGTGGGCGGCTCCACGCGCATTCCGGCCGTTCAGGACCATGTGCGCAAGCTCACGGGCAAGGAGCCGTCCGCGTCCATCAACCCCGACGAGTGCGTAGCCATGGGCGCCGCTATCCAGGGTGCCACGCTGTCCGGCACGTCGACGGGCCTGGTGAAGGCCGATAACAGCATCCTGCTTTTAGACGTGACGCCGCTCAGCCTGTCCATCGAGACGGTGGGCGGCGTGGCGACGCGCCTCGTGGAGCGCAACACCACGCTGCCGGTGCACTACTCGCAGGTGTTCAGCACCGCCGCCGCGTTCCAGACCAGCGTGGAGATCCACGTGCTGCAGGGCGAGCGCCCCATGGCGAAGGACAACAAGTCCATCGGCACGTTCAAGCTGAAGGGCATCAAGCGCGCGCCGGCCGGCGTGCCGCAGATCGAGGTGACGTTCGACATCGACGCGAACGGCATCCTCACCGTGTCGGCGAAGGATCTGGACACGGGCAAGGCGCAGTCCATCACCATCGACGACTCCGGCCGCATGTCCGACGACGACATCGAGCGCGCCATTCGCGATGCCGAGCAGTACGCCGCGCAGGACAGCGAGCGACGCGAGGCCATGCTGGCGCGCGAGGAGGCGCAGGGTCTGCTGAACGAGGTGGACCGGGCGCTCGGCCAGGTTGGAAAGCAGTTGGAGAAAGACGAGAAGAAGCAGGTCAAGGCCGACGCCGAAACGCTGCGCAAGGCGCTGTCGAAGCGCCCCGCCGGTTTCGGCAAGAAGGCGCGCGAGGCCGAGGCGGCGTCGGTTGACAACGTGTCCGACATCAAGGCGGCCGCCGAGCGCTTGAGGACATCGAGCGCCCATGTGCGCGAGCTGCTGGGGAAGCAAGGGTAGGGGGCGCGGGATCTGACATGTCGACGGCGGCGGGCGAGATGCTCGCCGCCTTGGGCGCAAAACGGCGCCCATGACAATGTTTCCCATGGAGAACTCGGAGTCAGGGCGCCTCGAGAAGCTTGCGAGCTGGGCATATGCCGATCCGCTTCTCGACGATCCGGCGCAAGGGGGCTGAAAGGCCGCCCAAAATTGTCATGGGTTGCATTTTGCGCCCACGTCCCGGCGGTCGGCGCTTTCTAGTATCATGGTTCGCAGCGGGCGCGCGGCTGCGCGGTGAAAGAGAAGGAAGGGACCCCTCATGGAGCAGTACAAGCAAGAGTTCATCGAGTTCATGGTTGAAAGCGAAGTGCTCAAGTTCGGCGAGTTCACGCTGAAAAGCGGCAGGAAGTCCCCCTTCTTCATGAATGCGGGCGCCTACGTGACGGGCGAGCAGCTGCACCGCTTGGGCTTGTATTACGCGCGCGCCATCCATGATACTTTTGGGCTGGACTTCGACGTGGTGTTCGGGCCGGCGTACAAGGGCATTCCGCTGTCGGTGATCACGGTCATCGGCTTGCAGGAGCTGTACGGCAAGGAAGCGCGCTACTGCTCCAACCGCAAGGAAGTCAAAGACCACGGCGCCGATGCGGGCAACCTGCTGGGAAGCGAGCTGCACGACGGCGACCGCGTGATCATGGTGGAGGACGTCACCACGTCCGGCAAGTCCATAGATGAGACGTATCCCGTGCTCAAGGGCGCGGCCGATGTGGACGTCAAGGGCCTCATTGTGTCGCTCAACCGCATGGAAGTGGGCAAAGGCGGCGTAGTGACTGCGCAGCAGGAAGTGCAGGAGAAGTACGGTTTCCCCGTCGCGTCCATCGTGAGCATGGCCGAGGTGACCGAATGCCTGTACAACCGCGAAGTGCAGGGGCGCGTGGTCATTGACGACGACGTGAAGGCGGCGCTGGATGCCTACTACGAGCAGTACGGCGTGAAGTAAGGCTGAGCCGACCCCCTGGTTTCTTCAGCTGTTCCCGTCCAAGCGAATGCGAAGGCCCGATCGACGCCATCATGCGCGTCGATCGGGCCTTTCAGGAGGGGAGGGGATTTTGGGGGTCGGCTACTTCGCCAGGTTCTTCGCGATCATGCGGCCGAACGTGACGGTGCGGCCGCAGGCGTTGCCGGTCGAGAGGTTCGGATACGTCATGGAGTAGTATCCGCCCGAGTCGTTGCCGGTCACGTACAGACCCTCGATCACGCTGCCGTCTGCGCGCAGCGCCTGGCCTTGGGTGTTGATGTTGATCCCGTCCATGGTGCACAACAGCATGCCGGTGTTGCGGATGCCGTAGAACGGCGGGTTTCGCA
>OGYG01001931.1_pt1 | contig 11389 bp, 14 predicted proteins | sample 1576481 | NCBI WGS metagenome assembly OGYG01 (sample SAMEA3541497, study PRJEB24748) | human gut metagenome | biome: human gut; feature: human-associated habitat; material: faeces | place: China | collected 2012 | reverse complement strand
ATATATACCGTCTGGATCATGCAGTAACAGCGAACCAGAAAGTAATATTGAAAGCTTTTGGAATGGATGCGAACAGTATAAAATATTTTGCATCAGAGCTGAGTAAGGAACTGAAAAAAGCAGAATAAGGAAGGAAAATAAAGATGGCAAGAACAAGAAAAACAAGTAAGGAAGCACTGGAAGAAAAGATTGAAAAAGCAGAGGCTGATGTGATCGCAGCGAAGAAAAAGTATGACCAGGCAACAGCAGATCTGAAAGAACTGTTAGACAAGCGGGATGCCATAAGAAAAGAAGAGATCCTGTCAGCGGTTGTAAAAAGTGGGCGGTCATATGAGGAGATCATGAACTTTTTGAATGCAGGATCAGATGGAGAAAAGACGGAAAAATAGAATTATTTTGAAGCACAGATATAGGGACTCTCGAGTTAGGCGGAAAAAGACTGGAAGTTCACATAAAACAGCAGTTATTGCAGGATCAGGAGTTCATGCAACAGCTAAAAGGGTGTATAGACGCTGAAAATGTGGTAGAGAATACACGAGAAGAAAATAATAGTGAGCTGGATATGGACGAAGATATGATGCTTGCAGGGTTGTCAATGTTTGAAACAGATTTTTAGAAGGAATAAAATATATTGAAGATTGTTTTGAAATGCGTGATAGAAGAAAGCGATTGATGAGTCAAGAATAAAATATTATAATTGTTTTATAGAACAGTAACAGGGACGAATGATAGTGATTTGTCCCTGATATTTATATAGTAAAAGTTGAGGAGGAAGTTAATATGGGATTGCAAGCAACAAATGCAGGAATTGATTTCCAGCAAAGGGTATCTGCATATATGATGATATTGATGGAGTTTGATATGGATATTTCACTAGCGTTGCAAGTGAATAAGAGTAATACAATAAAAGAAATAAACTTTGAAGACTGCGAAAGCATTGATGATTTGGTTATTACATTAGATTCTGGTAAGAAAATATATTTTCAGATGAAGAGAACGATATCTTTGAGTGATGATAGTGAGTCGGAGTTTTTTGGTGTTTGTGAACAGTTTGTGAATCAATTCTTAAAACAAAATGAGAATGATTTGGCATATATATTGGTTACACGGACAGAGTCATCGAAAGCAATTTCGGTAAAATTGAAAAGAATTTTAGAAGGAATACGTTTGGCTAATAGCTTAAATGTAATAGAAAAATTATACCAAGAAGAAAGAAAAATATTTGATAAAGTTAGTAGCAATATTAAAACGATTTATAAAAATAGTACACACGAAGATATTTCTGATGATGTTTTGCTTAAGATTTTTCTACGTATGTATGTCGAATTATTTGACATAGAGAATGGGGAAGAATACGAAAAAACAATCAAATTGATTTTATGGAAGTTGATTGATGTTGATGTTGAGCTATTTTGGAGAACGTTTATATCAAAAGCAATTGAATATGGTGCAAATAGAAGATGTTTGTCCCGGGAAAATCTAAAAGAACAGTGTAAATCATATTTTAAAGAAAATCAAACAAAAGAAGAGCTACTTGCGTCTCCTTTTTTTAACAGGTCGTGGAAAGAAAACAATAAAGATATTCCAGTTCAAATTGATTATGTGGTTGCTATTCCAACGAAAAGCACAATGGAGGAGATGAAAATAGAGAACGATACAATTTTTATGTTTGAATTATATCGTTTTGATGATAGTAAGAAAAAGGAATCATTAAAGTATATAGCACCAGATAAGATGGTATGGGACAATGGACTGGAATTTGCTGTTTTATATCGGTGTGCCTCGCAAGAGCGATGCCGTAATTACATTGAAAAAGAATTAGTAGAAGAATTGGGAGACATTGATGGAAAATACGAATTGATAGTATGGCCGATAAAGGAGCATTTTGAGCCTACTGATGTAGAATTGTTACATAAAGAATTGCTAGAAAAATCTTTGGAAGAATGCCAAGACTGTATATGCTCTAATTGCGGAAAAGCTATTTTTGATAATGAAATTTATATAATTGAGATTGATAATGAAGAGTGTTCTAATAAAGCAGGTTTGGCGCATAAGTCATGTATTAGACCTGTTGACAGAGTAATTGGCGAAGCTACTATTCCGGGAATAGAGTATTATTCATATTTAAAACACTTTGATATTGGCTGTTGGGCAAAAATGGTAATGAAAGGAAAAAGAGTATGGGAAAATCTCGAAATAATGGCAGCACAATGTATGCCTTTGGTGATTGACACAGATGAAGTATTTCATGATGGAAATTATTGTGTATATCAAATATTGGAAAATGGAGATAAGAGATATACTACAAATAGAGGTGTGATTGATCGGCTTAGTAAAATAAATGCAGAACTATTGCAGAAACAATTTACAGAACGTTTAATTGCTGCGAAGAAAGAAGAAAATCCATTTGGCTATAGTAGTAAAACATACATGTACGGAAGGTATGAGAAAATACTTGAACAAGTTGGCGATAAGGAAGACTTTATAGAATGTACAGAGGCAAAAGCGGAATTATATAATGAGTCTGTTGCAAAAATATATAATGACTGCGAAACATATTATGCGCCTATAATATATTTATCTGTTGAAGGAGATCCATATATATTGCCTAATGGTGTATTTCCGATGATAACAAACCCTTTTGATCTTCCACAATATATAAAAAATTGGGAAAGAATGGGGGTCAAGGTGCCAGAGTATGAAGTATGCATTATAAAAGATGACAATGAGTTTATTTTAAAGATGATTAGTTTAATTAGTAATAATATATTGCCAGTTGCGAATGCTATGTTTGCGCTGAATAAAAAGTTGATTAGAGGAACTCATATTCATTTGATGTGGGAATTAGAGGAAGAGCCTGACAAGATATAAAAGAATAATTTCTCATATATTATAGAAAAATCAGTAATTAGGAGAGTCGCGCAACACCGCAAGGCCGCAAGACCGCAAATAGAAAACCCACTGGAATTAATAAAACAAGTTTCAGTGGGTTATTTCATGTCATCATTTGTAAATGTCAAGATATCGTTTGGTGTACAATCCAGAATGCGACAAAGTTTTTCAATTGTATGAGCTGTGATGTTCTTATTACTTCGTAACTGCTGCATAGTGCGGTAGTCAATGCCATTATCCCTGTGTTCTTTTGGTAGCAAGAGATCGAAATAATTCATATTATCGTGTGCTATTACAAATAAAAAACAATCTGGCACCAGAGGGAAAGGCGTTTGTTTTTGAATTAAATTCCATTTCTGGATTTAGCTGGATAGGTCAGGACGAGTATGAAATAGAAGATTTGTTGCTTCAAAGAGCGAAGAATGACAGTAAATTGGATAGAGCTAAGGATTATTTAAAATTACTTTTAAATGGTTCTGATTTGCCTTGTGCAGATATAATGGAAAAAATGCGTGCAAATGGTATTGGAAAACGTACAGTAGAGCAGGCGAAAAGGGATATGAGTATTATATCGTATAAAATGGGTGATAAATGGTATTGGCAGTTGAATGAGGAGTGAATCATTGAATGAAGGAATACGAAAAGGCAGCTAATAGCCAAGAAGAAAAGAAAAATAGAATCCGTGAAAGATATAAAGGAATAAGCAGGGACGAATTAGAATTTATTCCTGCAAAACCTAAAGAAAAATTATTTGAAGAAACAGGAATAAAGAGGGTGTGTGCATATTGCCGTGTTTCTACAGATGATGCAAATCAAACATCTTCTTATGAATTACAGAAAAATCATTATGAAGATATGATAAAAGAACATCAGGGATGGGAACTTGTGGGCATTTACGCTGATGAAGGAATTTCTGGAACGTCTTTGCAGCATCGAGATGAATTTATTCGTATGATTCAGGATTGTAAAGATGGGAAAATAGACTTAATTGTTACAAAAAGTGTATCCAGATTTGCACGAAATATTGTAGATTGTATCGCAAAGGTACGTGAGCTAGCAAATATGAATCCACAAGTAGGGGTGTTCTTTGAGACGGAACACATATATACATTGGATAATACCAGTGAAATGATGCTTGCAGCGGGAGAATGTCGGGGTCTGACCCTATGAAGTACAACTAAAAAGGATAAAGCAGCTCTAAAAGATCTATAAAAGAAGCATAAACTCTCTTGCCGAGATATAACATTGATGATATAATCCTGAAAAATAAAGGTAAATAACTACTGGAAAAGGAAATGGAATATGGAAGGAAACATGCAGGAATATCTCACAGAAAAAGAAGCCCGTGAGAAACGGCTGGCAGTTTACACAGAAAAGATCCAGGAAACGGTACTAAACAAATCAGCAGAGACGATCCGCTTGTTGGTAGAAGAAAGACATAACCAGAAAATGACTCAGCAGGAGCTTTCAGATATTACGGGGATACAGCCGTCAAACCTGGCGCGTTTTGAAAGCGGTGGCAGGGTACCGACACTGATTGTATTGGAGAAATATGCGAATGCCTTGGGAAAACATATAGAAATAAAGATCTGTGACGACTGACAGATTTTTATTTCATATAATCATAAATGATAATATGATGAAAGACAATAAAACATAGGAGGGATGCACATTGGGGTCAGACCCTATGAAATAGACCCTATGAAATAAGAATAAATAAAAACATCGAAATATGTCGAAAAACGTCGACAAAAGATGAGTGCAATAACAGATGAAGAGTAGTACTATAGAGATAGAGCATAAATGGGCAAAATGAAAGGAAAATATGTTGTTTCATGTGGGGTCAGACCCCAGTAATGACCCCAGTAATTTATTTGAAGATGAAAAGAAAACAGTAGCTGATAAATATACTCAAAAAGTGCGACATTTACTTGAATTGAAAAATAAATTGTCAAGGGAAGAAATATTGCTTAAAGAGCAGCGATATTTGCTTGAAGATAATGGACATTATGAACTTATTCATAGTATAGAGCAAAAAGAATTAATATGTGGGTGTACGTTGTTTAACTTGATGAATTTCAAAGAAAATGAAATATTAAAAAAAATTATGAGGCTGAGATTGTTCCTTCTCCCAAGGCTGCCATTGACATGATATATAAAATCTTAAGAGTGATTGATTATGTTATGAACTTGAAACAGAGAATCATAGTAGACGTATAGAATGGCAGAACAAGGAAATAGAACATTATACAGAAAAAAATTCTCAGATATTGCAATACAAAAAATGGGTTAATGGAATACTGTTTGTTATTATGGCGATAGCCATCTATGGATTGGTCGGCTTTGGACATGTTTCCTAGTTGATATGGGGATCATTAGAAGAAATAGGTAAAATTATATTTAGTGTAATTTTTACTGCGTTGGTGGGTTTTGATGTTGGCAGGATTGAAAAAAATTTGACAAAGATTAATTTTTGATCTTCGAATTCTTTAATTAAAACTTGCAGGTGATCTATAGGTTACTGCAGTAATCAGAAGCTAAACCAATTTGGCCTATGTATTAAAGAAACAAAATAATGTCATGGAGGTATTATGTATTATGAAGAAGATATTTATTAGTCATTCATCAGAGGACAAGGAAATAGTAGGTGAATTAATTGCACTTATAGAAGGCATGGGTGTAAAGAGTGAACAAATTTTTTGCTCATCATTTGAAGGATATGGAATTAAATTGGGTGCAAATTGGTTGGATGCTATACGGGAGGAACTTACAGAGGAGACGTTGGTCTTATTTGTGCTGACTACGAATTTCTACAACAGTCATATGTGTCAATGTGAATTGGGAGCTGTTTGGGCAAATACATTGGAGCATATACCGATTCTTGTACCACCGCTTACAACAAAAGATTTAGAGTATATTTTAAGAAATCATCAGAGCATGGTTATAACAGACAAAGATAAGTTGAATTCTCTTAACGATCAGGTTACAGAATGGATGGGAATATCTCAAAATAAAGTCAGTATTTGGCAAATGAAATGTGACAAGTTTGTGGCTGATATAGATAATATAATTGCAAAAAAGTATGTAATGTAGTATATGAGAAGGGATTTTTTTATTATCAATTACATCAATTATATGAAAAAATTTCAAATATACTACTGAAAGAAAACAAATTAAATATTACATTGCCGGATGAAAAAATCGAGGATGTTATAATTTCTCAATATACATATATAGTTTACGCAGGATATGATGTAATACTGAGTATCAGAGATAAGAGGGACTTGGAAAAACTTATTACATATAATGATAAAAAAATATTATTATTTGTAAAAAATCCGGAGTATATAGTTGAGGCAGAACTATTCCGTAAATTAAATTTAAAGTGCATATATTTTGGCAGAAAAAACTGGAATATAAAAAATTTTGATTTTTCTGTTTCGGAGAATCTGGCATTAAATTACATCTGTTATTTAGAGAATGAGTTTCCTAAAACTGTTTTTTCTGATAAGGATAGAGAAGAAATACTCCGTATTAGTGGATATAATTTTTATAATATATATCAGATTATGCAGTTGTGTTATTTCAATCAGGTGACAGTGGAACAAATTCGAAGTAGAGGATTTGTCGATATAGCAAAAGAAGATAAAGACATCAGTATTATTTTAAATTTGTGCTCAAAGGGGATCCACATTAATGCAATTAGAAAATTGATTGGAGACGCTAAAGCTGAAGAATATATTATGAAAAAGTATATCTTCTTAAATGGAGAGTATGCCATTCCGAATGTGGAATTTAAACTAAAATATACGTCAGAACCGAATAGTTTAAATGAAAACTGGTGGAAAAATATATTGGCATATGTACAAACGATAAAAGCTACTCATGATGTGACAATATGTCAACAAGTTGAATGGAACTTGAGAAACATCATACAATTGGATATACAAAATGACAGTCTAAATGGGTATTTATATAAAATAGAAAGAATATTATTTAAAATATACAGATTTAGAGAAAATTCTGTTTTATTGGACATGCTTAAAGAATGTAAAACATTTTTCAAAAGAGACAAGGAAAAATGGATTAGATGTTTAGTTGATGAAGCAACACTATATATGGATATAGAGGAATTTAAAGTTTCAAAAGAGAAATTTGAGCAGGCTTTAGAGTCATGTAAAGAGAATTCTGTTAGGAAGGAAGTTCAGATTCTGGTAGAAGATGAATATTCCAGGGTACTTGAAAAGACAGGACATTATTATGAGGCTGTTAACAAATTATATGTTGTAGAGCAGTATTATCAGGAAGTTAAAAATGAAAAGAAATTAAATAATGTGAAAAATAGAATTGGTTTAAATCTCAGCTTTATTGGTGATATAGAAAGAGCAACAGAATATCTGGAGAGTTTATTATTTGGTAATTTTAATAAAAAAATAGATAGAAATAACATTTTATCATGTGAGGTGGCAAACAACTTATCACTGTGCTATATGGAGGCTGGGTTTTATAAGAAGGCATTGAGACTTCAGAATTCATTATATCAATTATATTTACGAACTCAGGATACGCCGGTAAATTACGCGACAGATATACTCCAGAATAGGGGAAATATATATTTGTATGAGCATAAATATTATGAGGCTTTTAAGTGCTTTGAACAAGCACTTAACGATGAGACAAATCCATATTCAAAAGAACTGATTCTTGAGAATTATTTGTATGCAAAAGGCTTTTATGAAACAAATTTTGAAGAAAGTATTACATTTTTTGAAAATCAGATAAGACAAACAGAAATGAATTACGAGACTTGTAAGATGTTAGCGGAAATGTATTTTGCAAACCAAAATTATAGTAAATGTGCAAAGCTCTGCAAGAGAGTACTGAATCAAATCGTATATAGAGAGGAAAGATTTATTTATATTTGTTTGGATATCATGTATATGAGTAGTTTGAAGAAGACTAATAAGCTTACATTGAGACAAAGATACAGTTGTTATACAAGAATAGCCAGATATAAGCAATTTATAAAAAGACATGTGGGATGCAGATCACCATATTATAGAAAGATTGAGGAGTGCAAATTGGTTTTGAAAGGCTGATCTCTGTACATCAGACTGGCAAGAAGGATGTTTCCAAGCAGCTGCATGCCAATCCGAAAGCAGAGTTGTGCGCATTCAAAGGCGGCGAGTGGATTCGCGTTGCCGGCGAACTGGTAGAGGATGACCGTGTGGACAAACTGAACTCCAGGAGTTCACACGGTAATTTTTGAAGGTTGATGTATAGTTTGCAACGGAAATAAAAGTAATGGAGCGTGAGAAAAAATGAATTTATCAAAAATACATCATATTGCAATCATCGTATCTGACTACGAAGCCGCAAAGAATTTTTATGTGAACAAGCTGGGCTTCTCTGTCATCAGAGAAAACTATCGCCCAGAGCGTAAGGACTGGAAGCTAGATCTTAGTGTCAATGAACACACAGAGCTGGAGATTTTTGCTGAAGAGAATCCACCGAAGCGTGTGAACCGCCCAGAGGCCTGTGGGCTACGTCATCTTGCGTTCTGCGTAGACAGCGTGGAACAGACGGTGAATGAGCTGGCGGAAGTCGGAATTGAATGTGAGCCGATTCGGGTTGACGATTATACCGGCAAGAAGATGACTTTCTTTCATGACCCGGACGGACTGCCGCTGGAGCTGCACGAATAAGGGATGGATAAAATGATATTTCGTAAAGCAGAAAAAGAAGATTTCGACAAAATAAGATCTCTGTACTGGAACTTGATCGACCAAGACCAGGATGACCCGTCATTTCCGCATTGGAAGAAAGGAGTCCATCCATCTGATGAAATGATACAGAACAACATTGATAGGGAAGAACTGTATGTGTTGGCAGATGGTGATGAAATCGCAGCGTGTGTCATAGTAAATGATGAAAAGGTCGATGGCTATGCAGATGCTCCGTGGCAGATTGACTCGGATGAGGTAATCGTTCTTCATGTTCTGGCAGTTCATCCGTATTATCGTGGAAAAGGACTGGCGCGAAGATTAGTAGAGAATGTAATTGAGCAGGAAAGAAAAGCTGGCAAGAAGGCATTACGACTTGATGTGATTGAGAACAACACAACGGCCGAAAAGTTGTATCAGAAACTAGGTTTTCGATATATCCAGACCAAGACACCTTATTATGATGTGGTCGGGGAGATGACGTTCAAATTGTATGAACTGGTGCTGTGAGCTATGGGAGAAAAAAGAGTGTATAAATCTCGGAAGCCAGGCGGCGGTCGAAAGAAGCTAAAGCCGGAGTATGATGCAGGGAAGAATCTGAAAGAGCAGATGGAAAGTGCTGTGGCGCTTTATAATGCTGAGATGTCCTTGTACCATGGCTGTGACCTATAAAAAATTGTTTCACTTACTGAGTGACAAGGGTATGACTAATGCAGATCTGATGGAAAAAGCAGGCTTTAGTGCCAATATCATTACACGCATCAAGCGTGACAATTATATTTCTCTCGACACTATCGAGAAAATCTGCAAAACTCTTGATTGTGGAGTCGATGATATTTTGGAATTCACTACAGAAATCGAACAATGAACAGCATTGCAGCATATTCGAACAACATTCTTTATTTGATATTATCCGAGGAAGTATTATGAATTTATATAAACGAGACTATATAAAGAGCGTTCCTACCAAACAGGAGATGCAACTGTATGAGGGTATTTTGTGTACTGAAAGAAAAGCTGTCGGAGACAGAGGATTTGGGAAGATAAATCATAGGCGATTGTATCCAGCAGCAGTTCGACACTATAATAGTTTGTTCCCTAACAATCATATTGAGTTGTTTGATTTCCAGAACGAAGGTAATATGGAACAACTAAATGAAGAATTTTGTGCCTTGATTCATGATGCAAATACAAACGAAAGAGACGTTCTTCGCTTTATTAATCATAGACCTGCTTATCATATTATTGCCGGTGTATTTAAGTATTATAATTTTGGCCACCACGATGCATATGGCTTCCCGGAATTTGCTTTAGGTAAGTACATTGCCGATTATTTGTTGATAGGAAAAAGCTCTGGCGGCTATGAGTTTGTATTTGTCGAGCTTGAACACCCTAATGGAAGAACAACCTTGAAATCTGGACACGAGGGAGAAGCCTTTAGAAAAGGTACTTATCAAATTTATGATTGGAAAGCAGAAATCGAAGCACACTTTTCTGCATCGTTTGTAACGATCACCAAGTACAGCAACAAATCCTCACTTCCGAAGGAATTTTCAGAATATGATTCAAGCCGCTTCCACTATGCTGTGGTCGCAGGCTTGCGTGAGGATTACAAGGAAGCTACTTATCGTGATCGTCGAAACAAAGCAACCCAGCAAAACATTCTAACTTTGCATTATGATAATCTGTACGATAAAGCCTGCGAGTTAGAAACAGCTCAATCATTTTAAATAGCAAGTGAACCGCTCATGTTAACGGTTAGGATTAACGTGCTTCTCCCATCTTGACATGGATACCTGTATTTTGAAGAGAAAGGAACAAGCAAGATATGAAACCAGTATTGATGGAAAATGCCTTTGAAGCGTGGGCGGCTGCCATACGCTTTTGTGATGATATAAAGGATGGAAAAGCAACACTCCTGTATCAGAAAAATTTTGTGTCGTCACTTCATAATGCTGTTGAACTTATTATGAAGCAAATGCTGTTGAATGATAATGATCACAGGGTTGCAGAAGTAAGAAAAACAAAAAATGAAGCTGATGCAAAACTCTTACTCGATTATTTCAAGGCAACGGATTTAAATAGTTTTTTTGATACGTTGTCAAATGAAGACCTTTCAAAATTTAACACAATTCAATTTAACGAACTAATTTCATTACATAAGAAGTTATTTGGCAGAAGCCTTGCGCAGGGAGAATCGTTAAAAACAGAACTTGAGCTGTTGCAAAAACTGAGAAATAATGAAACCCACTTTTTGATTCGTCAAGGCAGCTTTTTGTCCGAAGAAGATTTTTGTGTGCTTCATAATTTCATGATTCGCTTTTATAAAATTATGGAAACATGGTGTCCTATTGACAAAGATGATTATGAATTATATATACTTCCTTATTGGGGAGATCCCATTGGAGCCGATAGCATTTACGGATTCAATCGTGAACCTTTACAGAGTTTTTCTTATGAAACTGCTGTAAAAAATTCAAAGTTAGCAAAGAAAATAGCAGAATTACTTAACAGTGACTATCTATATGGTGCTCCTGATTTTTCACCATATACCATTACAAAAGATTTGATAGAACAACACATGGAGTTATCTTCTCAGTTTGATGAAATATGGTCTATGGTGTATATGATGCAATGTTTAGAGATAATTTCTGTAGATGAAATTTTGGATGATGAACAAGGGCGAGTTTATTTTGCACTAGCGCATTGAGGTCCACTAGCACATTGGGGTCAGACCCCATGAAATACCGATAAAGAAGATAAAACAGAACTAA
>OGYG01001926.1_pt1 | contig 11412 bp, 9 predicted proteins | sample 1576481 | NCBI WGS metagenome assembly OGYG01 (sample SAMEA3541497, study PRJEB24748) | human gut metagenome | biome: human gut; feature: human-associated habitat; material: faeces | place: China | collected 2012 | reverse complement strand
AACCGAATGGATATCTTCATATCGGTCATGCGAAATCTATTCTTTTAAACTATGGTCTTGCACAGGAATATAACGGCAAGTTCAACATGCGTTTTGATGATACAAACCCGACCAAAGAAAAGAGTGAGTTTGTAGAATCCATCAAGGCAGATATCAAATGGCTTGGTGCAGACTGGGAAGACAGACTGTTTTTTGCATCTGACTATTTCGGACAGATGTATGAAGCTGCTGTAAAGCTGATTCAGAAAGGCAAAGCCTATGTATGTGACCTGACAGCAGATCAGATCCGTGAATATCGTGGAACTCTTACAGAGCCGGGTAAAGAAAGTCCATACAGAAACAGAAGCGTAGAAGAGAACCTGCAGCTTTTTGAAGAGATGAAAGAAGGCAAATATGCAGACGGAGAGAAAGTGCTTCGTGCCAAGATCGATATGGCATCTCCGAACATGAATATGCGCGACCCGGTTATCTATCGTGTTGCTCATATGACTCACCACAGAACAGGTGATACATGGTGCATCTATCCAATGTATGATTTCGCCCATCCCATCGAGGATGCGATTGAGGGAATCACACATTCCATCTGTACTCTGGAGTTTGAGGATCACAGACCACTGTATGACTGGGTTGTAAAAGAATTGGAATACCCACAGCCGCCGAAGCAGATTGAGTTTGCAAAACTGTATCTGACAAATGTAGTTACAGGTAAACGTTATATCAAGAAATTGGTAGAGGAAGGCATCGTAGACGGATGGGATGATCCGCGTCTGGTTTCCATCGCAGCACTGCGCCGCCGTGGATTTACACCGGAATCCATCAAAATGTTTGTAGAACTCTGCGGTGTATCCAAAGCAAACAGCTCTGTTGACTATGCAATGCTTGAATACTGCATCCGTGAGGATCTGAAACTGAAACGTCCACGTCTGATGGCTGTTCTTGATCCGATCAAGCTTGTGATCGATAATTATCCGGAAGGCGAAGTAGAATATCTGGAAGCTCCGAACAATATGGAGAATGAAAAACTGGGAACCCGTAAAATACCGTTTGGCAGAGAACTCTATATTGAGAGAGAAGACTTCATGGTAGATCCGCCTAAGAAATATAAGAGAATGTTCCCGGGCACAGAGGTTCGTCTTATGAACGCATATTTTGTAACCTGTACAGGATATGAAGCTGATGAAGATGGAACTGTACGTGTTGTACACTGTACTTATGATCCTGCAACAAAGGGTGGCAATGCGCCGGATGGCAGAAAAGTAAAAGGAACCATTCACTGGGTAGAAGCAAGTCAGGCAGGAAAAGCAGAAGTACGTCTCTATGAGAATATCGTAGACGAGGAGAAGGGTGTATACAACAAAGAAGATGGTTCTCTGAATGTAAATCCGAACTCTTTGACAAAAGTTACTGCATATGTAGAACCAGCACTTATGGAAGCAAAAGGCTATGACAGCTTCCAGTTCGTAAGAACAGGATTTTTCTGTGCAGATATCCATGATTCTAAAGAGGGTGCACCGGTATTCAACCGTATCGTGTCTCTGAAGAGCTCATTTAAACTTCCGAAAGCATAATGAGACTGAAATAGTAATATAATCAGAATAAAAAGGGAATGTTGCTTCTACGATTGTATAATCGTGAAGTAACATTCCTTTTTGGTTACGTTACTGTGAACGGTAACGTTTATTCTTCAGATTCAGATGCAGCGTCCATAGTCTCTTCAAAATTCTCGGGTTCATCGGCATCTTCTTCCTCTTCTGCATCTTTAATCTCAACTTCAGCAGCTTTATCGGAAGACTTCTCAGAATCGTCTGTATCAGCAGCTTCTTCGTTTTCGGTGTCATCTGTTGCAGACTGTTCGCCTGTATGTTCCCAGGACTGGAAATCTTCGGCAGGTTCCTGATCTTCCTTAGCAGTTTCCTTTTCATCAGTCAGATCGAAATCATCAAAGTCATCTTCAAAATCAAAATCCTCTTTACAGGATCCTTTTTTGGCAATAAGGGCAGCTACAGCACCGGCAGCAGCTGCTGTAAGGGCACCTATTGCAACATATCCCCAGTATTTATTAATTTTAGCCATGATAATCATAAACTCCTTTCTGATATTCTCCTATTTTTGACAGCGAGTCAGGATAAAAATATCTTTTACTCCTGACACCATTTTATTCAGCTATAGGTTATTGTTATTTTAATACTTTTCAGATAAAAAGAAAAGCGAAATTTTATGGAAAGAGTTAATGAAAGCAGTTGCATACCAAAAAGATACAAGGTATACTATGACAGGAAAGAAGAGGTTATTATGAGAAAAATTATTTTGGCATCTGCTTCACCCAGACGAAAAGAACTGTTGGAACGGGCTGGCGTAGATTTTGAAGTGTTGCCTGCATCAGGTGATGAGAATCGTATCTCAGACAATCCGGGAGAGGCAGTAAAACAGCTGGCTTCGGATAAAGCAGCTTCTGTTATCCGCACTATGAAAGATAGTGCCGACGGAACAATTGTGATCGGATCTGACACAGTGGTAGTGTTTGAGAATGTGATCCTTGGCAAACCTCATGATACAGAGGATGCAGTGAATACATTAAAGAAACTTCAGGCAAGTACTCATCAGGTATATACCGGCGTTTCTGTATGGGAAAAGAAAGAAAAAGTCTGGACAGAACATACTTTTTATGAAAGTACAGATGTGACTTTTTATCCGGTTTCAGATGAGGAGATCAGAGAGTATGTTGCTACAGGAGAGCCTATGGATAAGGCTGGAAGCTATGGCATCCAGGGACTTTTCGGAATTTATGTAAAGGGGATCAACGGAGATTACAATAATGTGGTAGGACTCCCGGTTGCCAGATTATTTTATGAAATGAAGAAATCAGGAATTAACTTAAGAGGATGACAAAAGATGATTAAAGCATGTATATTTGATTTGGATGGAACACTGGCTGATACGCTGGATTCCATGGCTTATGTGACTAATATTATTATGGAAAAATTCGGGTTGAAAACACTTCCGGTGGATAATTTCAGATATTACAGCGGAGAAGGGGCAAATATGCTGATCCGCCGCGCACTTAAGGATGCGGGGGATCCGGAACTTGCGCATTATGATGAGGGACAGAAGCTTTACCGGGAAATGTTTGAAGCAGATCCGATGTATAAAGTAGTTCCCTATAAGGGAATGCCGGAAACCTTAAAGAAATTGAAGGAACATGGAATGAAGCTGGCAGTTTGTTCAAATAAACCTCATCCTGCAGCTGTGAAAGTAATTGCGCAGCTTTTTGATGGGGAATTTGATATGGTAGTTGGTCAGAGTGAAGCAATCCGCAGGAAACCGGCACCTGATGGTCCGCTTATGGTTGCGGAAAAATTTGGTGTAAAACCGGAAGAATGTATGTATGTGGGAGATACAAGTACAGATATGAAGACCGGTAAAGCAGCAGGAATGTATACAGTAGGTGCGCTATGGGGCTTTCGTGACCGAAAAGAACTGAATGAGAATGGAGCAGATCTTGTCGCTGAGAAACCGACAGATCTGGTAAAAATTTGCGAGGAACATGGAAATGATTAAGTTGGTTGCAAGTGATCTGGATGGGACGTTACTTTTACATAAGGCACAGTCTCTGCCTGAAGAAATTTTTTCGCTGATCAGGCAGTTAGAGGAACTGGGGATTATGTTTGTAGCAGCCAGTGGAAGGCAATATCCGAATATGACAAAGCTGTTTGCACCTGTTGCTTCAGAGATTTCCTATATTTCGGAGAATGGTGCGCTGGCAGTGGATCATGGAGAGGTACTGTATCAGGATTCTTTTGACAGAAAGCTGGCAGGGGAGATTATTTCTGCAATCCTGGAAAAGAAGGATGCCGAGTTTACCTGTTCTGCAAAGGATTACCACTACCTGATGCCGAAGACAAAGAGATTTCATGACCATATGTTATATGAAGTAAAAAATGAATGCAGATTTGTAAACAGCATGGAAGAGATGACGGCTCCTATTATGAAGCTGGCTGTGTTTGAACCGGCCGGCCTTACAGAAGAATCTGTGAAATACTGGATGGACAGATTTGGAAAAGAATGTGTTGTTGTCACTTCGGGAAATGAGTGGATTGATTTTATTCCTTTTGGAACAAACAAGGCAAAAGGAATCAGAGAATATCAGAAAAGATATCATATTTCGCCGGAAGAATGTATTGCGTTCGGAGACGAATATAATGATATAGAGATGCTTAAAGCGGTAAAATATGGCTTTGCCATGGAGCATTCCAAGGAGGGGGTACGGGCAGCTACGTCCTATATGACAAAACAGGTTGAACCGGTCCTTGAGAAGCTGATCCGGGCAAAGGGAAAGATTGAGGAGGTTATTTAAATTGTTTACAGAAGAATGTATTAATACGTTTCTTGAAAATCAGGAGCAGCTTTTTCCACAGGCGGTAGCAGAATCATATGAAGCAGCGGAAGCATTCCTTGAGGATTGCATGGCGCAGGTTGTGGATTCTATTGAAGAAGTGAGAGAATATCTGGAAGAGTCAGGCGCTGATGTGGAAGGAATGTCAGATGAAGAACTGGAAGATGCAAGTGAAGTATTTGCTCTGCCGGATGGAAAATATCTGATAGTAGAAGGATAAAAACTGTTCGGTCAAATTATGGATATCACGTGATATATCGGAGAAATAACTGTAAAACACAGTTCGGTCCCTGAATATTGGAGAAAATTGAACTCTGATACTCAGGGGCTGAAGTTGTTTTAAGGGAGAAAATACAGATTACATTTCCGGAAAATGTGATGCTATAATGCTTTTATACAGAGAAAAAACGATGTTGTGGTCTGTGATGGGAATGAAAAGGGCAGACAGACACAGAAGCATCACAGAACTGTAATTATTCAGTACCTTCAGAGTGGCTGCTGAATAATTACAAATCTTATTATAAATGAAAAGGAGGACTACAGATGGAGAGAAAGAGATTTCTTGCAGTTGTAATGACTGTGATGATGGTTATTTCAATGATTCCATCCATGGTTTTTGCGGCAGCTCCGTCAGGAGAATTGGGCGGTAAGCTTAAGATTAAGGGACTTGCAGCTGTAGGCGTAGTGTTGAGTGCAGATTATGCAAAGGTTACACCGGAAGAGGTTACGGATGAAGATTTTACTTTTTCCTGGTCAAGACAGACCGGGGAGAAGGAGTTAACACAGGTAGGTACTGAGAAGACCTATACGATCACTCAGGATGATCTGGGATGCAGACTGGTGCTTGATCTGACCCCTGTAGATGGAAGCGGACTGACAGGTACTCTTACTGCAAAGACGTTAGAGGTAGCTGCAACTGAAGAAGAGGCGAAAGCAGTGGAACAGGAAGCAGAGGATGCACAGCAGACAGAAACGGCAGATGGAACAGAGAATGCACAGCTGGAAGAAACGGCAGATGGAACAGAGGATGCACAGCTGGAAGAAACAGCAGATAATGCAGAAGGCAGTCAGGATTCTGAAAATCAGGATGTAGATAGAACAGAAGATGTACAGCAGAATGCAGGGAATGAACAGGAAGATGAATCTCAGAACACAAAAGGTCAGCCGGAGGAAACAACAGAAGGTACTGATGATTCCCAGATGAAAATTTATACAGAAGATCAGCTGCAGGTGGATGAGAACGGAAATGTGCAGACAGATGGATCAGAGAAAGATCAAAAGACTTACGAAGCGACTGCCACTGTAGAGGACAGCGAAGATCAGATCTGTGATTTTGGAACAGTAAAGAGTGATCTTGAGGATGTGGAAGCACAGTATGTGCAGATTACGAACACCGGAAATGAGAGCTTGAATTTTCAGGAGATCAGTCCGGAACATTTTATGGTTCAGGATATTACAGAACCGCTGAGTGCAGGTGAATCTGTAAGCGTATGGATACAGCCGAGGGAAGGGCTGGAACCGGGTGAATATGATGATATGATCACATACCGGACGGAAGAAGGTATTGAGGTTTCTTTTGAAGCGAAGATTGCAGTTGAAGGTGAGGATGATTCATCAGATGACGAAGACCTGAAGCCTTCGGATGAGCCTTCTGCAGAACCGACAGAGACGCCGGATGACAGCGAGGCTCCATCGGCAGGTGACAATGCAGATGCATCTCTTGAGGCACAGTCTCTTGAGGTAAATACAGGAAGTCTTAATTTCAGCGATATCGAAGAAAATTATACACAGGCCAATGAGACACTGTCTGTAACCGTAATAAATACAGGGGACGGAATTATCACTTTAAAGATACCGAAATCAGATTATTTTGAGGTGATGAACGAAGATGGAAGTGAAGCTGTATCAGGAATACAGATTGCAAAAGGTGATTCTCTTATGTTCATGGTACAGCCAAAAACCGGTCTGACGAAGGGGGATTACAGTGATACCCTGATATTTGAAAGTGAAGAGGATTCGGAAGTAGCAGCGCAGGTAACTGCGGAAGTGTCTGTAAAAGAGGCAGAACAGGAACAGATCACAGCAGTTCAGGCAGATCCGGAATCTTTCAGTTATGATGATCTGAAGGAAGGTTATGATACTCCTGAAGCGACGACCATTACACTTACCAATACAGGAAATACAACTGTTTCGCTGATGCAGCCATATGCAGAGTATTTTGATATTGGGGAACTTTCGGCATCAGTGCTGGAGCCGGGAGATTCTGCTGCATTTACAGCAGTACCGGTGACCGGTCTGAAAGTCGGCAATTATCTGGACAGTATTCAGATAGCCCAGACCAGTTCGGAAGGACAGGAGGATGTATTGACAACGATCAAAGCTTCTGCGACTGTTTCGGAAGTGAAAAAGATTTATAAATTATCCGTAACACCGGAAGAACTGAATTTTGGAAAAGCAAAAGAAGGATATAGTGAGGCACCGGAAGCGCAGAAAGTTACAGTGACGAATGAGGGGAATACAAATGTAACTTTAAATGCACCGTCAGGTAAAAACTTTAAAATCGGGAAACTTTCAGCCACAGAGCTTGCACCGGGGGAGAGCTGTACATTTAAAATCCGCCCGAAGGCGGGTTTAAAGGCCGGCTCCTATACAGAGTCAGTTGTGATTGATAATGAACAGCAGATCAGTGCAGAAGTGAAAGTTCAGTTTACGGTTAAAGCTGCCCGCAAGGCGAAAATTGCAGATCCGGCAGATAATAAGATTACAGGAATCAGTTCAGATGGATATACAACACAGTCAAAGATTACATTTACAGCAGTCGGAGCGGGTATGGACAATGAAAGTCCGGGAAAGGGAGATGTCCGCTATGTACCGTATAACTGGAAAGTGATCAATACAAATAGCTGGAGCAGTGCACCTTATACTGCTGCATTTGGAATTACAAAGGCCGGAACCTACACATTGACAGTTACATTTGACCGTCAGAAGTATAATGGAAGTGAATGGAAGAATACAGGGGAGCAGGATACTAAACAGGTGAATTTCAGTATTACACAGGCGCAGACTGTAACCGCAACTCCGACTCCGCAGCCGAATGGAGCAACTGCGAAATCAGCGGTAAAGACAGGAGATACGACTAATATCACACCGTTTGTGATTATTCTGGCGATTGCAGCAGGATGTATTGTGGGAGTTGTGGTATACAAAAGACGAAAGAAATAAGAGTTATCTGAAGAAAAAAATACAGGGGAATATGTAAAATATAAAATTATTAGCACTCATTTTTGGTGAGTGCTAATTTTTTCTTGACTTTTGGAATAAATGGTATTACTATATCTTTCAGAGAAGCAACTTACAGGAGTCAAAAGCTATTTCAAAGGATAAACAGGAGAGGATAGTTTTGGCTCCGGAGGCAGAGCAGATAAGAATGCAGTATATTGACAGATAAAGTTGCGGCAAATGATTAAAAACAAAAAGGAGTGTGGACAGCATGGCTGTAAAACATGGAAATTTATCAATTAACAGTGAAAATATTTTCCCAATCATCAAGAAATGGTTATATTCCGATCATGATATTTTTGTAAGAGAGCTGGTCTCCAACGGATGCGATGCGATCACTAAACTGAAAAAACTGGAAGTAATGGGAGAATATACTTTTCCGGAAGGATATAAACCGGAGATTCAGGTAATTGTTAATCCTGATGAGAAAACTTTGAAATTCATCGATAATGGTATTGGCATGACTGCTGATGAAGTAGAGAAATACATTACCCAGATTGCTTTTTCAGGTGCAACTCAGTTTCTTGAGAAATATAAAGACAAAACTACAGATGATCAGATGATCGGTCATTTTGGACTTGGATTTTATTCTGCATTTATGGTGGCGGATGAAGTGCATATTGATACACTTTCCTATACAGAAGGTGCACAGCCTGTACACTGGTCCTGCGATGGCGGAACAGAATATGATATCCAGGAAGGCAACAAGAATACGATTGGTACAGAAATCACCCTGTTCCTGAATGAAGACTGCCTGGAATTTGCAAATGAATACCGTATGCGTGAGATTCTTGAGAAATACTGTTCCTTCATGCCGGTTCATATTTACCTTTCCAAAGCAAATGCACCTCAGGAATATGAGACAATTGATGAATCTGAGTTAAGAGACGATGATGTAGTTGTTGAACATATTCATGAGGAAGCAAAGACAGAAGAAAAAGAAAATGATAAAGGTGAAAAGGAAGTTGTTGAAATTTCTCCTGCAAAGGATAAAGTAAAGATCAATAAACGTCCGGTTTCCATCAGTGATATTAATCCTCTCTGGATGAAGCATCCGAATGAATGTACAGATGATGAATACAAGGAATTTTACCGCAAAGTATTTATGGATTATAAGGAACCGTTATTCTGGATACATCTGAATATGGATTATCCGTTTAATTTAAAAGGTATCCTGTACTTCCCGAAGATCAATACAGAGTATGATTCCATTGAAGGAACGATCAAACTTTATAACAATCAGGTATTTATCGCAGATAATATCAAGGAAGTAATTCCTGAATTCCTGCTTCTTCTGAAAGGTGTGATCGATTGTCCGGATCTTCCATTGAACGTGTCACGAAGTGCATTGCAGAATGACGGATTTGTACAGAAGATTTCTGAATACATTTCCAAAAAAGTGGCAGATAAGCTTACCGGAATGTGCAAGACTGACAGAGAATCTTATGAGAAATACTGGGATGATATTAGCCCGTTTATTAAATATGGCTGTATTAAAGATACTAAGTTTGCAGAGAAAATGGGAGATTATGTACTCTTTAAGAATCTTGATGGCAAATATCTCACATTAAAGGACTGCATTGAAGAGAATAAAAAAGAAACAGAAGAAACTGAGGCTCAGACAGAAGAAAAGAAAGAAGATGCAGCAGAGTCTGAAAACAAAGACAATGCGGAAGCGAAAGAACCTGAGAAGACAGTAATTTTCTATGTAACTGATGAAGTTCAGCAGAGTCAGTATATCAATATGTTTAAGGAAGCAGGAAAAGATGCCGTTATCCTGAAGCATAATATTGACAGTGCATTTATTTCCAGTCTTGAGCAGAAACATCAGGAAGTACAGTTTAAGCGTATTGATGCGGATCTGACCGAAGAAATGAAGGGTGAGGGTACTGCCGATGAAGAAACTGTCAAAGCACTGACAGAACTTTTCCGCAAGAGCCTTAATAAAGATAAACTGGAAGTACATGTTGAGAATCTGAAAAATGAAAATGTATCAGCAATGATGACTCTTTCCGAAGAGAGCCGCCGTATGCAGGATATGATGAAGATGTATAATATGTATGGAATGGATCCGAATATGTTTGGCGGACAGGAAACACTGGTTCTGAATGCGAATCATCCATTGGTTAAATATCTGGCAGAGAATCAGGAATCTGACAAGGCTCCACTTATCTGTGAACAGTTGTATGACCTTGCGATGATGAGCCATAAACAGCTTTCACCGGACGAAATGACCAGATTTGTTCAGAGAAGCAATGAAATTTTGCTGATGATTGCAAAATAAGATAGAAAGCAGGCAATTTGCCGGCAGATCAATGAGAGGACAGATACGCCTGTCAGAATAGCAGAATATCAAATAAGGAGCAGAGAATAATTTTTGCTCCTTATTTTTGTGGAAAACAATTACATTGGTATTGACAAATGTCTTATGAATTCCTATTATTAAGTTGCCGATATTTTAATGAATATGCCGAATCCGCAGAAAATATAACGGGTTACAGAGAATAGTGACTGCAATGGTGCTTCCGGGCAGCCAATATCGTGACTTTCATTTACTTATAGAGAAATGTGTGTAAATAAATGAGATATCCAGATCTGTAAAAACGCAGATTATGGAAATTACAGGAGGAACGATGTATGAGTGCAGTTTATGGAGTTATTAGAAAATTGGGTGCAACATCAAAGTATAAAGGATACTATTATGTTGTGGATGCAGTAGAAATGGCGCAGAAAATTTGTGAGCGTCCGGTAAAAGTCACCAAAGATATTTATCCGGTCATTGCAAGAAAATATAAATCAACGCCGTCTAATGTAGAACACAACATAAGAACATTGGTAAACTTATGCTGGATGAATCATAAGGATACACTGGAAGAAATGGCAGGGTGTACAATGGCAGATAAACCGACGAACAGTGAGTTTATAGATATTCTGGTCTATTATCTGCGTTATTCAGATAAAGACTGATAACAGAATCTGCTCATAATTTCTCACAGGGAATGTGATGACTGGAGAGAAAAACAGCCATGGAATCATCCCAGAGATGTTCCAGACGTTTATCTGGACTGAATGAAGTATAAGAAACACCTGTTGTACATAAAAGGGACTGGTTCTTGTACCGGATATTCAGATAAAAGCTTTGCACAGGAATATCTGCAATATGCTGTTCATTTTTTAACAACGACTGTGTCTGATTATGGGAAAGTTCAAATACAATCCTGAAATTCAAAGGTGTGCGTCTGCCGCGTATGATAGAAAAACAATAAGGTTTTACATCATGCCAGAGGGAATATTCTGTGGAATTCTCCTCAAAAGCAGCCTTTGTGTCAGTATCAAAGAAATCGTAATGAAGTTTTCCGTTTATGGTAAAAGTGTTGAAGGTTGTCACAGATGCCTCGACAAGAGAAAAACGGTCAAATACCTCACCGATCAGGAGTTTATTCATAAAATCTTTTACATCAGTAATTTTTAAAGCAAGCATACAACACCTCTCTGATAACATGATTTACAGCTGTTCAGAATTAAAAAAGACTTCTGGATTGCTGCATATTTCTGAACATATTTTGTGGATCAGGCAGCGCTTCCTGCACTTTGCGGGAAGCGTCTTTTTATTATAAAGCACTTTTGAAAAAAAGAACAGTGTTTTTATTAAAAAGTCTTTTCAAACGTAAAGCGGTGTGATAAGATATATCTGGTATTGAATACTACATATAATGGAAAAGAGGACGATATAATTGAGA
>OGYG01001923.1_pt1 | contig 11423 bp, 9 predicted proteins | sample 1576481 | NCBI WGS metagenome assembly OGYG01 (sample SAMEA3541497, study PRJEB24748) | human gut metagenome | biome: human gut; feature: human-associated habitat; material: faeces | place: China | collected 2012 | reverse complement strand
TATCTGCTGACTCTTTGAATACCATTCGTGATAGTCTGCATATGGACAAGCCTGCGGTTCTCCGCAGTGATTTACGGCGTGATAATCTTATTCTGCTCAAGAAGGATGTTACCTGCAACAAGAAAACGCTAGAGGAACGGCTGGAATTCCGTATCAAGAAGCTCTGCAAGCTGATTGATAAATATCACAAGGATGGCTCGGTGCTGATCTTTGCGCAGACTACGGCTTATGTCGATGCGTTATATAATATCCTGCGTGAAAGATATACGGACGAGGTGACTCGCTATCATTCACGAGTTAAGCCGGAACGTCACAAGAAAGAGCTGCTGTTCGACTTCCTGCAAGGTGAAAGAAAAATTATGATTGCAACTTCCGCATTCAGTATGGGTATTGATGTCTCCGATATTGAACTTGTCGTGCACTTCAATGCACCGATCAGCATGACGGATTACATTCAGCAGATTGGCCGAGCGGGACGTGATGGACGCAAGGTGCACTGTGTCCTCTTCTACGATCAGAACGGCGATGATGACACTGTCTCGGACAGCTTTATCAAGAAAGTCAAAAAGCAGTCAGCCAAAGCCGCTAAAACAATAAAAACCAAACGTAAGCAGGTGCATGACTTTATCCACAGCGATAACTGCATGATAAGTGATATTCTCGAGTATCAGGGACAGAACGAAACTAAAACCTGCAAGCGCTGCACGGTATGTGCACAAAAGCGGAGGAATGGCAAATGATTACGAACGAGTACGGTATTCACACCTTTGCATTAAAATTACGCTGCAAATATTCCGAAATTCAGAACATTATCGAACAAAACGAGTGCATTCGCACCGGCAAAGGGAAATTAGGTCTTTCACCGTATTACCAGATGCCACAGTTCAAGGATGTCGGCGTTGAGATACAGCTTGGCCAGTCCGTTTCGCATCCGTGCTGGCTGGTACTGATTGTTAACCCATCCTCCCTGTTCGCCGGTACCTATGAACCGACCGCATTATTTCAAGCTGACAAAAAGTCTGTTCAGCAGATAAAGCACCGCCTGCGGAATATCCTTGATAAAATCGGCATTGACCGGCGGCTCAAAGAGTTCAAGCTGTCGCGATATGATTTGACCTGCAATCTGTATTATGAACGCAAGGCCGATATTCAAGATCGTTTGGATATTTTCAAAAAATCCTTTCCTATCCCCCATTACAACACGGTTAAGTTCGGTGAATATTCAAATTCCGATGAAAGATTCAAAGGCGCCAATAAGCATTCGTGGACGATTGAGAATAAGTCTAAAAGCTGTGCTTTCTCGGTTTATGATAAATCGTATGAGCTTGAAAAACGGCATAATATCAAGATTGATGAGCATATTCTGCGGCTGGAATTGCGGTTCGGGCGTTCGAAAATCACCAAGATGACCAAGGCAAAAGACTGGTATGGTCAGCTTATTGAGCTCAGCAAGCAGGTGGAAAAGCAGCAGAGCAAGTTTCTGCATCGACTGCATATGACGTACTTTGATCCGGTTCCGCTCTCCGAGCTGCTCGACCGTATTGACGCCTCTAAGTATCACAAAAAGACAAAGAAGATGATGCGTCGCATCGCGAAAAAGGCGAACGGCTGCGTTTCGCTCGCAGCCGTCCGTAAGGATTGTAGAATTAAGAAATCTGACTTTATTAAATTGTTAGGAAAGTTTGAGGAGATGGGGGTGGGGGGTATATCATTCAAGCAGTAAGAAAACTCTTTTGTTATCTAACTCACAACTTACTAGCGAAGAAGCGCTGTCCTCCACTTCGCCGGAGTTCGGCACAGACGGCTATTACGCGAAATGCTGGGTGCGCGAGAATGATGGCATTTATCTGTATAAAAGCGGCAGCGATACCTATGAGATTGAGCCGCTGTCCGAGTTCCTTGCATGTCAGCTTGCGGAGCAGATTTGTCCACAGGCTGTGCATTACGATCTGGGGTTCTATCATCAAAAAACTGATCTCCAAGTGCCGCCTGTTCACGGATGAGGCGCACGGCCTTGCGAAAATCAGCGATTTTCCCGACCGCCCGAATAGTGTATCGGGACTGCTGAAATTGTATGAAAAATTCGGAGCTGAGGATGTGCTTCGGCGCATGTTCGTGCTCGATGCGCTGATTTTGAATACCGATCGCCACCTCGGCAATTTCGGTTTCCTGTTCGACAATCAGACGATGAAAGTCAAGACTGCCGCGCCGATGTTCGACCATAACCGCAGTCTGCTGTTCGATCTCGACGAAGATCAGCTGGTGAAGCCGGAATGGTATGTCGGCAAGTGCCGTCCGTGTATCGGCGTGGATTTTATCAAGACGGCAAAAGGAATGCTGACGGACGAAATCTGGCAGGAGTTGAAAAATCTGGATGGGTTCCGCTTTGTACCGCACCCGACGATCGAGCTGCCGAAAGGGCGGCTGGAAGCACTGTTGGATGTTGTGGAACGGCAGAGACGGGCGATTTTAGAGTAAAAAAACGAGGGTACATACCATAGCGGTGTGTACCCTCGCTGTCATTTATATGTGCTCAGATCGCCTGCGGCTTCTTCATGTCGCGGGGGAGAACCTTGATGTAAACGCCGTCCTCGCGGACCTGCGTCTCCGGCAGGTCGGTGTCTGCTTCAGACTCAGTCTCCGGCATGACAGATACTTCGTAAGACTCTCTGCTCTTCGCGGCGCTGTTCAGTTCCTCCTGCAGACGGTTCTCGAGCCAGTCGATCATCGCGTCGCGCGGAACGATGATGCGGCGGCCAAGGTGGATGCATGGAAAGCCTGGCTCACGGAGCAGGTCGTAGATGCCGCTGCGAGAGATCGGGAAGATCTCCAGCAGGTCGTTGGCGGAAAGCATTTCGGGCTTCGATTTCAGATGTGCAAACATGTTCATGATAATTTCCTCCTAATAAATATTAAAATGGTATAAATTTTGATGAAACCGGTCCAGCCGATTTACCTGCGGGGTGGTGGGTGCAGAGTGCTCCTCTGCGGTTATAATATATACGTCGGTGTGCGCCTTAGTCGGTTTTCGACTTGCAGCGGCAGCATTTACGGCACTTTTTCTGCGGTTTCTCACCGAAATACTTCTCGATGACACGCCACAGGCATTTCTTGGAGTCGACCAGACCGTGCAGCGCGTTCAGTTGCTTGAGCCTGCGCGCTACTGCCTTGCGGTCGCCGGACTGCGACAGGGTGCGCTTGTTGCGGTCAAAGTCGGACTTGGTGTAGAACAGCACGCAGCGCGACTTCTTGCCGTCACGGCCGGCGCGGCCGACCTCCTGCACGTAGCCGTCCATCGAAAGCGGCAGACCGGCGTGAATGACGAGCCGCACATCCGGCTTGTCGATGCCGAGACCGAACGCATTGGTCGCAACCATGATTGGCTTTTTGCCGCGCATGAACGCCTGCTGCGCCGCCTTGCGCTTTGCGTGCTTCATCTTGCCGTGGTACTTGCCGACCGGGTAGTCGCGTGCCTTGAGCCACTTGCACAGCCGCTTGACGAGCTTCACGGTCGGGCAGTAGATGATGACGGCACCATGCTCGTCCCACTTGCTCAGCTCGCGCTCGACCGACTGGAACAGCGTGTGTTCAATCGACTGGCTGCACTTGCCATTGCGCGTCTTGCCGCTGCTGTCGATGCGCTTGATGTACAGGCGCAGGTTATCGCGGCGCATGGGCGTGCGGAACAGCGAAGCGTTGTCGATGTCCAGCGACTTGCGGATGCGGGCGACGTCCTTGCGGGTGGCGGTAGCCGTCAGCGCAATGACCTGCGGGTGAAGGGAGAGCGAGTCAATGAAGCTGCCGATCTTGCCGTAGGCCTTGCGGAAGTCATCCTTGGCCTGCGGCAGGATGTGCGCCTCGTCCACCGCGATACGGGTGAGAATGGGACAGCTCTGGAGCGCTTCGGCAACCGCCGGACTGCGGAGCTGCTCGGGAGCAAGGTAGAGCAGGCCGCCGTGCTCGGTCATGTCCTCCAGCACGTCGCGGTGCTCGGCTGCGGACAGGTCGCTGTTCAGCACAGCGGCACGGATGCCTTTGCTGCGGAGCGCATCCACCTGGTCGAGCTGGAGCGCCTTGAGCGGCGAGATGACGAGCGTCAGGTTGCCGGGCTCCATCACAGCCGGAAGCTGATAAAGTAGTGATTTACCGCCGGACGTCGGCATCAGTACGATGACATCCTCGTTGTTCAGGATCGCTTCCATCGGGGCTTCCTGCTGGGGACGCAGGTTTGCGATCCCTAGCTTTTTCATGCCCTCCTCACGGAATTCCTTAGTATTAATAGTCATTATATTAACCTCCTTTGAAATTTGGACAAACGCGAAAACGTGGCAAACTCAGAACTTCTGGTCATAAAACCAGAAGCCGTTGAGCGACAGGCTGCCAAACCTTGCACTGGCAGATTTCATAACCATAACTCCTGCCTTGAGTGCACGTTCCTTGAACGGACCATACAGCTCTTTGGTCATGCCAACACGCTTCAGCAGGCGAAGAAGAGAATCGTCAGTGAACACGATGAAGTGCTGGCCTTCATGTTGGCCGGATGCGCGTTCATAACGGAACGCGATAGCACTCTGATCGGTGTTCAGCAGCTCCTTGCATTCCTCACGGCTCGCAGGCTTATCGATGATTTCATTCTCGTAGCGGCTCTGATCTGTTACCAGATCAAGCGCATCCTGGAGAATTTTCTCGCGTTCCTCTTCGGCTTCTTTCTGCCGTTTTTGTGCGGTTTGAAAGCCGGTTTGCGCGGTTTCTTTGGCCTGACCCTGCTCCGAAAATACAGAATCGAGAAAAACTCTGTGAAGTACATCGCGCCATTCCTCGAACGGATCACGAAGAAAGCGGCACGGGCCATGCATCCGATCGCGCCAGCGTTCGCTCGCGTCAGCGGCATTCTCATCGGTCAGCACACACGAAAACGCGGTGCGGAGCCAGCTCAGCTGGACGTCGGTCAGCGCAGGGATGACCTCCGGCAGCTCGCAGTCCACTGTATCGGAGCGGTCGAAGAACGTCTTGCTGCGGATGATCGGAACCGTCGAAAGCCGGGGCGGAAGAACGCGCTTATACGCACGGGAGCGGTCATATGTATCGAGCTTGTCAAAGATCGGAGCGAGACCGCCGCCCTTCGCAGTACGGAGAACGACCAGACGATCGTGGCAGCCGTTCCAGTCTTCAATATCGCCGTTGTCCTGTACGGTGATCTCACGGGGAGCAGCGCTGCATGCGCCGTCCTGCACGGTGAAATTCATCGCCGTCAGCACACGGATGAAATTGGAATCTGCTTGCAGGTTTACCTTTTTAAGAGTAAAATTGTAGCAGAAGACCGGGATGCCGTCACAGCCGGAAAAGCTGCGGAGCTGCGTATCGAGCGCGGCGATGAGGATGGGGGTGAGCCACTCGGAGTTCGCCTTCAGCATGTCACTGAAGCCGCCCAGATCGAGGGGCTTATTCATCCAGTCGCAACCGTTATTTTTAATCGCCGTCTTGGCCGGATGGTTTACCGTGAAAGTGATCTCCTTCGGCTTCGGCGAGATACGGTCCGCGATGTACCTGTAGGCCTCCAGCTCATCGTCTGCCAGCTCGATGTCCAGCAGCTTGAACTTGCGCTCCACCATGGACATCGGAACCGCATACGAGCGGCCGTCATCGGGACGGCACAGGCACAGTTCGCGATGACGATAGGTGTAGCCATTGACGACAGTTGCCAGCGTGTCGTCCCAGTAGGCAAAGCCGGGAACGGTGATGCCGTAAGAAGTGGTCACATTGCCGTGATGCCACTGAAGCTGCTCGTCTGCCTTGATGCGCTTTTTGCACTTCGAGCGCCACCATTTCCTGGGCTTGAAGCCGCCGAGCGGGATGACCTGCTCGACCTGTCCTGCTGCGACCGCAGAACAAAGGATATTTAATTGTTTCATAGGGTTTTATCACCTCATCTGTAGTTTATGGTTTTATTGTACGATAGAATGAGAAAATAGTATAACCGAGTTTTTCTTCGATTTTTTGAAAAATGGTCTCTCAAATAAGCAGGAGATCAATGTCTCGTTTTCGTGCTAAGCGCAAATGCAAAGTGATGCTTGATTGACTGGAGAAAAGTGGACTAATGTTTGTTTTAAGACAATAGATGAGGTAAGTCGCAACGCATAAGAGTTATATGCATTTAAATAGAAAGAAGGGAGCGTTGAGCGCTTCACTCAACGGAAGAATATGTTTGAATCTGCACCGAGAGATATATTAGCACCGATAGATATACGAAAAGGTAAAAATACACTAGACGAAGCAGACCGGCAGAAGAGAGAAAATGCAGCAGTAGACTTTTCAAAGAGGGTAGAATACCATGCGATGAAATATGGAGTCTATAGCGCACACCGGCTTTTTATGATTCAGAAATGTTGCAATTATTTACAAGATTTCTTGAAAGAAAAAGGAAAGAATACATGGCCGGCAAATTGCCGAAAACCTGTTTCTGAATTTCAAGATGTAGCACAGATTTTGATTTATGCAATGGCTGATAAGGGATTCCTATTTGATGATGAGGGATTCTGGAGAGAGAGTCCTGATACAGAACCGCAGTATATAGGGTTCGACTCTCCGTGGAAAAGATCTTATAAGTCATATGCAGATTTTGTATATGCAATAAAGCGGCATCATTACACACACATGGATTTGAAACTGTTGCGCAGAAATTTGGATGAGCACATCCATCAAGATAAAATGTATATGGATGATGGGGTAAATGCTTTGGTCGAAGAACAGAATACGTCAGAGAAAATACAGAATGTACCAGAGAAGCAGAATACACCAGATAAAGAACAAACTACGCAGCAGGAAGGACAAAATGCGCAGGAGAAAGAAGAAAATACGCCTTCAGAAGAAAGAAATATAGATGATTATATCAGGGTCCAAGCTTTGCGCGCATATGTAAATCTATGCGCTGAAAGAGCAAAAACGACAATAGAAAGCCTTACAAGTGAGAAAGGAAAAATAGAGCGGTTTTTTAAATTATTGAAGGAGATTTCGTTGGATAGGTGCCTGAAAAGGGTTGCTCCGCTAATTATATTTGGTGTTTTATCGAACAAGATGGAGCCTGACATTAGCAGTGTTAAGGCCTTTTTAAAATCCAATAGCAGCATCTTTAATCCAAAGGACCGTGAGCGATATTGCAGATTGTTTCAAATAATTACAGAAATCTTTCCAGCATTGGAAACAGAATTGTTCGGACAAAAATATGCTGTGTTTGATCCGATTGTACTGATAACCGGATTACAAATTAGGGATGGACTGCAAATTACAGATAAAGAATTGATTTTGCTGGCACATCTATGTGAGGACTGCATAAAAGAGCCCCAAAAGAAGAAGAGACTTAAAGAATATACGCAACCGGTAAATGGTGTGGCAGTCGGAAGGGTCATGGAAGCGTTCTTGATTCTGTTCCAAGCGCAGGGATATGTAGGCGACGCGAAAGAAACGTCGTATAGAGGGAAAAGACCGCGTGGACTGAAAGGTGCAATTGAGACGCTGCACCGGGCGCGGATTGTAGCGGAAGACAGAGAGGACAATACGGCTGAGACGACGGAGGGAAATGAGGAGAATTCGTGCGATGAAGTAGCGGAGTCCATAGAAATAATAAAAAGAAAGTATTTGATCGCTCAATATGATTACAACTGGGAAGTTTTTTGGATGATTTCGGGTTATACTCCTCCACCGTTGTTTGACTGGGAAAAATTTAATCAGATAAGAGATGACATTTACAATGATCCATTCGATTTATATTCAATATTCAGCGAGTCAATTAAAGCGATAAGTACATCTTTTTTTGATTGTTTTGTTCAATCGTGGGATGATGTAAGTGTACCGCAGGCGGTTCGATATGATGCGGCAAATGTGCGAACCGTTTTTGCTCAATATTTATATAGAAATAAGAACGGAGAAGCGCAAGATTTCTTTCATGATTTGCAGGAGAAAGTTATTATTAATAAGCTGGAATATCATTCGTACGAAGTGCAAAGGAGAAAACTATCAGAATTGTGCATGAAAAAATATATGGAAATTGCACCAGACAATAAAAAGAAACTAAAAAGCTTTGAACAGTACGAGGATATTCTGATGGCAGCAATGGCGGACGAGGTTGTCAAACAGCTTTGCGCAAAAATATATAATGACGCGTTTCAAATGTTGAATTTGTGCAATAAGTATTTCTGGTCGGTAACGTAAAAAGAATATTATACAAAGGCACCGCTTCATGCTTTTGCATAGATAGCGCTTTGCTTTCACGAATACCTATTTAAAAGCTTGTATCATTCAAGGAAAGAATGGATAGCATATAACCTCCGTCTGCTTAGCCATAAGTGTAACAAAAACACTAGACCATAACATGCCTGAAACAGTCTGGAAAGAGAAAATTCAGACGCAGAACGCAGCGGACGACAAGCCTGCAACAGTGGAGTCTCTCACAGAGGCAAACAAGCACCTGCAAGCCGAGCTGGCACAGCTGAAAAGTCAGGCAAAGAACATGAGCTATGAGCTTGCACGGGAAAATCGTGCATTGAAAGAGCAGATAGAGAAGCTGACGGACGCAGCAAACGGCATGACGCAGGAGCTTGCCGATCTGCGCGAAATCGTGTTCAATCAGCAGCAGGAAATGCTTGCGGAGGACGCAGCCAGTATTAAAACGGTGTTCCCGTATCGCTTAAGCCGCCGAGTCGTTGCATTCGGTGGACACGATTCCTGGCTGCGCGAGATCAAGTTCAAAGTGCCCGACGTGCGTTTTATGGGTGAGAATATCTCGAATGCGGAAATCATTCGCAGAGCAGATGTCATCTGGATTCAGACCAACTGCATCGGACATGCGGCATATTACGGTGTCATCAATCTTGCAAGACGCTATAATCGAAAGATTCGTTATTTCCAGTATGCCAGCGCAGCAAAATGCGCCGAGCAGATAGCGGAAGAGGAAGAAAAAAGCAAGACATGGGCGTAGAAAATGCCTTGTGCACCGAATCACCTCAAAAAAAATGTCCGGAAGGGTCTTGCACCTCCCGGACATTTCCGTTTATTACAGACGGACCTTTTGGGACAATTTTTACTATGAATTTATACTGTCCGAAAAGTTCTCGACGGCCTCGATGATGAGATCAACCACTGCGCCGACGGCCTGAAAGATCGGGCCGTGTGCAATCATGCGCATCGCCTCCTTTCAATCAGTACGCATACAGCAGCTCACCGGTCATCTCGTGAAAGAGTTCAGGGTCGTACAGCATTTCTTCGATTTCTTCCTCGGAGCAGCCGTAATCCAAGAGTGCTTGCACTTCATCAGCGGTTACGCCGAATGCCTTTGCCACGCTGAACAGATCGTCATAACTGGTCGGCGTGTCCTCATAATAGCTGCGATAGAAGGGATATTTGCGCCACCAGTGCTCGTACGTCGTGTGCGGTGTGAAGGTGCCGGTAGTGATACGACCGGTGCGGTCGATTTTCATGATTTCGCCCTCCTGCGGTTCGAGAATATCAGTGGGCGCTTTCAGTCGCAGCTTTTTGATTGTTTTGCAGAGGATTTCCTGCGTGGAGGCGTAAATCAAGAAGCCATCATAGAACATCACGCACAGTGGATTGTCCCCAACTACGAACCAGATAGCGTTCTCTTTATCAAGTACCGTAAAGACGAAAGACTCCTCGACCTTTTCAGCCATAGATTTCAGGCTGTCAAAGTCGAGGGTTTTCTGCTGTTCGAGAAGCTGAACGGCAACGTAGCTGTCCGTCTCAACACTCGTCATTGGCAGACTTTCTTCCATTCGTAACTCTTTGTCGTTCCACAGCACTCCGTTGTGTGCGAGAGCAAAGCTGCTGCCGTCAATATGACCAAGGAACGGGTGGTTGTTCTGGTTAAACTGCGCATTCCCCTGCGTGGTCATACGGGTATGACCCATTACGACGTTCACACCGTGTGGAATGTGAATCTTCATTTTTCGAGCGGGAAGGGGACGCTTATAAATTCGCAGACGGTTATTGAAGTTGTACGCGATGCCGGTCGCATCCGTGCCGCGAACTTGACACTCTCTTGCGAGAGTGTTCAGGATTTTGTTCTTCGTGTGAGTGCTCAGACACTCCTTAAAATCGATTAAACCAAACAAACTGCACATATTACTCCTCCTCCGAAGTGTTTACGGGTTCATTTACATAAAGGCGGCGCTCCTTGAGATACTGGATAAGTTCTGGCTCGGTGATGTCATCGAGGAAATCGAACCAGCTCATGTCCTGCACCTGGCTGTCAGACATAGCAACAGCCACCTCGACCAGATGATTTACCATCTGCAAGGTGGCTTTGAGGGTATTCAGCTTGAGCGTGCCGCGGAACATACGGATTTCAACCGTGTCCGAGTTCGTAAGATTTACCGCCGTATAACGTCCAGCGCAGGAGTTTTTCGCATGGCTCATCTGTTCGGACGGGGTGAGCCGGATACCATACCGTGCCGCCCAGCGGTTCATCTGGCTCTGCGTGCGGCGGCTGAACCGTAACAGCTCCGCCCAGAATTTCTCGACGAAGTACAGCAGGCGGGCAATCGCGGCTTCCTGCTGTTCGTAAGTACAGCCAAAGGCCAGGCGGGAGATATGAACGTGCAGGCCGCAAGTCCCGGCTGCATGGCTGAGATAACCCATGCTCTGTGCCTTGCGAAGCACTTCCGCCCACGGCATTTCATTCAAATGGTACTCGAGTGTCATCGGGTGTGTGACAAGCTCGAGGCCTTCATCCAGGCTACCGTCCGTCTTGATGTACAGGTTCTCGGCGTTGGCGTTCGCGATGTCAAGGAGCTTCTGCGCATTGCTGTTAACCGTACCGCCGTCATCGATTTCAAGCTCAACGCCGAAATGACGCAGGCCTTTGCCGTGGAATACAAGGTCGGGCGTATAGCTGTATTCGTGGATGACCTCGCAGTGTTCGCCCCAGCAGGACACGCAGTAGGCGTTGTCGTCACCGTCCCAGTACGCGCGGTCGCGATGGATAATACGCCCACAGTCATCACAGCGCACGTAATATTCATCAAAGCAATGATCGCAGAGTATGTGCGTGTCATCCTCGACGGCGTTTTCCTCGTAGACCCGCTCAGCACAGTGGTCGCAGATTACGGTCAACCGGTCGGCGCAGTCCTCGCAGAGCCAGTCACCTTCCACTTCAAACATATCTTCAATCGAGTGCTCTGCACCGCAGTTTGCACAAATTCTTGTTTCGCTCATTGTCTGTTCCTCCATTTCGTTTAGTAAATCTTAATATTCTTCAGCAAGCAGCATAGTGGAATGCGTTAAATCGTCGATGACGAACACCTTCGCGTTTACGGCATCATCACACGGTACATCGAGTTCGTAGCGGTAGGGCGGCTGCTCCTGCTCGTGGACGATGTGCTGACTGGTCGGCGTTTTTGTCAGCTTGAATA
>OGYG01001907.1_pt1 | contig 11526 bp, 7 predicted proteins | sample 1576481 | NCBI WGS metagenome assembly OGYG01 (sample SAMEA3541497, study PRJEB24748) | human gut metagenome | biome: human gut; feature: human-associated habitat; material: faeces | place: China | collected 2012 | reverse complement strand
TGGTAATAGCTTTATCTTCACCATTTACTTGAACAGTTGTTCCTGCAAAGGTTGGAGTACCTGTTTGAGTCGCACCTTGGATATCTTTTGAAGTTGCAGGGTTAGCTGTTGGAACAGCGGCTACAACTGTTGGTGTGTAGGTTGCATCTGAAGTGATGGTTGCTGTCTTACCGTTCGCATTGGTAATCGTTGCAGTTGCTTGAACTGTCACACCAGTTGCAGTTCCCACAAAGTCTTTTTCAGGTGTGAAGGTCACTGCTCCTGTAGTAGGATCGATTGTATATGTACCTTCACCTGCTACTGTTACAGTTGTTTCATCAGTCGGTTGACCAGTTGCTGGATCCACCAATTTCTTGCTTGTGATTTCAGCAGTCTTGTCGCTACTCAAATCAAAGGTTGGTGTTTGGGTTTGAGGAACATTTTGAATGTCCGCAGAAACCTTGTCTGTAGGAGTCACTGTGATAGGTGTTACAGTTGGTGTGTACTTAGCTGTCGCTGTCTTCAGGTATTCATCACGAACTGTACCATCTTTATCTCTTCCGACAGGAGCTGTCACTGATACGGTAACACCTTGAGCTGTACCTGTGAATCCTGGTTCTGGAACAAAGGTTACTTTACCAGTAGCATCATCAATGCTGTATGTTCCTTCACCTGCTACTGTTACAGAGGTGGCATTAGTTACTTGACCAGTCGCTGGGTCCACCAATTTAGCAGGGTATTCCAAGCTTGGAGTGACAGAGATCTTTTCGCCATTAGCATTCGTTGTAGTTGTGTTAAAGGTTGGTGTACCAGTTTGAGTCGCACCTTGGACATCTGTTGAAGTCTTATCTACCCCTTCAATATCCGTTGGTGTAACAGTTGGGATATAAAGACCATCCATAGTATTCAAAACAGTATCTACATTGGCTTCATCAGCTGGGAATTTTGTTGACCAACCAGTATCGTAGCCATTGCTGTCTGTACGACGGATAGAGATACCATCCGCTGTTCCAAGGAAGTGATCTTCTGGGATGAATTCCACATCTACATCTTTACCATTACCAGTAACTTTGTATTTACCTTGACCTGGCACGACATAGTAACCTTCCGCATCCAAAGTAGCTTTGTTACCATTAGAATCAACAATGTAAGGTTCAATTGTTTCGTCAATTTTAGCTGCTTCTGTCAGGCTATACCCTTGTAAACCACGAGCGGTAAAGGCTACAGTTGCAGTTTGCTTCGCCCCTTGAAGACCTCTTGTTTCTTTAAATTCCCCTTTTGGTGGGTGAGTGATTTGAGTCTTAAAGTCTTCAACCTCACCTGAAAAGGCCATTCCTGTCGGACTCTCAATTTGAGCAGCATCCTTAGCAATTCGTAACCGTACCCCTAATTCCTTGACGCTAGGATCAATATAGGTTTTACTCTTTGTAAATCTTAACGTAGCCGTTCCATCTTGGGTAATGGTTGTTAAATCAGACCGTTCATCTTCATCGAAGGTTCCGTTTTGGTTGAAATCTATCCAACCATAGATGTTAGCCTTTTCTGCTCCATCCGTATGAGCTTCCACTGAAATGGTGTAATTACCTGGACGTGTCCGGTCCATCTTGATCATCTCATTGGTTTTTCCTTTAAGATCATCTGGAAGCAATTGGTCGATGCCTTCATCAGCTGTCGTCGCTTTATCATCACCGGTCCAATCAAGAGTGTTGTTTTCATCCATATCTGGGCTCAAGTGACCAAGATAAGGTTGGTTGACTTTTTTACCGGTTATTCCATCAACCGTTGCGATAGAATGAACAGCCTTGCCATATGATTCAGGAGCATCTCCCTCATCAAGCGGGAAGAATCCAAGCATAGCTGATTGTTTACCTGAGGATGCGATATACAAACCAACTTCGGACGCTCCACGTGTCATTACCATAGGTACGGCAATCGTGCTTGCAGAAACGTTAGGACCAAATACGCCTGTTCCTAAACCACCTGTCTTCAAGTCTGCGCTTCCATAGTATTTCCATGCTACAGTTTTACCGTCTTCACCCACACCAGTTGCTCTACGTAAAAGGTTTAAGTTAAGTGCACTAATGTTAACTCCATCAACGTTTACAATACCGTAATTTTTTGACGGGTCAAATAGATCTGCTGTATTTTGAGGAACATAATTTTTTGTATTCTTATTATTATTTTTAAACCATTCCCCAACATGTTGCCAACCTGAACCGTTTGTAGTGAAGAGTACTAACTCACCTGGGTTAGCTGACTCACCATCCGCCATGACAATAGCAGGTTTGACCGCTTTCCCGCGGAAGGTCGCAGAAATTTCAAACTGAACACCGATATTTCCACCGTTGAATTCTGAAGAAATCGTAGTTTGTTTATTACCAGTGTCGATCCCTTCTTTACGGATTTCAGTCCATCTATTTTGTGGATCCGCAATTACTTTTGCTTCTTCTTTATTATTAAAAGCAGCTTTTGTTGCTGCATCATTAATAGAGTTGATATATCCATTTTTTGCATTTGGATCATAAGTTGCTTTTTCTGCTTCTGTTGCTCCTCGCTCTTCAAGACGTTTTTTATAGAGTTCAGTTGCTTGGAATGGTTTCAAAGACTTAACCTTGATGGTAACTACATAGCCTGGCATTATTTCCTTAGTATAGGTAGCACCAACTTGGAGTGCAAGTTTGCCATCTGACGTTGTCGTTGTACCTGTCCAGTTAGCCTTATCCCCAAAGTCCAACCATGAGATTTGACTAGCAAGGTCTGCGGCTTTTACATTTGTTGTAAAGCCTGGTTTTTCAACTTTTGGTGTTGAAGTTGCGTCTTGGACATCATCTGCGATCAAGTTTGGATCATTGGCATCACCAAGGGCACGACGATTACGTTTTTTACCAGAAGTTTGGGCTGTCTCTTCAGTGGCTAGTGTATTGTTTGTTGGTACACCTTGTCCAGCTGAAAGAGTTGGTGCTTCTTTTTTATCTGCAGATGTTGAAGCAGCTGCCGCATTATTTTCTGGCGTAGTTACTTCTAGGCTTGGTGCAGTTGATGTTGCTGGTGCAGTTGATGCAGCGGATGCTGCTGTGCTTGTGCTTGAAGCGGCACTTGTAGACGCTGCGACAGTTGATGTAGCTGGTGCAGTGATTGTTGCGTTTGCATCATAAGTAGATGTCGTTGCAGCTGTTGATGCTGCTGAAGTTGCTGTGGCTGTTGAAGTTGCGGGCGCTTCTGACGCTGTTGCAACTGCTGCTACACTTTCACTTGTCGTATCTGTCTTTTCTTCTGCGGCTGCACTTGCGGCTGTCCCAACCATGACAAGTGTTCCCAATAGTACAGAGCAAACACCCACATTCAATTTACGAATTGAGAATCTGCTAATACGATCATTAAATAAGTCTTTCCCCATCTAATGGACCTCCATATTTATCTATAAATTAACATTCTTTTTAAAATTGTTTAGTTTTTTCCAAACCTTATCTATTTTAACAAAACCCGAACGATTTTCAAAACATTTTGACTCAAAAATGAGTAAAAATTTTTAGCTAAAATTGTTTTAATTCTGAAAGGATTTTACCAATAGATCAGGGTATCAAAAAACCTTGATTTATTACTAAATGGCAAGATCGAACTTCAATTGTGGCTTCACCGGATCGTAATCGACCAGTTCAAAATCTTCTGGTTTGATGTCAAAGAAATTGGTTCCATCTGGGACATTCAAAACCAAGTGTGGCTGACAATCTGAAGGCTCCCGACGAAGTAATTCTTCAGCCTGTTCAAATTGATTATCATAAATATGAAGGTTATTAATGAAGTAAAAGAACTTTCCAACCTTCCAGCCAAAGTGCTTGGCAATCATCATCTGTAGCGCTACATATTGCATGGCATTGATATGGTGGGCTACCAACATATCATTTGAACGCTGGGTCAGGGTCGCATCTAGATAGATCTCTCCATCAACCCGACGCACGTCAAACATGGTCTGAAAAGCACATGGTAAGAGTCCGTCGGTCTCCTCAAAGGCATCATAATCCCAGAGCGAGATAATGTTGCGGCGATTCCAAGGATTGGCTTCTAATTGTTTGAGGATTTTATTGGTAATGTCATGCCTTTTGACCACAGCACCATAGCGTTGACCAATAGTACGACTATCCCCTACTTCCCAGTCATTCCAGTAGTGGACATTGTATTTATCTTCTAACAGGTCTAAGCTATTCGACTGATCCTGGTAGATCCAGAGCATCTCTTTGATGGCTGATTTAATAGCAATAGGACGAAGGGTCGTGATAGGAAACTCGCCTTTTGCAAGATCAAACTCCATAAAGGCTCCCGTGATGTACTTGGAGTTGGCCGTTCTGCCATCCTTGTACTTAGGACGCGCCTGCTCTGACCAGACCCCTTCTTCCATGATTTTTCGAATGTTTTCTTTAAAAATTGTATCTGCTTTTGTCATATCTCCTCCTTTAATCTACTATTGCCTTCATTATATCACAGGATAAAGAAAAAAGGAGAGGGAAATCTCCTTTTAATCTTATTGTAATACTAGAGATGCGGCACCGATAACACCGGCGTCATTTCCCAAAGTAGCAAGTGCTAATTGAGTAGATTCACGTACTTGTGGGAATGAGTTTTCTTCAAAGACCTTGCGCACACCATCCAAGAGGAAGTCTCCAGCAGCAGATACCCCACCACCGATAACGATCTTAGACGGGTTCAAGGTTGAACCAATATTGGCTGCAGCAAGTCCAAGGTAACGTGAGAAGTTCTTATAAACGATCAAAGCAAGAGCGTCACCCTCTTTTGCTAGATCAAAGACCGTTTTAGCTGTCACTTCTTCACCATTGTCGATCAAGACTTTCAATTGAGAGTCCCCTTCGTACTCATCGGCATAACGACGAGTCAAGTTGACGATACCAGTTGCAGACGCAACCGTTTCAAGACAGCCTTTTTTACCACAGGTACATTGGATTGGATCATCAAAGTCAACAGTGATGTGACCAAGCTCACCAGCAGCTCCACGTACACCATGCAAGAGACGACCTTCAGCGACGATACCACCGCCGACACCTGTACCAAGTGTCATGAATACGACATCTGGTTGGTTTTCACCAGCTCCTTTCCAACGTTCACCCAAGGCAGCAACATTGGCATCATTATCGATAAAGAATGGAATATGAAGGGCACTTTCGATCTTTTCTTTGACTGGTTGAAGGGTCTTCCAGTTCAAGTTGTAGGCACCGATAACTGTACCTTTTTCACGGTCAACGACACCAGGTGAACCCATTCCAATTCCTTGGAACTCAGAAGCATCAAGCCCAAGCATCTTCAAACGATGCGCGATGGATTCGATCATATCATCTACGATATGGCTACCTTCATCCAAGATATTTGTTTTAATAGACCATTTTTCTTGAACTTCCCCATCCAAAGTAAGGATGGCAAACTTAATTGAAGTTCCCCCAAGGTCAATCCCAATAATTTTTTTAGACATCTGTAACTCCTTTCAAACTTGTAAACACTTACAGATCTATTATATCAGACTTTTTATCAAACGCAAAGGTTTGCACGTAACTTTTCTTAACTTTTTAACAAGAGACTAAAAGATTGAAATCCTAGAATGAGGAAAATCAAGCCAATAATATTTAATAGAAAGACGCTAATCGAAAGCGGACTAACAATTAAGAATAAACCGATGAAGAGCTGTAGCAAGGCAAAGAAAATATAACGCTTGGACAGTTCCTCAACCTTCCTCGAGTAGAAATTAGCTTTTCGGAAGTTCAAAATCGAACGGTAAATGAGCCAAATTCCTAAGGTAACTGGAAAGACAATCGGCAAGGTCTTGTAGCCATAAAGTAGTAAGTAGACCGCAAAAACCAAGGCGACCATACTGTGAAAGAGCTGTTGCTGCTGAATGATACCAGCTTGGCGCAATCTGTAATAGCGTGAAAAACGCGAAAGGGAGATTAAAAAGAAACCACAGGAAATCAACCAGCTAAACGAGCCAATGTGCTCAATTGGATTGATAAACAAGACAATACCGATAATGGTAAAAATAGTGGCTGAAATCCCAAGGGATATCCGGTTCAATTGATTCATAGGGCCTCCTTATTCATCTAATTCGCTCAGGTATTCATAGCGATCGTATTTCTCAAGCAATCGCTCATTTTCCTGATCCAATTCCTTTTGAAGGGCTGACAATTTGCCAAAGTCAGAGCCGTTTTCATTCATCTCCACTTCAATCTCTGCGATCCGATTTTCAATGGCTTCGATATCTGCTTCAATGCCCGCCCACTCCTGCTTCTCCATGTAGCTCATGCGCTTCTTCTCTTCTTTGGGCTTGACAGGTTTCTCTTTTTCAATCTTCTGACTAGCCGTTGTTTGAGCTGCTTCAAAGGCTTTTTCATCTAAATAATCCGTATAATTGCCAAAGAATTCACGAATGCCACCATTTTCAAAAGCCAGGATCTTGCTAGCGACCTTATCTAGGAAATAACGGTCGTGGCTAACGGTAATGACGGGACCTCCAAAGTTTTGAAGGAAGTTTTCCAAAACCGTCAAGGTTGCGATATCCAAGTCATTGGTTGGCTCATCGAGGAGAAGCACATTGGGTTTTTCAATCAAGAGTTTTAAGAGAAAGAGACGTTTCTTCTCACCACCTGAGAGTTTTTCGATCAAGGTTCCATGCATAGAGCGTGGGAAGAGAAATTGCTCCAAGAGATCAGCAATCGAAGTCGTCCCAACGGTCGTCTTCACTTCTTCAGCAACTTCCTGGAGGAAATTAATCACGCGTTTGCTCTCATCCAAACCATCAATCTGTTGTGAGAAATAAGCCACCCGCACGGTTTCTCCGATAATGACTTGCCCAGACTGAGGCTGGAGTCGCTCAGCGATCAGATTAAGTAGGGTGGACTTGCCGACGCCATTATCTCCGACGATCCCGATGCGGTCCTTGTTTTGGACTAAGAGGTTAAAGTCCTGTAAAATTGGCTTGTTTTCAAAAGCAAAACTCACATCTTTAAACTCGATGACTTTCTTTCCGATTCGGCTGGTCTCAAAGTTCATCTCCAAATATGTCTGGCTGCTTTGACCAGACAAGTCTTGCTTAAGATCATGGAATCGATTGATCCGCGCCTGTTGCTTGGTCGCACGCGCCTGAGGTTGCCGTCGCATCCAGGTCAACTCCTGCTTATAGAGTTGCTGCTTCTTATGAAGAAGAGCTGCATCCCGCTCGTCTTGCTCAGCCTTTAAGCGGACATAATCCTGGTAATTGCCTTGATACTCAATTAAACTAGCCCGATCCAACTCAAAGATCCGTGTTGAGATATTATCCAAGAAATAGCGATCGTGGGTAATGAAGAGCACGGTTTTCTTAGAATTTTTCAAGAAATTGGTCAACCATTCGATGGTATCAATATCTAGGTGGTTGGTCGGCTCATCTAGTAAGAGCAGGTCGTGGTGAGACAGCAAAACTTGGGCTAGTTGCACCCGACGGCGCAAACCTCCAGATAGATCCCCAACTTTGGCATTCAAGTCTTCAATCCCCAGTTTTGAAAGGACTGTCTTGACCTGACTTTCGATTTCCCAAGCATTGAGCGAATCCATCTCCGCCATTACCTTTTCAAGGCGTGCTTGGTTCTCTTCTCGGTAATCCGCCATCAAGTATTCATAATCGCGAATCAACTGCATTTCGCGCAAATCACTAGATAGCACCGTATCCAGAACCGTCTTTTGATCATCAAAATCTGGCTCCTGCGTCAAATAACCAATCGTATAATCACTCTTGGCAGAAAAAGGATTCACATCTCCATCAAAGCCAGAGCGACCCGACAACACATCTAACAGCGTGGTTTTTCCAGTTCCATTGACCCCGATCAATCCGATCCGATCCAAGTCGTGAATGATAAAGGAAATCTCACGAAAGACGGTCTTATCTCCGACAGATTTGGTTAATTTATCGACAATAAAATCGCTCATTTTTCCTCCTCTTTTGCTTGCTGGATATAGGCGATGATGGCCTCTTTTTCATTGGCCAGTTCCCCATCGACAATGGCATATTCAATTTTTGTCAAAATCTCTCCTAAAGCTGGACCTGGTTGAAAGCCGTAGTCTTTGATCAGCATACCACCATTGACCGCCACTTCATGTTTATCATGAATGGTCAAGCTATCATAGACACGCTCAATGGCCAAATAATCCACACTCAAGGCATACGCTTCACGGAGCTCTTCAGCCACTAGCAACAAACGCTTCTCATACTTGTAACATGCACGCTTGTCTAGACTTCCTTTTTCTCGGAGCTTAAGAATCTCCACGATCTGCTCCACCGTCTTGGCAAACTCTCTAGAGGTCTTCCATTTTTTAAAGAATTTTGGAATATCTTGAATCTCTAGTGCTAAGACCAAAGCAGCCCAAGCTTGCTCAGAAGTTGAAAAGGTAAATTCAAGCTCTATATCAAACAAACGCTCAAGTGCTTCTTTGCGATCCTTCATTTCTGGTAGATAGTGATAGGCTTTGCTTGCAAGCATGGCCTCCAAGCCTTGTCTCCAGTATGGAGAAAGCAAGAGCTTATCAAATTCGATGAAGGTGCGCTCTACTGAAATCTTCTCAAGTAAGGGAGCACACTCCTTCATAGCATCGAAGGTTGCGTCTTCTAATTCAAAGCCAAGACTGGCTTGAAAACGAAAGCCTCGCATGATGCGGAGCGCATCTTCATGAAAGCGTTCATCAGGAAGCCCAACCGCCCGAAGAACCTTGTTTTCTAAATCTGCTAACCCATGAAAGAGATCGACAATTTCTCCCTTTTCATTTAAGGCAAAGGCATTGACGGTGAAATCGCGGCGCTTGAGGTCTTCTTCTAGTGAGCGGACAAAAGAGACAGAGCTTGGACGGCGATAATCGACATAGACATCCTCCGTCCGGAAGGTCGTAATTTCATATTCTTGACCATTTTCAAGAACCAAGACGGTCCCGTGTTCGATACCGATATCTACTGTTCGGTCAAAAATCGCCTTTGTTTCCTCTGGATAAGAGGAGGAAGCGATATCGACATCGTGAATCGGACGATCCAAGAGAGCATCTCGGACAGATCCTCCCACAAAATAGGCCTCAAAACCAGCTGCTTTAATCTTCTCTAATATTGGTAAAGCCTCCTGAAACTCAGAAGGCATCTTTTTTAATCTCATAGTAAGTGTTCCAAACCATAGACAAGCTCATGACGCTTGACAACTTCTTTAATCCCTAGATTTACTCCTGTCATGAAGGAAACACGATCATAGGAATCATGACGGAGAGTCAACCCTTCGCCTTGGCTACCAAAAATCACCTCTTGGTGAGCGACTAGGCCAGGCAATCGAACCGAATGGATGCGCATCCCTTCAAACTCTGCCCCTCTTGCTCCAGGCATCAACTCTTCTTCATCTGCTGCACCTTGCTGGATTTTCTCGCGCTTCTCCGAGATCAACTCAGCTGTCTTGATCGCTGTTCCACTCGGTGCATCTTTCTTCTTATCATGGTGCAATTCGATGATTTCCACATTTGGGAAATACTTGGCTGCTTGCGCTGCAAATTGCATCAAGAGCACGGCTCCAATGGCAAAGTTCGGCGCGATCAAGCCACCCAAGCCCTTTTCACGTGAAAGGTCTGTCAATTCTTGGATCTGCTCAGGAGTGAATCCAGTCGTTCCCACAACAGGCGCAAAGCCATTCTCAATTGCAAAGCGAGTATTTTCGTAAGCGACCTTGGGCATGGTAAAGTCGACCCAAACATCTGCCTCTAGACCCACAACATCTTCTTTACGGTTAAAGACAGGGACTCCTGCAACCTCTGTCTCATCAGTAAATGGATCGATCAAGCCGGCTAATTCTAACTCAGGATCTTCAGAAACCATCTTGTAGGCTGCTTGTCCCATTCTTCCCTTGAAACCTGCGATAATGACTTTAATGGACATAGAATTCTCCTTAAACGATAGGGATATACCCAACAGCTAAGCTATGGTCACCTAAGTGCGTCCCAATAACCCCTCCAAAAGTAGCAAAAGGAATGTCACCTTCCACTCCTTCTTCGATGAGCAGTTGGCGAAGTGATTCTGCTTTCTCAGGAACATTAGCATGGATGACAAAGACTTGGTAATGACCATCTGCGATATCTGATACAACAATCTCTACCAAGCGTTTCATGGCTTTCTTTTCCGTCCGGACTTTCTCAAAGACCTCAATCACACCTTCATCATTAAAATGAAGAATAGGCTTGATGCTCAAGAGGTTCCCAAGAATAGCAGCTCCATTTGACAGACGACCACCTTTAACCAAGTGGTTCAAATCATCCACCATGATATAGGCAGAGGTTCCATCAATCTGGTGTTGGACATTGGCAACAATTTCATCAAAGGAACGGCCTTCACCAGCCCATTTCAAGCAGTCTTCTGTCATCATTCCTAGAGGAGCACTGGTGATTTTTGAATCCGGAAATTCGACGGTCAAGCCTTCAAATTCGTCCTTCAAATATTGGATATTTTGGTAGAAACCAGAAATACCTGATGACAAGAAAAGACCGATAGCATGCGTATAGCCCTTAGCTGTCAAACCAGATAGGACTTCTTCTAACTCTGCCACACTCGGCTGGCTAGTCTTTAGCAATTCCTTAGACGCAGCCATCTTTTGGTAGAACTCATCGTGTGTCAGGTTCTTCCCTTCAACATATGATTCCCCATCGATATAGATCGGGATCTCTAAAATAAATAAGTCGTCGTGATGGAGCACGTCTTGCGGTAAATAGGCAGACGAATCCGTGATCACTGCTAATTTCATTGATTAAAACTCCAAATTAATACCCGGTAAATCGAGGGCAATTTCTGTGACTTCATAAGTCAAACGGTTGAGCATATTCAAGCAAGGGCGAGCCAATTCTTCCACTTCGTCTTTGCTGAATTCGCTTGGTTCATTGACATAACGACCAAACAAGTGGTTGATTTGAGTGATGGTTCCGCTGATCACAAAACCGTCAAAAACGATCATGTAGCTCAAGATGACAATCAAAGAAGTCGTGTTTTGTTCTTGATCACGATTGATCAATTGAAAGTTTACATCTACTTTTGTTTCAGGGATGCCATTTTCTTTTTCCCACTCAAAATTACGAGCATCATAGTGGTATTGGCTGACAAATTCTTTTTCACGTTGAATATCCATTTTTATTCTCCTAAAAATATGCGATAGGCTTATTATATCATAATTCAGCTCAAGATACCAACGCCGACTGAGGTGATTTTTTCACTTGTACAAGAAGAAAAGGCCGGGGAAGTTTGGCCAGTCTTTAACTTGTTTTTCTCAATTCTTCGCTAACTCTTTTGTAAGGATCGAAAAAACAAGATAAAGACTTTTGAATGACGATTAGTCATAATAATACCAACCGCCATCCCTATAAATTCTTATGGGTTGCATCTCATAAATTCCAAATTCCTTTGGTGTGCTGTTAGCATTATCTAAAGAAAAACCAACCATAAATTTCGTTTGTTCATTCTGATTCACCTTTCCTCTAAGAGTTAACATATAGCCGCCGCCTTGA
>OGYG01001877.1_pt1 | contig 11740 bp, 7 predicted proteins | sample 1576481 | NCBI WGS metagenome assembly OGYG01 (sample SAMEA3541497, study PRJEB24748) | human gut metagenome | biome: human gut; feature: human-associated habitat; material: faeces | place: China | collected 2012 | reverse complement strand
CCTCCAAAATCTGAGCATCCACAACATCCAAATCCAAAATATCTCGAATAAATGCTACCGTCACCTCAGGCAGGCTAAAAATCTTCTTAGCCATGATATCCAAGGTCGGTGAGACATGCTTATGTCTTTTTTCCATTTACATCTCCTCAATTAAAAATAGAGGGTTGGCCCCTCTACTTCTATTATTCGGAAAAAGTAAATGAAAGCTTGCAACTACCCCTTAAATGCTTCCACAAAAGCCTTGAGTTCTTCGTCTGCTTCTGGTGTCGTTCCATGAAGCTGGCCAAGCATGTCAAGAAGGGAGGCTGTCTGACTTTCAATCGTCGCATTAGTCTGATTAATCTTAGCCACGATCTCTGTCAGTGGCTCCACTTCTTCTTCCTCAAAGGTATCCACATAGCGAGGAATATTAAGGTTGTAGTCATTTTCCACAATCTCTTCAAAGCTAGCCAGATGGGCGAACTTGTCCATATCCTCACGGCTCTTATAAGCATCAAGAATCTTCTCAATATGGGCATCTGTCATGATGTTCTGATTTTTCCCCTTATCAAACTCCTTAGAGGCATCGATAAAGTAAACATCACGATTAGTGCGGTTCTTTTTGAGAATGATAACCGTCGTCGGAATACTAGTGTTAAAGAAGATATTAGCAGGCAGACCGATAACCGTATCAATGGCACCTTCTTCTAACAAAGCCTTACGAATAGTCCCTTCGGCATTACCACGGAAGAGCACCCCATGAGGTAGGACGATGGCCATAACACCATTGTCTTGTTTCAAGTGATAGTAACCATGCAAGAGGAAGGCAAAATCAGCCTTAGACTTAGGTGCCAGTTTCCCAAATGGTGAGAATCGAGGATCATCCATGAATCCTGAGCTGGCAGACCACTTGGCTGAATAAGGTGGGTTCATGAGAACACCGTCAAAGTTAGTTGGCTCTTGGGTTGGCCAATCCTCATCCAAGGTATCAGCATTGTGTAAAAACTGGTTTTCAATCGGCACACCATGCAGAATCATGTTCATACGTGCCAAGTTATAAGTTGAGGTATTCAACTCTTGACCAAAGTAAACCACGGTCTGTGGTTGACGTGAATAGCGTTTGGCGTTAAGCAAGAGCGAGCCTGACCCCATAGTCGCATCGTAAAGGGTAAACCCTTGCTTGTCTTCACGACCTAAAAATGCAATCTGAGTCATGAGCTTGGCAACAGGTTGCGGTGTATAGAACTCACCAGCTTTCTTACCTGAATCCGTCGCAAACTGACCAATCAAGTACTCGTAAGCATCACCAAGCATATCACCAGCATGACCAGCCACATCTAGGACAGCCAACTCTTTCATCACATCCGCAACCGTCTGGTTTTGCTTTTGAGGAGTCGCCCCAAGTTTCTTAGAGTAGAGATCGATATCTTCAAAAAGGTTTTCATAAAGCTCGTCGCTCTGCTCAATATCACGGAAACCCTGAGCCAGGTCCTCTAGCTGGAAGCTTCCATCATTCACTCGCTCTACTAAGGCCGTAAAGGTCAAGTCAGGATGAATGGCATAACTCATCTCATCAGTAATAACTGCCAAGAGGTCCTCGTGAGTCTCCTCATCCTCATAGTATTTACGATAGACCGCCAGTGCCTCTTCCAAGCTTTCTGTCTCTTCCTCCATGGTCTCTGCCACGAAAAAGAGCATCTTGTCCGACAAATACTTGTAAAAGACCATGCCCAAGAGATAAGACTTGTAGTCATTGGCATCCATCTTAGAGCGGAGCACATCCGCTGAGTTCCACAGGGCTTGATAAAGCGACTGGGAGGTTTGTGTTGTTTCTGACATAATGTTTCTTTCTTTGTATTAATTCAAAAATCTAACTATTTGTCCAATAGTTTCATTTCTAATTCTTCAAAATATTTATGACGTAATTCTTTGGTTAATTCATGATCTAATGCAATACGACTTAAAGCTTTATCTTTAAAGTTTGGAACTATTTTCGTATTGCCTCTATAATTAATTATTTCATTTTTTAAATTACAAATCTTTAAAATTGCTGAAAAATCAGATGAATCCAAACTTGCTTCAACGATAGAGGTTATATTATCAACCATTGAAGATGCATCAAATTCATCTACTAAACTTTTTAAAAATTCTTCAACATCCTCTTTACTAGGTTTATTATTTTCAATACAGTTACCTTCCAAAAATTCATCGAGTCTTTTTTTCAAGGCAATACTTATTATTTTCTCTTTCTTTTCTTTACAAGATTCAATGATACTTTGTTGAAAAATTTTAAATTTTCGTTCTTTTTCTTTGTCATCATCAAATGGTAAGCATGACTTCACAACTGCTTCATCAACAAGCATCATCTCTACTTCATTGAATGGAAGAACAAAAATATTCTGTTCTTTTTGCTCTTGAATACTCCTTTCATTCATCCAGTCATTGTCTATGATGCCGTATGCCGTATTACCATGTGAATGTTGCAAATTATTATACGCTTTTGTATGTTGGATGACCTGTTTATGTCCTTGAACTGGTTTTACAAAACAAAGGTCACTGAATAATTTGAAATATATTTGATAATCCAGACTAGTTTTAGTTCCTTCACAAAATAGAATTGGCTTCTTTGTACCAGATACTTCGACTAATAAGGACAAAGGTAATTCTTGAAAATCATCCAATAATTGATAATCTAAGTTATAAGGTACTTCAAATTTCTTACACCACACATAAGTAGCATTTGTTCTTGATTGAACAAAGTCCATATTATGTGAAGCAAAAATAAATTGGCAATCAGGTCTCTCTGATATGAGCAAATCCCACAATTCATTATAAACAGCAGCATTTAGAAATGTCTCTGGTTCATCAACGATAATATAGCTATTTTCTGGAGCTAGAAGGACATTGCCAATATAAAACAGTGTGCAACGTTCTCCATCACTAAGACCATTTATACTATACTTAGAACCATTTTTTTCAACTTTAACAACTCTCTCATCAGGTTCAAGCTCAAATATTATTTCTGGGAAAATTTGATTCCATATTCGCTCTACTCTATCCCATAAAGTTAGAGGTAAATCTTTTTCTTTTCTGGATTTACGAGTAACTATGTTTGTATAGTCTTTTACCAATAATGTTATTAATTTAGTAAAGGTATTTGAAATAGTATTTTCAATATGGAATGGAAATAAATCAATTGTGTCAATTTTAATATCTACTTTTTTAGATTCAGATATATATTTTTCTTTAGTAACATCATTACGTTGAGGAAAATTTAGCACAAAATACAGTAGTTTCTGGGCAGGTAAAACATACATCTCATCTATACTATTCTTTCTTAACTCATTAATGAGACTTGACTTCCCCGCTCCGTTAGCTCCTATTATAACAGTTGTAGAATCCACTTTCGATATAAAAGAAAATAGTTTAATTACTTTAAAATTCTCTAAAATTTGAGGTAAGGTCGTTTCATACATATAAATATCACTATCATAACAATCCGATAGACTTTCTAACCAATTATCACGAAGGTTTTCATACTTATTTGTTACATCATCAGATAAAAATTCATCATTTAGTTCGTTATTAATTAAATCAATAAGGGTTGAAAAATAATTATCTACTTGCTGGTATTGACTCTCAACTACTTCATTGACATAATCACCCAATTGACTAAAGTTATCTTGAAGTCTTTTCTTTTCAGATTCTAATTTTTCAATCAAATCTTTTTTAGAACTATACATAATCCCTCCTTAGACAAACATATCCTGTAAGAGTTTCTTTTTCAGTGTTTCTAACTGAGAAATTTTTTCTTGGTGAGCAACGATGAGGTTATCGAGGTTGGAGAAGTAGGAGCCGATGGCTTGTTGTTCTTCGAGTGACGGAGGAATTGGGATCCGAATATTTGCGAAGTTTTCATAAAAAAGATATTCCCTCACACTCCCCTCCGTATTCCTTCTAACTTCTTTGTTGAACTCAGGTGATTTTATAAACAGTAGCGCGTAGTTGTTATTTATAGACTTATCTAACGAAAAAATAACATATAGAGAACTAACAATTACTGTTTCCTCTATATCATTAAATGCAATTGAACCCACATTTATACGAGCCGGATTATATGCGAACTCGTTTGGTCCAACTGTCTTATATGACGTTTTTTCAAGATTTTCTAAACGACTTCCTTCGAATTGTTCCGATTGGGGAATCAACCCACTCTGGTTGCTAACAGAATATGCTGGATAATCATACCCTTTGCTGTTTGTTTTCCCTCTTTTAGTACTTATGCTCTTAAATTTCTTTATTTCCCACTCACCTTCAAATCCCTTCAAACGAATCTCAGGTACTGTTTGTCCAGCTTTTGGGAACATCTTGGAGAGCATGGTCTTCTTAAGTGATTGGTAGTTGGCGAGATTCTCCTTGTAGCCAGCCAAAAGGTCATCAATGGTGATGAAAAGAGAGCCAATGGCGGATTGTTCTTGAACATTTGGTACATTAACCTTTATCATTGCTATACCACTAGCATTGTATGAAGGAAGAGCACCGATTTGTGCATACTTAGGCAAATTTATCGTTTGAAATAATGTTAAACCAAAATCTTTATCCCATGATTCATCGAAAGAATAGCTCATAGTATTATTGTCAATCAGAAAAGGTCTAGTAACTAACCGTTTTCTATTTAACATCAATGCAGCACCAACTTTAGCAAATATGATAGCTGGTGTTTCATTAATAACTTTCCAACTATTTTTCATAATTTGCTCCTGTGTAACATAATTATTTGCATTCCTCATCTCAGTTTCATTTCCAATATTGTTCATATCAGAAACTTTAAAAAATGGGATTCCTTCTGTACCACCTTGTTGACTATCTGGAAAACCTATTCCCGATTTAAAATTTCCAAGCTGTCCTAATTTATAGTTATTCCAATTATTAATAAATTCTTTAAATCTAATTTTGGGAATGTTTCTATTGATCATTTTCTTCACTCTTTTTCCTATACTCAATGTATTCCTTTAAGGTCATTATCTCAAAATTTCCTACACTGTTTTCAACTATGAATAAGTCGTTTATACCATCTTTTTTGTTGGAATCTAAAAGTATTTTAGCTTCTTTTATTTTATTAATTGACTCGTAAAAATTTTTGTCAGAAATATCATTCTGTATATTTTGATAGATTGTTCCCTTTTTAGTTGAAGCTTTTATCGTGATAGTAGCTGGTGAAATTTTATCAGCCGACTCAAATTTTATTATTTTTTTATTCTTAATAGAAGATGCAGCCTTAAAAATTAACTCTTTTAAAATCTCAACTGTTAGTCCTGCTATTATAGCCCTCAACATTTCTTCATTTAAGATTATTTCAATAAATGAATCGAAAGATGCCTGTAAACTGTCTTCTCCAAAAAATAAGATCTCTATATCTTCTTTGGAATATCTTTCTTGTAATTCTATCTCTTCATCCTTAGAAAAAAGTAAATATGCTCCTCTAACTCCAACACTTTTTTCCATAAACATTCTCCTATTCTTTATATAAAAATGAAACACAATATTTAATTTTATATCTAACTTAGTTCAAAGAGCCCAATTTGATCAAAACTAGTAATAATTTCATCAATAACTATTTCTCCAAGTTTATATTTTTCAAATAGCTTTAAAAATTGCATTGTGTCTATAATTAACACATTAAATATCTTATTTTTTGCTATATCTATAATACTATCATTGATTAATTCCCTATCTTTCGGATCTATATCCTTAAACCGATTTACAATGATAATTCTCTTAATAATTTTATCCGAAATTTCTTTCTTTTCGGCATATTTATATACATGAGTCATTAACTGAGAAATATTGGATTTTTTTAGATCTTTAGTTAATCCTTTAAATTCAAATAGATAATGAATTCCATTCTTTTCAAAAGAAAAATCTTCATCTTTAGTGTCTTTAAAATCAGTTTTTATTTCTAGCATTTCTACTAACATCTCTATTAGAACAAGTTCTAATTCTTCCCCTGATTTATAAAGTATAGATTCATAATATTTATTTTTTTTAATAATTTGTTCAACATTTTCTATTTTAAGTTTTGATTCTTGAATTTTTCTTTCTTCTATCTTCGCTATTCCCGTTTGATAAGCATCGTCAAAAAATTCTAGTTTCGAAAACCATTTAGGAATGTTTTCAAGAGATTGTGTTAAAAATATATTATCTAATATCAGCTTTAAATTATCATTTTCAATCTGTAAAGTTGTTATTGAATTTCTACCCAATGTTAAAAATACTAACTTTTCACTCCCATTTGAGTATATCTCATTCTTAGAAATTACAATACCTTCCTCATTTGTCCTCATATTTGGATCAAAATAAAAATCAGCTGATAATTCAATTTCCGATAAATACGTCAAAGTTTTCTCATAGTATAAGGTAAATGTGAAAGGAATGATCTTTTGCAAATTGGTTGTTAGTTTATAAATATTATTCTTAATATCAACACTAGTTAGATGAATCTTACTAGAATGTCTATTTGGATTATCAAAATTTGTTTTAAATTTAATATTCTTGGGTAAAACATATAAATAATTTGTTTTACTAGAACGAATAATACTGGTTTTCAAAGTTTGAAAATCATCATCACAATTTAAAGTATCAAAATCTGCTCTCAAACTTCTATTTTGCCATATTAATTCATCTGTTAAATCAATTATATTTAAATCGTACGAGTCTAAAGACTCTGCATTTCCAAACGAATTACATAAATCCACTAATAGTCCTTTTGTATTCTTACCAGAATAATTTATTAATTGTATTTTCATTTTCTACCTCCCCACTCTTAGTGGCTCAATCACCTCTTCGATGAGTTTGGTGTAGGCTTCTTTGATGTGTTTTTTGTAGCTGAGCGGGTTGAGGGCATCAGCTGTTTCTGCTTTGTAGTCTTTGTAGCGTTGGCTCTTGGTGAGCTGGCTTTCTCCTGATTGCTTCTTAGCACCCTTACGATAGTGTTGGACATAGTAACGAAGTTCATCGAGTCCGACATACCACTCTCTGGCAAAGCGTTTGAGATGGTCGTCGATGATGGCTTCAATCATAGTGTCCAAGACACCAGTGATAGACTGTCCTTGGTAATCTTTAGGATTGGCTTGGACTTCTTTCCACAGGTTTCGGATGATTTCGGCTAGTTTAGGATTGGTGCGTTCGAGACTCTGGATATAGTTATCAACTGTTTCGATGTCCTTGTCACTGAGGGTCTGTGGACTATCCTCTTCCTGCTGAATCATACTTTGAATCAGTGTCAGGATGTAAGCATAGTTAATCTCGTCGACTTGGACGGATTCCAGTTCGTAGTGGATGTCAAAGAGATTATCATCACCATCGTCTTCTGCTCGGCTTTTGAGCTCTGCTAGGATATTTTGATAGATTCCTAGATAGGTTTCGAGCTTTTCATCTGATAATCCTGTCTCTGCATAGATAGCCGCTTCATCGTATTCACTATAGACACGGATAGATGCCAGATACTTGTCAAAGATTTGGTAAGCCTTGGCAATGCGACGGAGTTGTGGGCTAGTGGCCTGCTCAATCGTGATGACATAGTTTTCCACATCTTCCACTTTTACTTGAAAATCTATCCAGGCTTGGATGAAGTTGGCTTTTTCTTCCTCCCAATCTGGGGCAGTGACGTCATTTTCACCACCGTTGGAGTAGAGTTTAAGGGCGTTATCCACAGCTTCTTTAAAAGTCTCTGGTCTTTGGAAGGTGATGATATGGCCATAACGCTTTTTACTGTCAAAGATGCGGTTGGTGCGACTAAAGGCTTGAATCAAATCCTGTGGACGCATGGGCTTACGGTCGATGAAGAGAGTGGATAGACATGGGGCATCAAAACCGGTCAAAAGACGGTCAACGACGATAACCAAATCCAACTGCTCATTGCGAGGAATGTATTTATCTAACTTTCTGGCTAAACGATTATTGATGTCCGTGTTAAAGCCACGTAAATCAGCCATAGTAAAATGGGTACCGAACTCCTGATTGTAGTCGTCCATAACCTGTTTCATGTGGTCTTGGTAGTCGATAGACTCTTCTTCATTTTCCGACACTGAGTAAGTAACCGTCATCTTTGGAAAGTCAAGTAGCACGCGCTTAACTCGCTCTGACACCTTGACACGTTCGTTTCCTGCCTTGATACTCTTGAGCAGATTGTAATAAGCCTGAGCTTGTGGAATGGACTTAACGGTTAAGATAGCTTCGTAGGTCTTACCCACACCATTTGGAAAGCCCAACTGTTGATAACTTTTGTTTAGGATAGCATCCAAGACTTCTAACATGTGTTCTTTATCTTCATAAACAGAGTCAGGAAGATCTTTTTCAGGAATCGGCGAAATAATGGTATTTCGATAGTCTACCTTGAATCCCAGAACTGCTCCGTCATGGATGGCTTCTTTGACCGTATACTCGTGTAGGCGTTCGCCATATTGTTGGTGGGTGGTTTGTGCCAAATCACCTAATTGCTTGCGTTTATTTTCCTTGAAAATCGGTGTGCCTGTGAAGCCATACCAGAGCGAATTGTGGAAAAAGCCTTTGATATCCTTTTGAGTCTGAGGCGTGACCGCACGGTGACATTCATCCACAACGAAAGCCACACGGAGGTCCTTGATTTTTTCCGAATCCTTTTGGTATTTACCTTCTCCAAACTTGCGCATCATGGTTGTGATTTTCTGGACAGTCGTCACAATCACACGCTTATCATTTCCTGCCAAACGCTTGACCAAGTCATGAGTATTGTCTGTTTCGTCGATATCGATGACATCATTGGCCGCATAAGAGAGAAAGGACGAGGTCGTCTGCTGGTCAAGGTCCCTACGGTCGACGACGAAAATTGTCTTTTGAATGGCTGGAATCTGCAAGAGGTTGCGAGCCACCTTGTAGGACGTTAGGGTCTTACCAGAACCCGTGGTATGCCAGATATAACCTGATTCCTGACGACGAGAGGCATCCTGGACAGACTCAATGGCATGAATTTGATAAGGACGTAAGAGGATGAGGGCTTTCTTACTATCATCAATAACGGAGTACTGCATCACCATCTGATGAGCACGTGGAATAGACAGGACCTCATGAGCAAAGTCCATGAGACTGGTCATGGGTTTATTATCTTTATCCACCCAAGATGTTAAGAATTGTTTATTAAGCTTATCCTCTCGTGCAGCTGCAATATAACGTGTATCAACCTTATTAGTCACAACAAACATCTGCAGGGCAGAATAGATACCACGTAACTTTCCTTCACGGTCATACTTTTTGATTTGATGAAAGGCATCCAAAAAAGCCACACGAGGACTCTTAAGCTCAATGTGGATAAGAGGAAGACCATTGATCATTAGCGTCGTATCTAAACGACGGTCCTGATCTTGTGGATAAGCCTTGTCACGTTCTACTTGATTGACCACTTCGTAACTGGATTTTCCAGCAGCGATATTGTCACGCCAGATGACAGAAAGGCGGATAGTTCCAAGGCTAGCATCCTCACGTTGCACCTCGACTTTGGCAATACCATTTTCACCAGCCAACCACTTAGCAGCTTCATAATAGTTAACGAAGTTAAGCTGGTTCTTGATTTGGCGCTTCTCCTGGTCGGTCAAGGGATGGTCAGCAAGTAAGGCAACGTTATTCTGAGCTAACTTCTCAAAAAAGTTGTCCCATAATTGACCTTCATTTTTTAAATCTGGGCGATAGGTCCACTGGCTCTCACCAGAGGTTAACTGCTCGATTAATTGACGTTCTATCTCAAGTTCTGGAGTAACTGCTGGCATGACTTATCCTTTCAACATTGTCGTAATCCCTTACATTATAGCATTTTCACAGGTTCTTTCATAGTTTTGGGAAAATTCAAACAAAAAACACAGCTTGATACCATGTTTCTATCATCTATTTACTCCCCCCTATGAATCGTAAACCCTGTGGCTTGTTGATTAGCCATGATGGTCATGTCTGAAACCTGAACGCGTCGTGGTTGCTTGGTAACGTAGAGGACTGCCTCCGCAATATCTTGGGCTTGGAGGGCTTCCAAACCTTGATAGACCTTTGCTGCCTTGTCCTTGTCACCGTGAAAGCGAACTTGAGAAAAATCCGTCTCAACGATACCGGGCTGAATGGTTGTCACCTTGATATCTGTGGCAATGGTATCAATACGCAAACCATCGCTGAAAGTTTTCACTGCGGCTTTTGTAGCTGAATACACAGCTGCACCTGCATAGGCATAGATGCCCGCCGTAGAGCCCATATTGATGATATGGCCCTCATTGGCAGCTACCATGCTTGGCAAAATCTGACGTGTCACCATCATCAAGCCCTTGACATTGGTGTCGATCATGGTCAGCAGATCCCACTCTTCATAATCTTGATAGGCTGTTAGGCCTAGTGCCAGGCCTGCATTATTGACTAAAACATGGACTTGCCCCACACTTTTGAGAATAGCTTGGCAAACATCCTTGACCATGTCCATATCGGTAACATCCAGTGCAAAGGTCCAAACTTTTTGGTCTGGATAGGTTGCTTGGAGTTCCTCTTTCAAGGCTTGAAGACGCTCCACACGGCGACCTGTTAGGATGAGATTTTCTCCCTCTTTAGCAAAGGCACGCGCCGTTGCTTCGCCAATTCCTGATGTTGCTCCTGTAATAAGTACGTTTTTAGGCATGATATCCTCCACTCCTATAGTTCAGCTGCCCCTAATCGTTATTTGTCAATTCACTCAACTTCTTGATAAAATCAGGAAATTCAAGCTTGGGCAGGGTAGATTTTTTATTTCCTGACTTCCAAAATATCCAGAGTAACTGGTTGAAACCGTCTTGCAAGACCTTCTTTTGTTGGTCCGAGAGATTGCCGAATTCTTGCAAGAGTTGACCTAGCTTAGGAAGGGTTTTGATACCAATATCATCCAGACTTTCAATTCCAGAATCAAGAATGGTATCAAAAACCAAATCGCAAACTTGCTTGAGTTCTTGATTGGGCAAGGTCTCAATCCACTCTTGGAAGGTTTCTTTCAAGCGTTGACTTAGGTCTGTCGGCTGGTCTTCATAAACAAAATCATTTGTTTCCAAATCAACCTGCCAAAGCAAAACATTGTGTTGAGCGATGCCTATGCCATCTGCTGCTACGAGCTTTGCGACCTTGTCCCAGTAGAGCATGACTCCCACAACGGATTCTTGAGGTCTGACAACCGTCATCTTGGCTTTCAATTCTTGGTAAGAAGGCTTCTCTAAGAGTGATTTCATCAAGCCCGGAGAATCAAGAAGCAAGAGCTCTGCTATTTGCTCACGCAAGACAGTCGAACTCTGAACAGCCGAATAGAGGGCAAGATTGCCACCCTTGGAGTGCCCAGAAACAACGATATGACCACTGAGGTTTGGCAAGTGCTTCTCCAGAAAGGCCATAGCTGAGCGATGCGCAGGAATTTCCCGACTGTAGGTCAGTTGAAAATCCTCCTTCCAACCAATAACGCTATCATCTGTCCCACGAAAGACAATCTGCTGGTAGTCAAATTCAGGCAAGCTGAAAATCATAGCCGCAAACTGCTTTTCCACTCCCTTGTCCAAGACACTACAGTAGTCACTTAGATTAAGTCCAGCGAAACGTCTAGACCTGACCATGGCTTCAGCCAGATCTACCCGTTCCTTAGTCACCATGAAGGTGTAATCGGGATTTAGGTCCTTACCCTCTGCATAGTCATGTAAATTGATGGTTTCCTTCAAATCACTTGCTGAGAGCCATTTTT
>OGYG01001873.1_pt1 | contig 11765 bp, 12 predicted proteins | sample 1576481 | NCBI WGS metagenome assembly OGYG01 (sample SAMEA3541497, study PRJEB24748) | human gut metagenome | biome: human gut; feature: human-associated habitat; material: faeces | place: China | collected 2012 | reverse complement strand
CCTTAAGCGCCTCAAACCCTTCGTCCAGCGCCTGATGGATCAGCACCAGACCTTCATCGCGCGGCTTAAAATCATCAATCAGGAAGGGAATTTCCTTGCCTTTGAGGATCGGCACGACTTCCTTCAGCTCGTGTTCCTGCAAGAAGAAATACAGCTGACGGCCGCGGCCTTCCTTCAGCGCGATTTCCAGCTTCATCGCCAGCGTTTCATTGGGCAGCGCAACCTCGCGGATCATCGCGTGCGGAACCTTGCGCAGCGAATCAAAGCTGTCGATTTCCGTGATCTTGCGGCCGGCGAGTACGGTGTTTAATTCATGCTGGACAGTGAAGCGCGGCAGCATTTTCAGCTCCTGCGTCATTTCCTGAATATAGGCTGTCGTTTCCTCGCTCAGTTGGTGAAGATGGGTTTTAATCTGATCGGGATGGGACAGGAAAACCTGAGCTTTAGGACAGTAGTCGATCAGCGAGCTGTTGTCATCGAGATAGCTCAGATAAGGATACAGGCGGCTTTCCCGCAGATGAGCGCGCATCGTTTCCATATCGAGGTCGATGATGCCCTCGATCTGTTCGTATTCACCATGGGTATAACGGCTTTTGAGCGATTCGAGATGGCGGCGGACGCGTTCCTGAATTAAGGTTATCTGATCATCGTCCAGAAGCAGGTCGGAAGCCGGAACAATTTCGGTTTCGGCTTTGACTTCAAGGGTGCGCTGCGTGGCAATATCAAAGGTACGGATACTATCGATCTCGGTATCGAAAAATTCAATTCGCACCGGCGTTTCACTGTTTATGGAGTAGATGTCGATAATCCCGCCGCGGCTGGCAAAGCATAACGGCTGGTCAACGCGGGCGGTCTGTTGATAACCGGCCGCGATCAGCGTGCGTTTCAGCTCGTTCATCGACACATCCATGCCGGTCTTTAAAACGATCGTACAGAGCTTAAACTGGGCTGGCGAGGGCAGATAGCGAACCAGCGCCGACGCGTGGGTGACGCAGATCAGCTGATCTTCGTTCAGCAGCCGGTTCAGCGTTTCAACTTTCTCGGCCATGGCTTCCGGCGAAGCGGCGATGGCTTCCACCCGCAGCGATTCTTCCACGCTGAAAAGCGCGCAGACCTGCGGAGAGAGCAGAGATTTCAGCTTCTCCGCCAGACGCTGTGCGGTATACAGGTTATTCTTGACGATCAGCATCGGCCGCGGATTTTGCGCGTAGCTGGCGGCCAGAATCAGTGCCTCTTCTGTCAGAGAAGACGCGGAAAGGAAGGGTTGCTGCGCCGTGCAGGCCTGAACGGCTGGATTGTCTGCCAGCCGGCCTAACAGGAAATTCATCGGCTGCGGTTGAAGCGGTTCATGACGTCGCTGATCGGCATCGTCATACTGGCTTTGGCCGCTTCTGCCGCGTGGTTGATCGCTGCCTGGTAGTCCTCGCGCTGATCCGCCGGGACTTTGCCCAGCACATAATCGACGATCGGAATGAGCGGATTTTTGTCGATCCCGACGCGGATCCGGGCGATATCCTGAGTATGCAGATGATCGATAATGTTCTTCATCCCTTTCTGCCCCCCGGCGCTTCCGGAAGTGCGGATGCGGATCTTGCCCACAGGCAGATCGAGGTCGTCGTGGATCACCAAAATCTGATCAACCGGTATTTTATAGAACTGGACGGCCTGAATGACCGCTTCCCCGGAATTGTTCATGTAGGTCTGGGGTTTCATCAAAAGGATCGTTTCCTGACCGGTGCGCACTGTTGTGATCAGCGCATTGAACTTGGACTGGCTGATGCCGGTATTTAACAGATCGGCCAGCCGGTCCAGCACATCAAAACCGGCGTTGTGGCGGGTATGTTCGTATTCTCGGCCGGGATTGCCTAAGCCGACGATTAACTTCATAAGTCGTTCCTCCTGTCTTTTTCGTATAAGCATAATTTAATCGCTTGTGGAACGGATGTGCTATTCAGCATCACTGGTCCCAACAAGACATAAAATGACCGGATTTCACTTCATCCCGGCCTTTTCGTGCGCGATCATTATATCAGAATTCTGCCCGGTTGTCCTACCCGCAGACTTGATTTTTCGTCTTTTCTGGTTTTTCAAATGAAAAGGGCAACCTCTTTTGAGATTGCCAAACTTTTTCAACCCCTGTTCAAGGGAGAGAATTCCAGCTTTTCCCAGATCTGATTTTCTTTTGCATCTCTATGAACTAGGAAAGGCTTGAGTTTTTTCTTTTTTCGTAAAAACTTTTTATCCAAAGCAAAACTGCTCGATTACTAAATAAAAATATCTATTCTTCTGGATCAGACAAGTCGATTGATTCATGATCACGAATTTGCTTCGCTGTTTTTCCTGTTATGTTTTTTATTATTTTACAAAAATAAGAAACCGAGCAAAAATTTGTTATTTCAGAAATTTCAGTAATACTCAGCTTGGTCGTTTTTAACAAATGAATAGCACGATTAATTTTAGCGTGTTGTTTCATTTCACTGAAACTTGCGTGAAATTCTTCTTTTAAATACCGCTCTACCTGTCTTTCACTCAACTGAAGAAGATCTGCCAGAGACCCTAATGTAATTCTATCGCTATGAAAAAGAAATTCATTCTCTATTCGGGTTTTCCTAAAAGCATCAGGAACGGTATATGATGGTTTTTCTTTTCTTTCTCTATCTGCATAAAGTCGAATTAAAGCTAAGATGAACTGTTTAAAAATTATTGTAATCGCCTCGTGCTGACCTATTTGAAAGGTTTGTAATTCCTGATTTAACTGCTTTAAATAAGTTGAAAAGGGTTCCTTTATGTTTGTTTTCCAGACTGTGTGGCTTATCCATAAATCCTTTATCTCCTGATTTTCAGCAGTCATCGCTAATGAATTTTCTGATTTCACTACAACATAAAAACAGAATTCTCTTAAACCCTCGTCCCCGGGAATAATTTCATGCATTATTCCCGGGCCCGTGACAATTAGATCGTTAGGAAAAATAAATTCCTGCTTTGAATCTATAACCAAGCATCCTTTTCCCTCCAGAACATAATGAATTTCATAGCCATTTTTGCTATGTTGATGTTGTGGAATTGGACGGCTAAAAGGGACTGAGCTTAATCTTAGCACTGTAAAATTCAAAATACCGATACTAAACTGAAAATAAGTATCCTGTTGATAATTTTCCATGACTTCATTTACCTTTGTACTATAAATTATATCATTTTTACGACATTATAGAAAAAAAAAGACATATTCTTATCTAATATACAAAATTGCTTCATGATAGACTTTATTCCAGATCAGGAGGAATAAATTATGACCTATCAACGAATTAATCTACAAGAAAAAATGCTCCCTGCCCCACGCGATGGTGGCTTCAAAATGGAAGGATTCTGGGTTTGGTGTGCGTCAGTTATACGTTCGGATGACGACGGAAAATATTATATGTTTTCGGTACGATGGCCAAAGACACACGCAATGCACCCATCCTGGTTGTTAAACTCCGAAATTGTCCGTGCAAGCAGCGATAAACCCGAAGGTCCTTATCAATTTGAAGAAGTTATATTGGGTGCACGCGGAGCTGAATACTGGGATGGCCGTTCCGTATTTAATCCTAGAATTAAAAAAATTGGAGATACGTATGTTTTATACTATGTTGGGACAACTCATCCCTTCCCTGATGTTAAAGACGACGAGATTTTAACTGAAGAAGATCCTCGCGTTATTGTCGCGCGCTCTAATAAAAGAATAGGAATTGCCACATCGAAATCTTTAACTGGGCCTTGGATTCGACAAGATTCTCCTATCTTACTGCCTAGACCAGATTCGTTCGACAATTTCTTTACTTCTAATCCGGCACCTTACGTTGAAGAAGACAACTCCATCTTATTAGTTTATAAAACACGGACCTATAAGAAACCTCCTTATACAGGAACTTTGCACGGAAGTATGCAAATTGGTGTAGCCAAAGCCCAAAGTTATTCCGGCCCATACCAACAGGTTAGAGATACACCTGTATTCAACAGAGATATTATCAGTATCGAAGATCCTTTTGTATGGAAAGAAAATAATCAGTATCACATGATCGCTAAAGATATGCGCGGCGACGTCTGTGGACAGAAACACGGAGGAATGCATGCCGTTTCTGATGATGGAATTCATTGGGAAGCAATAAAAGGCGAACTGTCCTACTCTCGTTTGGTATTATGGGATGATGGTAAACAGGAACTTATGGGTTCATTGGAACGTCCTTTTCTCTTATTTGAAAATGGAAAACCAGCTTATGCTTTCTTTGGTACCAGTAATGGAACACAAGGGTTTACAGATGCAACAGATACCTGGACTGTCTGCATACCATTAAAGCAAGATTAAAATTTAGTTTCGTGATTAGTGAGCGGTACATCTAAGTTTTATGTACCGTTTTTTATGACTTAATCAGAGATAAATTTGAATAAAATGTACTGATTTTTCATTTTTTTATATTTTTGAGCCTCATGAAAAAACTCCACTATTCAGAAATATCAATTTACTCTTAAGATTTCCCTAATCTGTTAAATGTATTCTGAATATTTTTCGTTTAATAATTTAAAATTACAAGTACGAGAATAAACGTTATCCGTTAAATATCCTTTCGTGTATTGCTGATAAAAATGTCTAACTTTTTTCATCAATTCATTTCTATGGAGATTTAAGAAATCCAATTGATCATTTAATAAATTTTTATATTTTTCATCTTTTACTAAAGGTAACAATTCATGCAAGACCTGATTCGGTGCCGGAATCATATTATTTATATTGACGATGCCTAATTTCCCATGGTCAAGCATAAATACATCTATCGCCCATTCCTTAATTCTTAAATGCTTCTGTTTAGGACTTGATAAAGGAGCAAAGTATGTTATTCCATCAACCATATAGGCAATCCCAACAAATGGCCGAGTTTCTGACTTATTATAAGGAACAACTTTATCGAACTTTCTTAAATAGTTAATGTAATCATCGTCTATTGTATATAAATTTAATTTTTTCATAAATTAACCTCTTCAATTTTCCATTTATTTTAAATTAATTTTATACTAAATCAGCTAAGTATTCAACTCATTTGGGTTTGTTTTGCGTTTTAGGTAGGCTTCTTTGTCAATAGAAAATGGCAATCTCATAAGAGATTGCCAAACTTTTTCAACTCCCGTTAAGGCTAGGGACTTCCAACTTTTTCAACTCCCGTTAAGGCTAGGGACTTCCAACTTTTTGCAGATGAAGTTTCCTTCTGCTATTTATATTATACACAAATTGATAGTTTTAACCAATCATTTTCACAATATTCTATATTTTTTTCATCAAAAAGATTTTGGTTAAATAAAATCCGTTTCGTTATTCTTCCGGCTTTTCTTCCTCTGCCTCTTCCGGTTTCGACCAGCTCTGCAGCTGACTCACTTCGCGGATCCCCAGATCCCTTAGAATGTTGCCGCCCATTTCGGTTGCCGCCCAGCTGGACACCGGTTTTTCTACCCGCTGTGCTAATTCCGCATCATTGCGCTCCTGCGCGATCCCCGCTAAGAAGGCCGCGGCGATATTCCGGTAAATATCCAGCATCTGCCGGGAACATTTCATTTTCCTGATCAGGCCCTGCGCCAGATCCAGGAATACCGCTTCACCGCGGTCGCCCTGCTTCGTATACCAGTTCCAGCTGGCGGTATACAACTGATAGAACAGCTGATCCTGGAAATAATCTTCCTTTTCCAACACCTTTTCATGCAGGCGGTTTAACAACTCCGTGTTGTTCTGACTGTACGCCTTAAAGCTGCACGCAAAACAAAGATAATAAAAACTATCTTCGTTTAATCCAATCTTATTCCGGCGGCGATGCTTCGGATCAATAATAATTTTGCTTAAATCTATCCGCTGCAGACACGCTTCAATTTCAGACAGATCCTTTTGATATTTGATCAGTCCCCACAATTTCAGAATTTCACCCTTTGCCGCAAATTCCGGATCCTGGATGGAATCAATAAACTGATCGATTGCGGGAAAGAAACGTGCTTCATCACCGATTTGATCGACGCAGGCAATCAGTTTTTTCATTTTTTTAGAACGCTTCAGCAACGTCAGCAGGGAAATCAACATGCCCGCTGAAATCGCAAAGCAGACAATCGTAATTAACAGACTCATAAAAAAGTCACCTCTCGGTGACATTATACCTGATTTAGCTCAGGAAAAAAAGCTTTGCCGGTTTCCGTTAGTCGCCAAGCCTTCCGAAGAAGGTCAGCGCAATCAGACCGCTGATCCCCACCAGACTGTAGATAATCCGGGAAAACAGAGTACCTGGACCAAACAGGAAGGAAACCAGGTTGAATTCAAACGCTCCGACCAGACCCCAGTTCACGGCGCCGACGATGACCAGAAGCAAAGCAATTCCATTGATCATTTTCATAACATCGATCCTCCTGGTCGTTAGTATGACCGGAATTCTGTTTTTTATAAGCGGAATTCCAATCCGAGAAACAGATTTCAACTTGACCTGTCCTTCCTATTCCTTTTTAAGAAAAAGAGTCTGCGGGCAACAGAATTGATCGCAAAAAAAGATTCCCATGATTGAACCATGAGAATCGCTTTTATTTATTCCACTTCTAATTTCTTTTCCAGTATAAAGTAGATGATGCCATAGAACAACGCACAGACAGCCAGGGTAATCAAGATCTCGACGGCGATGATTCCGTTTACCGACAATCCTTGAAACAGCTGATTCATCGGTCCGAAGAAACTGTCGCGGATCATTCCCATCGCAATGGAAATGGCGAAGAACAACGTCACGGAGATCGCAGTCTTATGCCGCGGCGTGAATTTTGTCTGTGGCAGCGTGATGATCATGTAGACATACAGGATTATTTCAGCCATGCCTGAGAAAATCAACGCCAACGACAGGAACAATCTCACTAAATCCGATAGATCGATGTGCAGATGCGAGAACAACCGCATCCATTCCGACCAGCTTGGCAGATCCAGACCCACCAGAATCCCGGCGACCAGAACCATCAAAGTATAGCCCAGCATCAACACGAAACCGGCGATCAGAATCCACAGAATATCGGCCAGCACTTTACTTAGAATCAGCTGATGTGTCGTAACCGGCAGCGTCAGAGTCAGATACCCTGGACGCTTGAACATCGAATTCCGGTAATTCAGCGCAATGTTGATCGCCGTACTGATAATGATCGCCATCGTCATAATGGTAATGATCAGGATTGAAATCACACCCAGCATATTCATCGTCGATGACGTATGGACCATGGCCTGATTCATCAAAATCTGATCTTTAAATAAGATTGGCGACAGAGCGCAGGCAGCGATAAAAACCAGATAAATAATCCCGTAGCTGCGCCATTCATGAATCAATTCATATTTTAATAGTTTTAGCATTTGAAGACCTCCCGGAAGACTTCGTCTACCGATTTTCCTGTTTCCGCCCGGAGCTGTTCCGCATTCTCATGCATGGCCAGCTCGCCGTATTTCAAGAAGATTACATCGTCGAAGATTTTTTCAATGTCGCTGATCAGGTGGGTCGAAATCAGCACAATCGCGTCTTCGGCATAGTTGTTCAGAATAATATCCAGGATCAATTCACGGGCTGCCGGATCGACGCCGCCGATCGGTTCGTCCAGCACATAGATCCGGGCTTTGCGGCTCATGACCAGACACAGCTGGAATTTCTCCTTCATGCCCTTGGACATCGACTTAATCCGCATATTCGCGTTCAGATCCAGCCGCTTCATCAACAAACGGGCTTTCGCACCGTCAAAGTCTGCATACATATCCTCAAACATTTTCAGAGCGTCGCTGGCCTTCATCCAATCGCTGAAGTAGCTTTCGTCCGGCAGATAAGAAATAATACTTTTGGTGTACGCGTCAGGCCGATGACCATCGATCAGAATCTCCCCGCTGTAATCCCGAAGCAGGCCGTTCATGATCTTGATCAGTGTCGTCTTCCCGCTGCCGTTCGGTCCCAAAAGACCGATGATCTGCCCTGGAACCAAATCCAGATCTACATTTTTCAACGCCGTCGTCTGACTGTAGGATTTCGTCAGGCCCCGAATCTGAATCAAAGGTTTAGTGTTCTCCGTTGTCATTGTCCCTCTCCTTTACATAATAGGCTGTTTGAGCAAGAATTTCTTCTCCCTCATATCCCAGATTTTCCATCTCTTTTACATAGCGACTGATGCAGGAAGTCGCCATCTGTTCGCGGACCAATCCGATCAGTTCCTCATTTTCACTGATAAACCGCCCCGCGGTGCGTTCACTTTTTAATAAGCCCTCGCGTTCCAGCTCGGATAACGATCGCTGTACGGTATTCGGATTGACGCCGAAGTGCAGAGCCAGATCACGAACGGAATCGACCCGATCGCCAGGTTTTAACCGTCCGGATACGATCTCTTTTTTGATATAGTCCATAACCTGAATATAAATCGGAAGGTTAGAATCAAAATCGATTGCCATAGGTTTCTCCTCTCTGTATTAGTACACTAATACATTAACACTGTCCAACACTTCTGTCAACACTAAAAAAACAAAGCCTTCGCCTTGTTTTTTCGTGTGAAAATCTTATTCGCATTCTTTTGTGCTTGCACGTTGGGAAGCTTTCCGATTTTCTCCCTGCTGCAGGCGAAGCTGGGCTTCCGCAAACTGACGATCCCACAGAGCGACCAACAGAGCTTCCTCCGGCGACAACCGGGTACGCCATGCATCATCCGGATCCATAATAAATAATTTCTCCAGTTCTTTTCTGCGGCCTTCATCCATGCTTTTTTCCTCCTGTCACATAATGTAGTCTTTTTGTGACAGCTGTTTTATAATGGATTTAGCCTTGGAATAAGCCTTTATTTAAAGGACTTTCCTTATAATTTAGGATGAAGCAAAATGTCTACTTTTTTTTCCAAAAATCATCATTGGCACGGAATTTCTGATACACTTGATTTTTGTTCTGACAAGATGATTAATTTCCATTTTTAAGCAATTCATAAAAATCCATCTCTCTGTTTTTTGCCCGCACGCTTACCAGGAAGGTGGATTTTATGTTTCTTTATGATGGATTTTTGTGTTTTGCCAGAAAGTTGTTCGTTTAAAACAGCTTCTCTCTCCCGCTTCTCGTCCTTGGAAGTCAACTCAAGCTTTCATCTCAACGGTAAAGCACCCGGGCAAGGCCCCGCCGCAGTTTTCTGTGCCGGCGCTGCCGCTTTAAAATTCTCTGATGCGCCTGCGGATCTTGGATATAGTCGAACTCACCGAGAAACTCAATGAATTCTCCGCCGAAGCTTTTCTTGAAATCGTGAATACCGTAGTACGGATCCTCCGGATTCAGCGCGCCGGATACGCCTTCAAAATCATAGGTCTTCGCTCCCCTTTTCCAGCAATCCTCAATCACCGCGCTGTGCAGCGCAAACGCGGCGCGGAAGTTCGGCAGGATTTTCTTTGTATACATATTGACGTTATAGACGTGCTCGCCTTGTTGGATGATGAGTTTCGCGCCCAGTTTGATTTCACCCAGCCCCTGATAATCCCGCATCAGCTCCGCGATCTCCTGATCCAGCGCCGCAATCTGTTTCTGATTTTCAGCGAGACGTTGAGCATTGATCAACTTTTCCTGCTGACATATAAGCTGTTCGCGCAGAATTTTCAGATGACTTAAAGCCTGATCGACATTCGCGCTGACGACATACAAGCGGGCCTGATCAGGGAAACATTCCATTAACTGCCGGAAATCCTTTTCCTTTTTGGGCAGAAAATGCAGCTTATGCGCCAGTTCGCGCTCCGCTTCGACTAAGATTGACAGATCCCGTGCATCGCTCAATTTTACTGAAACCGCACGCTGGATATTTTTCTTCTGATAGGCAGCGTAGTGTTTTATCTGCTTCCGAATCGTTTCCAGCGGCTGATCGAGATTCAGACAATAGGTAAACCGCGACATCCGGTTGCCGCTGTAACCATAGGTATATCCCAGATGATGATAACCGCAGGCTTCCATCTGCGCCGTCACAAATTCGTTGTTAAATCCCCCCGGTTTAATCCGGCCGTCTTTTTCATGCTCGATCCGCGGAATATTCAGCTCCATCCGCAAATACGCCGCTCCCCGCCGCTTTGCCAATTCCGCTAAAGCAGTGGCAAAGAATTGCAAGGTTTCTGTGTTCGTATAATCCAGATTGAATCCATAACAGAGATAACCATACTCTTCTCCGCCGCTTTTTTCCCATTGGATCAAGGCCGTCGCTGCAATTTCATCAGCTTCGTTGCGGGCGGAAACCAACTGAAACTCGATCCCCTTTCGGCGGCAAAGCTCGCCGTAAAAATGGGTTTTGGAATAATGCGGAATTTTACCATTAGCCGCGTAGGCATCAAAGAGCTGGGGCTGTTCGTGTTCAATCAGTCTCAGCATGTTTTTACCCTCCAGCGCCGCACCGTTTTGATCAAGGCGATTCCCCGGTCCAGCATCCATGCGAGAACCGGCATGACCGGCAGATCAAATTCGCCGATCATCTCCTCGATCTGAATTGGAAAATTACCTTTAAAAATGCTGAGTCCATCGTCCAGCGTGCCTTCTACGCCCCCCAGATTGCAGCGCTGAATCCCCATCTTCCGGGCTTTTTCAAACAACTTCCAATGTGCGGAATAAGGCGCGCGGTAAGTCAGAAATTCACTGTTTGTACCCGCATACAAGACTTCCATCTGATCATCTTGAATCAAAGCCAATAATCCGCACAGCGTGACAACAGAGGGACCCTGACTCAATTTTTTCTCCAGAAATTCCTGTTCCCGGTTCAAATTGATGATCTGTTCTTTTTCTGCTTTATTAAGTTCTTCAGGTTTTCTTTCTAGCCCGGATATCAGATTCTCAATCTGATCCCGCCGCTGATTTAGATCCAGCCGGGCAGTCATCAGCACGGCCCGTTCGCCATACAACGTCATTAAACGTTTAAAGTATTCCGCATTGCGCAGATGGATCTTTTTCCGTTGTTCTGTTTGTTTCATGACCTCAATGAAACGGTCCAGTTCAGTTTCGCCTTCATGAATCGTCACTCCGCATTTTTCAGCGTGCCGGATACTTCGCCGGGTCTTCGCGTTTAACGCCGCCCAATCCATTTGTTCCCGCAGCATGACCGCCTGAAAGCGCGGCTGCGTCGCTTCACGCAGGTACAAAGTATAGCCTTTATGGCGGCATTTCAGTCCTGTCAGCAGCTGAACTACCGCAGCTTGATGATGTTCGTCATGGGTTTGGTTGCGTTGCGCGTAGGGATAAGCACGATCGATCAAATTCGGATCAAAACGGAGGGTAACCGCATGAGAACGGCGCGCCAGTTTTTTCAGCTTTGCAAAGAGAAAACGAATTAACGGCTCATCCTGATAGTTGGCGATCGGTCCGCGGGGAATATAAAACAGACTTAATCCCAGCGGCAGCGGACGGATCAAAATCATCGCATACGCCCGGATCGTTCCGCCCCGTCGGACAACGACTTGTTTCATCGACCAGTTTTCCTTGACCTGGCTCCAGCGGGCATGTTGAAGTAAATTGTTCTGCGGATGGCTTTCCAGAAAGTCTTCGATTTCCTGAGGTTTGGGATGTTCGTCAAAAACATATTCGTCTGCGTTCATAGTCATTCTCTCTTTCTATCCCTGAGCCTCGATCTGTTTCTAAAATGATCGAATACGCAGAGAGTCTACAAATGTAGTTCTATATTAAGTCTACATTTGTAGTTTTGTTTTGTCAAATTGATTCGATCATTTTCTTACTTTTTTTGGAACTTCA
>OGYG01001871.1_pt1 | contig 11778 bp, 11 predicted proteins | sample 1576481 | NCBI WGS metagenome assembly OGYG01 (sample SAMEA3541497, study PRJEB24748) | human gut metagenome | biome: human gut; feature: human-associated habitat; material: faeces | place: China | collected 2012 | reverse complement strand
AGCCTCCAATAAAATATATTTTATAGATAGACAGTAGGCAATACAGTCTAACTTTACTCTACTATTCTATCAAAATGTCATAGAATTGCAAGTATTTTATATAGTTTTCAGTTTTTCTTTAGAGTAATTACAAATATTCCTTTCAATAATTCTATTTCTACTGCTCCTATTAGCTTTCACTATCTTCATACTGCTGCCTAACACCATCTAACGATAAAAGAAGCCGTATTAACGACTTCTTCTTAAAGGTACGATTTTTTCATCTTGATTTTCCAATTCTTGAGTCTGAGATAACTCATCCTCAATCGCTTGAACAATATTATCACGCTTTTCATTAGCAGCGATGTTCAAGACAAAGGCTATCCCAACTGAAGTTACTAAAAGAGAGTTACCTCCTTGCGAAAGGAAGGGGAAGGTAACACCTGTTGATGGAATCAGCCCTGAGATCCCTCCGATGTTAACGAAGACCTGCATTAGCATTAAGGCTCCTACACCCAATGCCATCATAGAGTTAAAAGGATTTCGTGCCTTGACTCCCACAATCATAATACGAAGAATGAGGAAAAAGAGGAGGGCCAGAATCAAGCCAGCTCCGATAAGACCTAACTCTTCAATTACAATTGAAAACACAAAGTCTGTTGTAGCTTCTGGGAGATAACCAGTTTTTTCAATCGAATTTCCAAGTCCAAGACCGAACCAGCCCCCATTACTCATAGCATAGTAAGAATGAGATAGCTGGAGACCAGATCCAGTCAAATCCTTGAACGGATTAAAATATGCTGCGAAACGCTTGGCAACATAACCGAAGATAGGTACCTTAGCCATGGTTTGAACCCCAACCAAGGCAATTAAACCAAGGAAGGCTGATGAAATCCCTACAATGCCGGCAAATAAGGCCGTGAACCAACGGTAGCCAACACCAGAAATTGAAAACATCACTACTGTAGTCAACACAATGATAGCCGCATTACCCAAGTCAGGTTGGATAGCAACCAAACCAATCATTACAAGCAAATAAACACGCCAGTCATTAAGTTCCTTACCATTCCTAGGAATCCATCTATTCTTCGTCAAGGCTTGGTAGTCATAACGTTCTATAGCAGACTGTTTTTTTGAAAAAGTGTGTGCCAAAAACCAGACAACAATGATCTTAAGGTACTCCGCTGGTTGGAAAGACAAGGGACCAAGCACAATCCAACCATTGGCACCATTAATTTCCCTGGTGAAAAATTTGGCAATGACCAAAAGTAAAATCTCAAAGGCAATAACAACACCCAAAAGCTTATCTTTCCTGAGAAAGTTCAATTTCAGTCGGTAGATGAAAAAAATAGAGAACAAGGATACCAACCAAAAGGCTCCTTGGTTTATAACAGATGCGAAGGGATTGGCTCCCAAGGCTACTAAACGAGCACTCGTTGTTGAATACACTACTATTAAACCAACTATGGATAAGATTAAATAAGGTATCAAGATGGTGTAATCTAAAAGATGCTTCTTTTCAATTTTCATATCTTTAAAAAACTCATACTTTCTATTACGTTACTCTACATTTTCTCTTAAAATATAAAGCTAACAGCTTATATTATAACACTTTGATACCTTAAACTAAAGTAAAAGCTAAATTAACCGTTTTCAGGACTGGAAATCTGATTTTTTATCTTACCTTCAGATAGGTTTTACAATGATCTTTCTTTGATAACTCGGCTACTTCTCATGTTTTCTTTTACGACAAATAAAAAACGGGACCAAAGTCTCGTTTTTTGTTGTCTTATTTTGTACCGACACTGATACGATTAAGTGCTCGACGGAGAGCAACCTGAGCACGTTGAACTTCATCAATACGGTCAGATTTAGTTGCTTCTTCCAAGTCACGTTCGGCACGTTGCTTGGCACGTTCGGCACGAGAAACGTCAATGTCGCGTTCACGTTCTGCTGAATCGGCAACGATAGTAATAAAATTATCTTTAACTTCGATGATACCACCGTTTACGGCAATCCAATCGACGTGACTCTCGTCATCCACACGACGAACCTTGAGTTCATCCACTTCAAGTGGTGCAATCAAGTTAATATGGCCTGGCAAGATACCAATTTGACCATCTTTAGTAACCGCGTGGATAAAGCTGGCATGGTGGTCATATTTCAGACCATCCGGAGTTACCACTTGTACGGTCATTTGTGCCATATCTTCACCTCATTAGTAGCCCATAGCTTTAGCTTTAGCTACTACATCCTCAATTGGACCTACGCTACGGAAGGCATCTTCTGGAAGATTGTCATATTTACCTTCAAGGATTTCTTTAAAGCTACGAACGGTTTCAGCAACTGGAACATAAGAACCTGGTTGACCTGTAAACTGTTCAGCAACGTTAAAGTTTTGTGACAAGAAGAATTGGATACGACGAGCACGTCCAACCAATGTTTTTTCTTCGTCTGACAATTCATCCATACCAAGGATAGCGATAATATCTTGCAATTCACGGTAACGTTGAAGCACACGTTGAACTTCAGTCGCAACAGCATAGTGTTCTTCACCAACAATTTCAGGTGAAAGGGCACGTGAGCTTGATGCCAATGGGTCAACGGCTGGGTAAATACCCATTTGTGTCAACTTACGTTCAAGGTTGGTTGTTGAATCCAAGTGAGCAAATGCTGTAGCTGGCGCTGGGTCAGTATAGTCATCGGCTGGAACGTAGATGGCTTGGATTGATGTAACAGAACCTTTTTTAGTTGATGTGATACGTTCTTGCAATTGACCCATTTCAGTAGCAAGTGTAGGTTGGTAACCAACGGCTGATGGCATACGACCAAGAAGGGCAGAAACCTCAGAACCCGCTTGAGTGAAACGGAAGATGTTATCGATGAAGAGAAGCACGTCTTGACCTTCGACATCACGGAAGTATTCCGCAATTGTCAAACCAGTAAGGGCAACACGCATACGTGCTCCAGGTGGTTCGTTCATTTGACCGAAGACCATGGCTGTTTTCTCAATAACGCCAGATTCTTTCATTTCCCAGTAAAGGTCATTACCTTCACGTGTACGTTCACCAACACCTGTAAACACGGAAATACCACCGTGCTCTTGGGCAATGTTGTGAATCAACTCTTGAATAAGAACGGTTTTACCAACACCGGCACCACCAAAGAGTCCGACTTTACCACCTTTAAGGTAAGGGGCAAGCAAGTCGATAACTTTAATCCCTGTTTCAAGGATTTCAGTAGATGTTGACAATTCATCGAAAGTTGGTGCTTTTTTGTGAATTGGTTCACGCTCTGCATCTTCTGCAAAAGGTGCTTCCAAGTCAATGGTATCACCAAGAACGTTAAAGACACGTCCAAGGGTATCTTTACCAACAGGAACGCTGATTGGACGACCAGTGTCCAGAACTTCTAGTCCACGAGTCAATCCATCAGTAGATTCCATGGCAATGGTACGAACCACACCTTCTCCAAGTTCAAGAGCTACTTCGAGCACGATACGTTTAGACTTTTGTTCATCAGTATAAACGACCAATGCATTGTTAATCTCAGGGAGTTTATCACCGGCTGCAAACGCTACGTCTACAACAGGACCAACAACCTGAGCAATTTTGCCTGAGCTCATTGTTTTCTCCTTATGATAGTTTTTTGGATGACAATCATCCCTTTTTTTTATGTGTGTCTAATTAAGACAAATCTCTAGCTATTCAAGTGCACTTGCACCACCAACAATTTCAGTAATTTCCTGAGTGATGGCAGCTTGACGCGCACGGTTATATTGGATTGTCAAATCGTTAATCACATTCTTAGCATTATCAGTGGCTGTCTGCATTGCAGTCATACCCGCTGCGTGCTCAGCTGTTTTGGCATCTACGATAGCACCGTAGATAAGACTCTCCGCATATTGTGGTAAGAGTTGATCCAAAATAGTGTCACGATCTGGTTCCAATTCAAACTTGGTCAACACATGACCTTCTGATTCATTGGGATCCAAATCAGCGATAGGAAGCATTTGTTCAACACGAACCTCACTAGACAAACTGTTGACATGGTGGTTGTAGCACACATAGAGTTCATCAAAAAGTTCATTTTGATACATTCCTACAGCTTTAGAAATGATTTTTCCGACTTGTTCAAAACTAGGTTGATCTTCAAGGCCACGAAGTTCAAAAGCAACATTCATGTTACGAGCCTTGAAGAAATCTGAACCTGTTCCACCAATAGAAATGATAGCATATTCATCTTCAGAATCATGGTCACGTTTAATCATGTCCAACACAGCTTTAAGAATTGTTGAGTTATAACCTCCAACAAGTCCCTTATCTGAAGTAATGACAATGTAACCTGTCTTACGGACTGGGCGTGCATCCAACATTGGATTTGACGAACCATTAATCAATTCTGAATGTAGAAGATCTGTTGTGATCTGTCTAATTTTTGAGGCATAGATTTGGAAATCTTTAGCAGCTTGCTCAGAACGTGTCAATTTTGAGGCAGAAACCATTTGCATGGCTCCTGTGATCTGACTCGTTTTCTTTGTTGAAGCAATTTTTGCTTGGATTTCTCTTAGAGAGCCTGCCATATGCTGTCCTCCCTATTTCTATTTGTATTCTGACTGATCTTTGAAAGCTTGGATAGCTTCATTAAGTACAGATTCCTCAGGAAGATCCTTAGTTGTACGAATAGTTTCAAAGATATCCTCATGGTGACTGTCAAAGTAGTCATAGAGTGCTTCTTCAAAATCCAAGATTTGATCAACCGGAACACTATCCAAGAAACCGTGTGTCAAAGCGTAAAGGATAACAACTTGTTTCTCAACTGGAAGTGGTTTATGAAGCGGTTGTTTCAAAACTTCGATTGTACGACGACCACGGTTCAATTTCGCTTGAGTCGCAGCATCCAAATCTGAACCAAATTGCGTAAATGCTTCAAGTTCACGATATGAAGCCAAGTCAAGACGAAGTGTACCAGCAACCTTCTTCATCGCTTTAATTTGCGCTGATCCACCTACACGTGATACGGAAGAACCGGCATCGATGGCTGGACGAATACCTGAGTTGAACAAGTTTTCTTGCAAGAAGATTTGTCCATCTGTGATTGAGATAACGTTTGTTGCGATATAAGCTGAGATATCTCCGGCTTGCGTTTGGATGATTGGCAAGGCAGTAATTGAACCACCACCAAGATCATCTGAAACTTTAGCTGAACGTTCCAAAAGACGTGAGTGGAGATAGAAGACATCCCCTGGGTAGGCTTCACGACCTGGTGGACGACGGAGAAGCAATGAAAGTTCACGGTAGGCCACGGCTTGTTTAGACAAATCATCATAAACAATCAATACGTGTTTTCCGTTATACATGAACTCTTCAGCCATTGCAACACCAGCATAAGGCGCAATGTAAAGCAATGGTGATGGTTGTGATGCAGAGGCAGTCACAACGATTGTGTAATCAAGAGCACCGTGTTTACGGAGAGTTTCTACTTGTGTACGAACTGTTGATTCTTTTTGACCAATAGCCACATAGATACAGATCATATCTTGACCTTTTTGGTTCAAGATAGCATCAATGGCTACTGAAGTTTTACCAGTTTGGCGGTCTCCAATGATCAATTCACGTTGACCACGTCCGATTGGAACCAAGGCATCAATGGCCTTAAGACCAGTTTGCAATGGCTCAGAAACTGATTTACGTTGCATAACACCTGGAGCAGGTGTTTCAACTGGACGGAAACCTGTTGTTTCGATGTCACCAAGACCATCAACTGGTTGCCCAAGTGGGTTTACTACACGACCGATAAGGGCTTCACCAACTGGAACTTCCATGATTTTTCCAGTACGTTTAACAATATCGCCTTCACGAATTGCAACGAAATCCCCCAAGATAATGATACCGACATCATTAGTTTCAAGGTTTTGGGCCATACCATAGGCACCATTTTCAAATTCGAGCAACTCACCACTCATAGCATTATCAAGACCACGAGCACGTGCGATACCGTCACCGATATAGGTAACGACACCAGTTTCAGTGACGTCAAAGTTTGGCTGGAAGTTTTCAATTTGCTTTTTAATTAAAGCGCTAATTTCTTGTGCGTTAATTGCCAAAAGTCACACCACTTTCTATTTCAAATTCGTTTTAAAGGTTTGCAATTGACTGCGAATTGACGTGTCAACAACCTTATTTTTTGCTTTGATGACGAATCCTCCGATGAGGTCCTCATCAATTTTTTCTACTAAACGACGTGTCTTAATCTCAAATTTTTGTGAAACAATCGCCAAAAGTCGAGCTTTTTGTTCCTCAGACAAGGGACTTGCTGATGTCACTGTGACATCGTAAGTATTATCTTCTTGATCAAAGAGCTCAAGGACCAATCTCAACACATCATAGAGAATGTTGGCACGGTCATTGAGTAAGATTACCTCAAGAAAATTGTTCATATACACTGAACAAGACTCTTGAAACAAGCTCAAACTTTCTTTTTTAGCTTCACTTGTCACATTTTCCTGCGACAAGAAGGTTTTTAGATTTGTTTCAGCAAAAACTGTTAGGATTTGCCTTACTTCTTCTTGGATTGTTGACACGGCGTCTTGTTCAAAAGCGACTTCTACCAGGCTTCTGGCATACTGCTCAACAAGAGCTTGTGTTTTCTTATCCATTAAGCATCTCCTAATTGATCAAGATAGCTATCAATCAAGTCAGATTGCGCTTTAGCATCAAGGTTTTGTTTCATAACTTTTTCTGCCAAGAGGACAGTCAAGTCTGCAACTTCACCTTTAACTCCAGCAAGTGCTTCCACACGGCTTTGGGCAATGTCTTGATTTGCTTTATCTTTCAAGCGTTTAGCTTCATCATGTGCTTCTGCAATGATTTTTGATTCTTGAGTTTTACCAGTTTCCTTGGCCCCATCAATAATTTGAGCTGCCTCAGTGCGAGCACCCGCTAACTCATCTTGACGTTTTTGTGCCAAGCTTTCTGCTTCTTGACGAGCATTTTCAGCACTATCAATATCTGTGGCAATTTTCTTTTCACGAGCAGCAAAGATTCCTGTAATTTGATCCCATGCGAATTTACGGATGAGGTAATACAAGAGAAAAACTGAGCCGAGTGTGATAATGATATTACCAAGTGTCGTACTATTAATCAGTAATGACATTTCATTTCTCCCTTTCTTAATTATTCTTCGTTGACTTTATCACCAATATAGTTTGAACTTAGGATAATAAAGACATAGGCTTGGATGAAGCCGATAAAGGCTGAAAAGGCAACCCAGACAAGGTTCAAAGCAAAGGATACAGGTGCTGCAAAGACAGACCATGTCACCAATTTAAGAATCAAGCCAGTAAGTACCTCACCAGAATAAATGTTACCAAACAAACGCAAGGCCAATGAAGCAAGGTTGGTTAATTGTTCCAAAATGTTCATTGGGAGCATAGCTGGGTATGGTGAAAGGTAGCCTTTTAGATAGCCTTTAAACCCTTTTTTACGGATCCCCTCAATATGACTAATGAGGGTAATAATCAAAGAAAGAGTGATAGTAACACCGAAATTCGATGTTGGAGAAGTCCAAAAATTGTAATGCTCACTTTTTACAGATACAAGCAAACCTAAGTTGTTCGCTGTAAAAACAAAGGTGAAAATTACAAACAAGAGCAAACTATAATTCTTCGTGAATTTCCCAAGATTTTGAGAAATGGTACTGTTCACAAATTCATAGATGAACTCAAGCACATTTTGTTTTCCCTTTGGTTTAATGGTCATCTTACGACTTGACCAAAAAACCACTCCAAAAACGATAATTACTGTCAAGAGAGACATGGCAAGGACAGTCAAGTCAAAATCAATCCCAAATAATGAGACGGTTGGATTACTTGTAGTTTCCACTGCTCATCCCTCCTTCATCTTTTTATTTGTCTATTAGACAATGTAGCTAAGGGCAAACAATACGAAGAAGGTACCTTCGATAAAGGCAACACCAGTAAACATCAAAGTTTGAAGTTTGCTAAACATCTCAGGTTGGCGAGCTGCAGCTTTAGCGATATTGGCAACGAGGATACCCTCACCAAGAGATACACCCATAACGGCCAAACCGAGGGCTAAGATAGTTAAATTCATAGTAGAATTCTCCTTTTAATTTTTTTTACCCTGTTATTTTAGTCCTATTTTCTACGAAAGTCAACGAATTGACGGTTTTTTAGACGTTTTCACTGACTTTGCCTAACGTTTTCAATTAATTTGCGTAAGCGTTTACTTTTAATGGAAAACTTGTCTGCTTATTCCAAAAAACAAGCCTAACTATGGTAGGTTAGACTTGTTTGGGAAATTTATGAAAAAAGAAAGTTTCACTGTCTGACTCAGCATCAGAGGTGTGAGTTCTACCGAACCATGTTCAGCAATACTTATTAGGATGATTATAGTATAGCTTTGGTTGCTTAAAGAAAGCTGAAGGGGGATTGTTTTGGGAAAAGTAAACTTCCCATAAGTACACCCATAAACTCAGCTAGAACTTCTTCCTACCAAACCACATGAACATCAAAACTATCCAAATACATAGTTTGATAATATAAATGATATGCTTATGTATGATAAACTTATTTATTTAATTTTAACTATAAACTTTTTAACTGGTTAATACTATTGGAATAAATAAAAATCAATTACAAAACTTATTTAGAATTATATCAAATTCCTTCAATGATTCTGTTATAATTTCAAAATCTAAAACATTTACATGTTATTGAACTAAATCAACCTTATTAAGATTTTTTATAAAATTTGTAAATATTCATCAATTTTAGCAGATGATATTTTCCTACTAAAAAAGATATATTCTATACCTTTTTTTGAGGTTCCTGCGCTATAGTTCAATATGTAAGGATAATACTCAAATTTTGAATACATTTGTTGGATTTCTTCGTGGAAATCATATGTAAGAATCCATTTATGCTTACTCATGTATTTGTCGATTGTATTTCGCAATTCTATATGATCTATATATTCATAAAAATTTGTATACAATTGTTTCCCCTTAACAAAATAAGGGGGATCAAAGAATGTTAGAGAGTACTTTGTACGTCTAATATTTTTTTTATAAAATCAATAGCATCTAAATTATATAAACTAATTCTATTTTTATTTTTAGCAATTAATTTAATCTTTTCGATTAATACTTCTGTATTATATCGACAATCCATTTTATAATTGCCTGTTTGAGCTCTACCACCTATAGGACCTGCTTGAATGATCCCCGAACGATTGGTTCTGTTCAAATAAAATGTAGAAAAACCTAATGTAAGCAAGTCTACATTGTCTTTATTTTTTTGAATATCTTGTTGTTTATCCCACTCTTCAATTGTAAATACCGCCTCCCTTACTTTTTTTATAAAAGAATCAGTATCGTGTAAAATGGAAAACCACATTGCGTAAATAGATCTATCAAAATCATTTAACATTATTTTTTTTACGTCATTATTAAGCAACAATTTTAATGCAACTGCAGCTCCACCACAAAACGGTTCTATATAAGTATCAACTTCATTATTATCTACCAAATACTTAACATACTTATAAATCTTATTTTTTCCCCCTGGGTAGCGTAACGGACTATAGTTATTCATTATTTATTCCTTCCGATAGTCTATCAAAAAGAACCAAAAAGTACTTTTGATACTTTTTGCAGGTTGTTCTGAGATCAATAGAACTTATAGCAGTTCCATAATCATGAATTGAACCATTTAAAATTTCAATATCAGAAGTATTTTTTAACGCCTTTGCTTCTTCTCTCTTTAATAATTTTTTATCAGATAGATGTCCCTTAACAGTCGTAATAAGGGAGGATAAATTGTCAGCAGTATTTTTATTTAGGAATAAATCCACATACGCCTTAGCGGTATATTCTAGCAATGCGCGAAGTAAAAATGTAAGTACGATATACTCATCATTATTATCAGATAAAGAATTATATTTTTGAATATTTCTTATTACTCCACAAATTTTAAAATACTTAGGATTTGAAGATAATTTTGATAATGATTCGTCAAACCATTGTTGATTGAATAAAACTTGATGTTCCTGCTGCTGAGTATTAGCTTCTATATTCAAAAATATTTGAAAATGTTTAATCTCCTCAGCATACTCTACATCTATAGTGTAATTTCCATTCTCAGACATAGATTTTATAATATTATTTTTAATCACAATATTCCTATGTGTACAACTAACCAAAATATTATTATATTCCGAGCTTTGTCTTGGAACCTCATTCTCTAAATTATCAACTAAAGTAATATGATCAGTTAGATTATAATTTTTTTGCTTTATGGTAACTGGTTGTTTAGGAACAAAAAACTTATATTTTCTGTCTTGTTTTTGATTTTCATCATTATTAATTACGTTCTTTTGAGTGTCTACTGATAAATTCGATGGCTTTTTATTACTTTCCTCACTGTTCTCTACAGTTTTTATATCATCTCTTTGGTGATTATTTGTATATCCATTTTTAAAAGGAGTATTATTTTCATAATCTTTATATTCTCTAATTTTCCCATCTAACCCCGGGATTACTTCGTTATCTGTAATAATTTTGTTCCATTGTTTCTGTGTACTAAATACCCGTGTATCTAATTTTTTATCAATCCAAACTGCCTTACCAAGTAACCCTAATATTTCATGATAGATTTTTTCATTTTTTACTACTGCTTGGAACTCATCATTAAATTCAAGATTTAAGTCTTTACTCAATGGTCTAAAAACTCTCGATACTAGCACATCTGTGTCTAAATGTGTTAGTTTTTCCAAGTCAGGGTTATTAATTTTAGTTGCATTATAAACTGCAGTTAAATAATTAAGTTGTTTTATTGAATTTCTAATAACTGGTTTTTTTCCGGAGTAATACTGTTAATCTTTTCTAAAGATTCGTCGCTAGATAATCCTTTTTTTCTGTATTGGATATAAAGATTATGATAAAATACTCTTTTATCAGTAGCACTCCATGTTTTAATTCCATCAACATGTTTTGCACTAATCTTAAAAAGAGCCTCATCTCTAGCATCTTCTTCTACTACGTCACATCTAACTTCAAAATCTTTTATATTCAGATTTAATTGTTCAATTTTCTTCCTTTCTGAACTTGTTAATAAGGATGAATATTGAAATAAAAGTTTTAGTGAAGCAATTCTTCTATTACCTTCTAATACAGTATAACGAACTTTTTCGGTAGTTCCACTTTTTAAAACAATAACACGTTCACCTATTGTATTATAGCCATTTTCTACAATTTGAAACGCAAGCTCTTTAATTTTTTCAAAATCAATCAAATATCTAATTATATCTTCCTCAGTATCAAAATCAAACATTGAAAATCTAGGATTATTGAAATCTAGATCAATCTCTAAAGGATTTAAGACAACAGTATCAAACATAAATATTCCTTTCACAACTCTCATAATTATACTTGATATTATACCAAAAAAACACGACATTCCGCCGTGTCTATTTTTTTATTTCACCAATTTCTTCATTTCTTCAATACGTACGACTGTCGCATCGTATTTAGCTTGGTAATCTTCTTGTTTGTCGCGTTCTTTTTGGACGACTTCTGGTTTGGCATTGGCTACGAAGCGCTCGTTAGAGAGTTTCTTACCAACCATATCCAGTTCTTTTTGCCATTTAGCCAATTCTTTTTCAAGACGGGCCAATTCTTCTTCGACATTAAGAAGGTCAGCGAGTGGCAAGTAGATTTCTGCGCCTGTGATGATGCTTGACATAACCAAGTCAGGTACTTCGACATCTGCTGCAATTT
>OGYG01001869.1_pt1 | contig 11789 bp, 15 predicted proteins | sample 1576481 | NCBI WGS metagenome assembly OGYG01 (sample SAMEA3541497, study PRJEB24748) | human gut metagenome | biome: human gut; feature: human-associated habitat; material: faeces | place: China | collected 2012 | reverse complement strand
TCCTTGTATTTTCGTTGTTTTCATCACTTGCGTTATCTACAACCTCCATGTCCGGCATCGAGCATAATTGAATATGGCATAAAATCTCTCCTATGTTTTCTTTATATACCATTATATGTGCACCGCATATTTATGTGTCACTTTTAATCAATCACAAAATACTGTCCGCATTTCCAATTTAATTAAAAACTTCTCAGCTTATCTTCCTCATCCGGATCCGCTATTTTGATTGACTTCACAACTACATAGTATCCTGCATTAGCGTTGATCGGAATCCACACTTTGTCCCCTACCTTGTGGCCGAGCAATGCTTTTCCAATCGGAGACTCTGTACTTACAAGTCCCTGAAGAGAATTTCCACGCACAGTCGTCACAATTTTATATGTCTCTACATCATCTTCGTCTTCAAAATACAACTCCACAATCTTGTTCAGTCCGATTTCATCGTCTTTTGATTCATCACTGATCACTTCCGCTGTCTTTATCATTCTTTCCAAATACCGTATTCTGCTTTCGTTCCTGTTTTTTTCTTTCTTCGCAGCATGGTATTCAAAATTTTCACTCAGATCACCATGGGCTCTCGCCTCTTTCACATCTTCCAACAGTTCTTTTCGCACCACGACTTTTCGATGTTCTATCTCCGCTTTCATTGCATCAATATCTTTTTGTGTCAATTGATTATACACACTCACCACTCCTAGCTGGATTTTTCTATTTTCAAAAGAAACAACCGCCCGCAAGAAATTATCCTGAAATTTTGCAGACATAGAAAATTCCACCCTAACCGCAAAGGTATAAGGGTGGTTCTATGTTGTAAATCCGCAACGATAACTCAAGTAAATGATTGTTCTCTTATTGATATCTTATCACGTTTATGTAATGCTGGCAACTGCCGGCAGGATTGTAACTTCTCTTCACAATTATTTTTTCACTTTTTCGTATGTAAATGTATGAAGAAATCTCTGTGCCCGCTCTGTTTTTGGGTGTTCTAAAAACTCTTCTGCTTTTCCTTCCTCCACAATGATTCCTTTATCTAAAAAGATTACACGATCTGCTATTGCCTTTGCAAAAGACATTTCATGCGTCACGATGACCATCGTACGCCCCTGTTTTGCGAGATCCAAAAGTACCTCAAGCACCTCCCGCACCATCTCCGGATCCAGTGCCGCTGTCACCTCATCAAATAAAAGCACTTCCGGATGCATGCAAAGAGCCCGCACAATTGCAACACGCTGTTTCTGTCCTCCGGAAAGTTGACGTGGATAGCTGTCTTTCTTCTCTTCCAGCCCGACCCGTTTTAAAAGTTCCAATGCTTCTGCCTCTGTCTCCTGCTTATTACGACTCTGCACCAATTTTGGCGCCAATGTGATATTTTGAAGGATTGTCTTATGCGGGAAAAGCTCATAGCTTTGGAACACCATCCCCACTTTCTGACGAATCTCCATAATATTTTTAGATCTGCCATCTACGGTTTCTCCACAATAACTGATTGTTCCCTTTTCGATAGGCTCCAGCCCATTCATACACCGAAGAAGGGTGCTTTTCCCGCATCCGGAAGGACCAACAATCACTACAACCTCTCCTCTTCGAATAGATAATGACAAATTCTCGAAAATAACATTTTCATTGTATTTCTTTGTAACCTGCTCTATTTTTATTAATTCTTCCGCCATATTATACCCATTTCCTTTCCAAGTATTTTGAAAACATACTGATCGGCCAGCATGCAATAAAGTATAAGACAAATACCGCTGCAAAAACACCAAATGCCGCATTTGGAGACGAAGTACGGTTCGCCTCAATAATCTGCTGACCAACTTTTAAGACCTCGACCACCCCGATCATCATAATCAAGCTAGTTGTCTTGATCATTCTTGTGATGAGATTCATGGACAGTGGAATTAATCTTCGCAATGTCTGCGGCATTACAATATGTAAATAGATTTGCAGCTCACTCATCCCCAATGCTTTTGCACTCTCATATTGGTGTTTTGGAATGCTGATCAATGCACCGCGTACAAGATCCGCCATTTCCGCTGTTCCCCAAAAACTAAATACAATAATAGATGCTTTTTCTGCCTCAATATCGATTCCAAACACTCTGGTCGCTCCAAAGAAAACAATAAAAAGTAATACCAGCTGAGGCATAATTCTTACAATTTCTAAATAAACACGGGTGAACACCTTGAGAATTATATTTTTCCTTGTCATTAAAACTCCCACTATCAAGCCGAGAAAAATACTAATCACAACTGCTATCAAGCTGATTCGCAAAGAGGTCCAAAGCCCTATTAGAAGACGCTGCATGTTAGATCCTTTTAGCAAAACATCAAACCCCAAATCCTGCATAACGCACCTTCCTTTCTACAATGCTCCCAATAAGGGATACCGGCAATAAAATAATGAGATAAAAAATCACAAGCAGCACAAGGCATTCCGTTGTTTTATAATACAAGCCTATCAAGTCTTTTGCTGTAAACATCAAGTCCATCAAACTGATTGCTGAAAACACACTCGTCTCCTTCAGCAAAAATATGATATTTGCGACAAATGCCGGTACACTGATTGAAATCGCCTGCGGGAGAATAATATGCCTCACCGCCTGCTGCCTGCTCATTCCCAGCGAAAGCGCACTTTCCATCTGGATTTGTTCTACAGACTCTAAACCGCTTCGAAAAGCTTCCGCCATATATGCGCCGCCCAAAAGCGCCAATCCTAACACTCCGCAAAATTCTGCTCCAATGGATATTCCCAATTTCGGCAAACCAAAATACAGAAAAAACAGCTGTACCAGCAATGGAGTATTCCGGAAAAATTCGATATATCCCCCTGCGATCGTGCTAAGAACCGGCACTTTATAATGCCGAATCAAAGCACAGAACAAACCAATTACAATCGCAAACAAAATACCAATCCAACCAATCTTTAAAGTTAATATACAAGCCTTCTCATATAGCGGAAGGTATGATTTCATTGCTTCCCAATTCATTCTTTGATTTTATCTCCTTCCGTTAGTTGCTCTCCACAACACCACTTTCTACTACCAGCGTATCTTCGTAATCAAGTCCATAAGCATCCGCAAGCGTTTCCTCATAATCTTTATGGAAAAATTTCTCTTTTCCCAATGTCTCTATTTCTTCGTTCAGCCAGTCTAACAGAGAGGTGTTTCCTTTTGTAACAGCCGGTGCAATCGTATCCGAACTTCCAAGTGAGTCAATTCCAATGGTATACCCTTCATTTTCTTTCGCAAATGCTATAACTTCTGTGTTGTCATTCGCCCATGCAACTCCGGTTCCATTCTCAAATGCACTTTTTGCTGCTGCATATGTATCAAATTTCTGTAATTTAATATCCGGATAATTCTTCGTCAGATAAGTCTCTGCTGTAGTTCCCGAAATTACAATCACCTGTTCATCCGCACCAACCTGACTCAGGTCAGTTATCACATGCTCCTTATGCGACACCACACCAAGAGAAACATTCATGTATGGCAAAGCAAAATCAACTTCTTCTGCTCTTTCATCTGTCACTGTAAAGTTTGCAAGAATCACATCAACCTTCCCAGTCTGCAGATACTCAATACGGTTCGCCGCCTCGGTAGATACATAGTTAATCTTTACCCCGAGATCCTTTCCAAGTCTTTCGGCAAAATAAATATCGTATCCTTGATACTCTCCATTTTCATCTACATACCCAAATGGAGCTTTATCTGAAAATACGCCTATATTGATGGTACCGCTTTTCTTAATCTCATCCACTGTTCTATAGATTGTTTTTGATGATTTTGACGACTGGTCTGTCTTTCCGCATCCTGCTAATAATCCGACTGCCGCCACCGCTGCAAGACCTACTGTACTGATTTTTTTCAAAAACTTCTTTCTCATAATAAATATCCTCTCTTTCTCTTATTGTGCTTTTACATTTTCCGAAATTGAGCGAAAAAAACGGGAGTCTTTCAACTCCCGGACAAAATGGCATATGTAACATTTAATCTAAACGTTCTTTACAGGCGCACAGCAATGTATGTCGAAACACCTGGCCATATAAAAATGCCCGGGAAAAAATCATTCGACAGAAACACATCATATTATTTACAGTAATGTTATAAATTTTCACTGCACTCGCCTCCTTAATCATAGTCTACTCAAATTCGTTGTTGTAATATTACACCCATTCACCTACTATGTCAATAGGTTATTTGTTTTTTCTTTAAAAATGATACACCTAGTGATATAATAGGTAAAAGAAAGGAGGTTTCTTTATGATCTCAACCAAAGGGCGCTATGCCCTACGCGTACTGATTGATTTGGCTGAACAAGATACAACCACATATGTTCCCTTGAAAGAAATTGCAAAAAGACAGGGAATATCAGAAAAATATCTTCAGCAGATTGTAAAAATACTTGTCGGGAAAGGATTGTTAACCGGAATCAGCGGAAAAGGCGGTGGTTACCGACTAACTGCCAGCCCTGAAGAATATAATGTAGGAGAAATTTTAGAATTGATGGAAGGCAGCCTTACACCGGTAGCCTGCCTGGCTCCCGATACGAAAACTTGTTCCAGAAGCTCCCACTGTAAAACGTTGCCTATGTGGAAAAAATTCGACAATCTTGTACATGATTATTTCTTTCATATAACAATTGCCAATCTGGTTAATGGAACTGTTTAGAATATTGCAACAGAAAAAGGAACAATTGCCAAACACAATTGTTCCTTTTTCTGACATACTTGCTCGTCTCTGTTTTGTGCTGGAATGTACGCCAGGTGATATAATAAAATATAATTTTTGATTTTACTATAATACTATCTTGCATACCGATTTCCGAATCCGCGACGATGGTTCTGATCTTTCTCTCTTTCGTTTACCAGCTGTACTTTCGTATAAAGTTTTTCCAGAACACGTTCTCTTTGTGCTCTGCTACAATCTCATATGCCTTATTATAGTTCTTCTGAATTTGTATGATCGTAGAATTGTTAGTTATAAAATCAGTTGCCATAATGACAATGTATAATGCACTTGTGATGTCTACTATTGATTACTATGATAACCGACGTCTGCAACGCAAGTTACATATCATGCCCCTATGGCATTTCATAAACTTGCATTACAGGTGGCATGAAAATACCGCCAGCCAGTTACTGGCTGACGGAAGAAAAATTTGTTATTTTTCATTGTCCTCTTGACGGATAGCACACCAACCGTTCAAAGTATCAGGGTGGTTTTTGTGTGCTCTGATAACCTTGAAATTAACGTTTTGGTAACTGGGAACGCTTGATTTTACTGGGTTCTTGGAATGTGGTGTTGCAAACACGTTACAAACACAGGACTTCTCGTTACTCCTCACCACCCTCATAAATTTCAACTAAGAAATCTGACAGCAAGTTCCTGAATAGCAAGTATCGGACCTTGTGCATATGTTTCTTGGGGATACATTCTTTCCAGACGTTCTGTTTCTTTCATCAAAAACGGAATCATTTCTACATCTCCTCGAAACCCAATTACTAAGCACAACATAGATTTTAAATATTCATTCCGAATATTGGCATATTCTTTCTTTTCTTCTTAACCTTCTTCTGTTTCCGCCCGATAAAGGCTTTCGCATCAATTTCAACAGTTCTTCTGTTGTTTCTGCTTGTTCAATCATTCTTTTTGAATGCAAATCCTCTTCAGACTCACCTAATATTTTTTCTGAAATCGCATTGGCATATTCAACCGCTTCAGGCTCAAGGTATAAACTATATTCAAATTTAGCTGCTGAGAAAGGTATATCCGGATGCTTATCTAAAAATTTATGTACTTCTTTTTTGCTAATGGTTGTCATAATGTTTCGAAACCTCCTCCAACAATGACAAATCACAACATCTTTCCTTTATTCGCCTATCATTGCCATTCAATTGTTCATTTTTCTTAAAAAGGGTATCTCTTAATCTTTTTGCCGTCAACTGAATTTGTTCTCGGTCAGCTTTAATACACTTGTATTGATTTTGAAGCAAACGCTGATATTTTGAATCTTCCATTGCATCAATATCAATAAGAAGTAATGCCGATTCCACAACCGGTATCATATTATTAAAGTTGATTGCACCATATATTCCCTGATTAATTTTCCTAAAATCTTTTGTGTTCTTCATTTTACGATGCTTTTCTTTGGGCGATGTAAATGGTGTATAATATTTTATTCCATCAATCTCAAGCACCACGCCTACATACGGCCGCTTTCCCTTTTTATTATCTGCAACTTTTGCATCATATTTTTTCAAATAATTAATGTATTCATCTTTGATATTATAAAATTTCATTTTTCCTCATCTGTCAAAAAAAGAGACGACTTCACTCGCCTCTTTTTCAGGTTCTCTCTTTATGGTGGAGACTCACCGCTTTTTTAGGTTCTCTCTTTATGGTGGAGACTCACCTGCTTTTTTAAGTTTCCACTTTATGGTAGAAACTCACCTAAGACAATTCTTTGTCTATAATAAGTATATGCAATTCCCCCTAAAAAATCAATATAATTCTATAATTTTACAAAAATATAAACCTCCCAAGGAATGCTCCCTGAGAGGTTTGAAATTCTTTTTGAAATTGTACATTCTGAAACGTATAATTAACGTTTGGGTAACTGAGAAGGCTTGATTTTACTGGGTTCTTGAAATGTGGTGTTGCAAACACGTTACAAACGCAGGACTTCTCATTACGCCTCACCACACCTCTGAGTTATAAAAGAAAGACATGACATACAACAAATGTACATCTCTCCCTCTCTTATCCCTTATCTCGCATTACATCTTACTACTCTTTATTTATGTAATGAGTGCCTTTAATGTACTTCTACTTCTAATAGCTTTTAATAACTTTTCTTTTTCTTCTATAGGTATTTTCTTACTCGATGTTTTTATCACTTCCTCTATAACATCCATCACCTTATCATATTTAGTTTTTATCTGAATGTTAGAAATAAATTCTATGGCATCCTCGTGATTAGGCATTAATTCTGTTTGTTCTAAATAGTTTCTTTTTAATTGCTTTAATTGTTCCTTATTTCCTATAACACACATCGAATTAAGATCATTATTCAACATATCTTTTCTAGCTTGAGGTGACATGATTCCTTCCCAGTCTGCGGTTCCAACACGTGAATACATATTACCAACTAACCATCCTAATTTTGCTTTAAACTCGTCCGTCAACTCTATTTTTTTTGCACTTAAACACTTATCGTAATGTTCATCACTTTTCAAAGCAATTGATACTTTTAAATATGCAACCATAGATTCTTGAAACTCTAATGCTTCTTCTTTAAAGAGAAAAAAATACTCAGGTTCTGTATTATTATATATTCTCTCAATAAGTTGATACGCTCGCTCTTTATGTTTATCATCCATAAGCAAAAGTTCCTTATTTTTCTCAGCAAATTTTCCTTTAAGGAGTATTTTTTCCAAAAACTCTGAATAGCTTCTAACTGCTGCTAATGTTATATAAGGTGTTTTGCAATTTTTCCCATTTCTACGTACCAAATCACAACTTTGCGATAGAACCATAAAGTATTTATATTGCTCATTCAAAAAATACGGATGTACCTCTTTTAATACTACAGATAATTCTGGAGTAATCTCCAACACATCACCCTGACAAAGAGATTGCATATCTGGATTTGGTTTATAAGTGAAATGAATATTTTTATCTATTAAATATCCACTTTTTTCTTTTTCAAAAGACATTAATCTCCTCCCAACATCCTATTTATCTTTTGATATGCTTCCTTCATTTTTCTATCAGTGTAATTAACTTTCCTATAACCCGAAAATGTACTTTCATCATTTCCTTTTTGTATCATTTTTATAATTTCAACTCTACCTAAACCAACTCCCTGAGTACTTTGCTCTGATTGTTGATTGTATTGAGAATGTGCAATCCGGCCAAACTCAACCTTCACATGTTTCGTATTTATCATCATTCATCATCACCTTCTATTTCATATCCTAACCCACGCAAAATATCACAACACTCTTTTATAAAGCTATTTATTTTTTCTATACTAATGTTTGCTTTATTTTCCTCTGACGCATGATGTTCATTGAAATGTATTTTCAAATTTTTATTTTCTATATTAGAATCCATTTTTATAATCTTATCATCACGCTTTAATGTACGATTAACATTTGTAGAAATAATTTCATATCCACTTTCCACAATTGCACTTGTATCCGACATAGAATCCAGAACTTCTGCAAACAATGTTCCTTCTTCCTCCACAAAATCAACATTTAATCCATATGCAAATAAGTTAGGTGTAACTGCTTTATCCATAAATCTGTTCAAGCACCCACATAAGGTATTTAATGTATCATCATCTGTATTTATTACAGAAAAGACCATTCTACTTTGACTGGGAGAAATTATAACTCCATCTCCTCTGTACGCTACAGACAAATCTGTTCCTTGTCCATTTACTCCTATTTCAAGTTCTTCTTTTTCAAATATATTACTTGCCATCCAATCTGGTTGAATATAAAGCTTGTTCCAATCACCCACTAAAACTACAGTTAATGAATCATTTACTAAGACCATTTGTCTCTCCTCTTCTCTTAATTTGTTTTATATCTCATTATACTCTATATAATTGCCTATTGCCACTTTTTTATTAAGAAAATAGTTATTTCGAATTAAATATGGCTTTTTGTATCTCTGTAACTATCCATAAAGTCTTATTTATCAGTTCTACGAGCATTTTGCTTTTGTGCACTCATGTATCTAGGTCTACTCGTATTGATTCGTCACATAAATATAAGCATCTTCCAACGTTGCAGGAACTGACATACACTCCAATTCTGGCTGTATTTCAGAAATCACTCTTAACTGCAATCCCCCCTCAACATACTGTTTTGATGTAATACGATACTTCTGTTCCACTTCTCTTGCTTTTCTCTCATCAGGTACTTTGCAAATCCAGATTTTCCCCTGTGCTTCTTCTGTCAAATTCTTCATAGAACCCGCATACAGAAATCGACCTTTATGCATAATTGCAAGCTGATTGCAGGTGGCAGCTAAGTCTTCTACCACGTGAGTTGAAAACAAAATAGTTCTGTTTTCAGAAAAATCCACCAACAAATTACGAATACGAATACGTTCTTCTGGATCTAAGCCAGTAGTTGGTTCATCTACAATCAAAAATTCTGGTTCATTCAAAAGTGCCTGCACCAATCCAACTCGTCTTTTCATCCCGCCTGATAACTGTTTCATTTTCTTCTTCCGATGTTCTATAAGACTGGTCTTTTTCAAATAATATTCTATTCGTTTTTTACATTCCGCTTTCGGGACACCTGCTAGATCACCCATATACTCCAAACACTCCTGAACAGTCAAATTGGGATAAAGTTCTATTTCCTGTGGTAGATAACCTATTTTCCTCTGAATTTTTTTATAATTTCCTTCACTATATAAAATCCCATCCAATGTGACTGTACCGCTAACTGGTTTCAATACAGTAGTTAATACTCTCATTAAAGTTGTCTTCCCTGCTCCATTTTCTCCCAACAGTCCAAATATTCCATTAGGTATATCTAAATCTGCATGATCGATTGCTGTTACACCATTCTTAAATCCTACCGTTAAATCCTCAATATGAATACTCATAAACTTATCCTCTCTTTCTAACTATCTTCGGCAATGCTATAAATAAAATGAATCCTATACAAATACACAAGGCTTTCCCATACAGCCATGTAATATCATCAGTATTTTCTATATCTCTAAAAGCATAGGAAAATAGATTCCATGCCCCAAAAAGTTTATCTCCTCCTGTGGAATTTGTTGCTACCCATATCAAAAGACAACTTCCAATCCCCATCCACATATTGCGAAAAAGCATAGACAATGTATTAGCCAATATTCCCCAAAAGAAAATGGTTACTACAATCGCCAAAAAATAGGCAATAAATTGAAGCATTTCACTTTCTGTTACTGGATGCGTAACTGGTTTCTGAAACACAAAAAATAGCCCGTATCCGAGAACAGCAAGCAGCAACAAGAAAACTTCCTGTATCATCATTCGCTGCATGATGGAATGAATTCTCTTTTTTATCCGATACAGTCTGTGGACTTCGGAACGTTTGCTTGTAATTTCCTGCACATAAGTATCTGCACAAAAAACAACAGTCAATATTGCAAAAGGTCCCTCAACGGAAAGTCCTATTTCATTTGTGAATACAACCCCACGTATCAAGCTTAAAATCACAACAAAAGATACTGCATAAGCAATCTTATAAAACGGCAGGACAATCTTCATTTCCTTCTTCATTTACATCCGCCTCCTCTTCCAAAGCTGTATCGAAAATAAAATAATTACTACAGATGCTAAAATAAGAAAACTCTGATTTAAGAGTACCATTGGCGGCGGTGTCGTATCAAAAAGCTGCCCGGGAAATCGAACCATGATTGCCAAAGGTCTGCCCCAATATCCATAAACACCTTCCGCATTTCTTCCCCCCATGTTGGAATACACCATATAAAGAATTAAAAGTGGCACACCCGGAAGTGGATTTTTAAATATAAGTGAAATCAATGTATATATACTCACAATCATCAGCATATTAGGCAGTATATAAAGTACCGTAGAAACCACAAAATCCCATAACTGCACTTCAAATCCACTATCCTTTGTATAGATGCGGCACAATATCCAAAACAGTATATTCAAAATAGCCAGCACAAGCAAACAAATTGTAAATCCTGCACTCACTTTTCCCAGTACATACTTCCCGGTAGTCACGGGCTTTGTGTGCAGCAGTTCATAAGTATGCTTTTTTGTATCTTGTAAAAATAAAACCGCCAACATAATAGTTGCAAAAAATACCATATACAGCCCTGCAAAATCAGCAAATTTTCTTGCGTAATAAAAAGAAAATGTCTTATCTTCCAATTTTTCATCTAGATATGCGTTGATTTCTTCTGCCGTTCCCTTATAATACGTACTGTCCTCGTACAAATATCTTGCCCCGTACCAGTCATATTCCTGTTCCAGGTACGCATAGGCTTCTTTCAAATTCATGTTTTCTAGCTTTTCAATTACTGTCTGTGCTTCTATATCCGATACTTCAAACACATCTGTCAATTTTAGTTTTACTTTTTCATGCCATAGTTCCCGATGCTTTTCTGTGTCAGCTGGAATATACCCCTCATACACTTCTTCTTCAACCGAAGTGTTGGACTGATCATTGATGATTTCCTCCCCCGTTGTAAGATAATGTGTGGTCAGATAGGGACTTGTTGCACTAAACACACCATAAATCACAAGCACAATCCCCACCCAAAATAACGGTCGCTTTAGATAATTTTTAATCTCTCTTTTAAAAATAGCAATCATAGTTTTGCCTCCTTTCCTTGTTATAAATATCATAAACTGCATATCACAACAAAAAGACAACAACATAAAAAAATCGGACTGCTCATGCAATCCGATGAAATACTGCTGTTATTATGGCTCCACCATGTTCTTGATTTTCTAATAATAACTTTCCATTATGTTTTTCACAATACATTCTGCTGATATACATACCCATTCCTGAATGTTTCAAACTGTCTTTCATATTTTGCTGATAAAAAAGTTCTGTTGCCTTTTGCTTGTCTATTCTAAATCCCACTCCATCATCCTTTACTCTGATTTGTAATTTAGAGCAAGTAAGGAGAGCTTCCATTTCCACTTTTGTCTTGGCATAACGAAAGGCATTTGACAAAAGGTTTTCTATAACCTCTAAAATCACTTCCTTATCTCCCGAAAATTTTTCTGCTGTTT
>OGYG01001867.1_pt1 | contig 11822 bp, 8 predicted proteins | sample 1576481 | NCBI WGS metagenome assembly OGYG01 (sample SAMEA3541497, study PRJEB24748) | human gut metagenome | biome: human gut; feature: human-associated habitat; material: faeces | place: China | collected 2012 | reverse complement strand
GTTGGTGTCGTTGTCGAAACCGTCCATCTCAACGAGCAGCTGGTTCAGCGTCTGCTCGCGCTCGTCGTGGCCACCGCCCATACCGGAGCCACGCTTGCGACCCACAGCATCGATCTCATCAATGAAGATGATGGCGGGAGCGTTCTTCTTGGCCTCATCGAACAGGTCACGCACACGGGAGGCACCGAGACCCACGAACATCTCGACGAAGTCGGAGCCGGCCATCGAGTAGAACGGCACACCGGCCTCACCTGCGATGGCTCGGGCCAGCAACGTCTTACCGGTGCCGGGAGGGCCGTACAGCAGCACACCACGCGGAATACGAGCGCCCAGCGCCTTGTACTTGGACGGATCCTTGAGGAAGTCCTTGATCTCCTCGACTTCGGCCACGGCCTCGTCTTCACCGGCCACATCGGCGAACTTGGTGGTGGGGGTCTGCCCGTCGAGCAGTTTGCCGCTGTTCTTCCTGCCGCTCATGCCGAGCATGCCGCCGGCACCACCCATCCGGCTCATCAGCCACCAGAACAGGGCGAAGAAGATGATGAACGGCAGGATCGAGGTGACGAGGTAGCTCAGCATGCTGGTCTGCTCGATGTTCGAGGTCCAGCCCTTCTCGAGATCGCCGTTCTCCACGGCCTTGGCCACCTGTGCGCCCTGCGCGAAGGTGTAGTAGAACTGCACGTTCTTGCCGTAGTTGGTCACCTTGCCGGTGTCGGCATTCTTCTTGGTGTAGTCGTTCTTCAGCTTAAGGCGGACGACCTGCTTGTTGTCCGTAATCTCGGCGTACGTGGCCTTGCCCTGATTGATCAGCGCGAAACCATCTTTGGTGTCGATGGTTTTGGTGCCACCGCCGGCGAACATCTGGAACATCAGCACGACCATGACCACGAGTACGGCACCCCATAGCCAAGGGGACTGCCATATCGGCCGGTTCTCGTTGTTGTTGCCTTTGCCATTGGTCCCGTTATTGCCACGGTTGAACGGGTTGGTGAACGGGTTGCCGTTGTTACGGTTGTTGTCCGGGTTCGGATTATTGCCGTTACCCGGCCCTTGCGGGAAGCTCATGCTTGCACTCCTTGGTAGACGGACGGCTTGAGGACCGCGATCGAATCGAGGTTGCGGTAGCGTTCGTCAAAGTCGAGGCCGAAACCGACGACGAACTCGTCCGGAATCTCATAGCCGGCGTACTTCACATCAACGTCCACCTCTCGGCGGGAGGGCTTGCTCAGCAAAGCGAAGACCTCCACGGAAGCGGCACCACGACGTTTCAGTTCTGCGACCAGCCACGCGAGCGTGTGTCCTGAATCAACAATATCCTCCACAATCAAGATGTGCCGTCCGCGAACATCGGCGGACAAATCCTGCCTGACTGTGACCTCACCGCTCGACACTGTGCCCGAGCCATAGCTCGACAGGCTCATGAAGTCGATCTGTACAGGAATGCTCATGGCCTGGGTGAACGCGACCAGCGTATTCACGGCCCCTTTCAGCACCGCAACGAGCAGCGGATTCTTATCGCGGTAATCCTCGCTCGCGAGAGCAGCCATCTCGTGGATCTTGGCATCGATCTGTTCTTTGCTGACCAGCTCGTGGTCAATATCTTCCTCAACGTCAGCGATTCGCATGCGCTCCATCTTGGCACACGCGAATGACGTGTTTCTTGCGATTGGCTGAATAACCTCTGGGAAGTGAGACGCCGCCTTGGCCATGCCAATCGACGACCAGCCGGTCGATGGCGGCAATCTGGGCGGCACTGGCGTTCACACCGGCTTGGCTCAGCGCGTGAGCGATGACCCGCAACCGAATCGCCTCTGGCTCACGTGCAATACGTTTGACGCCGATCATCAGGCCGATGCCATGGCTTGAATCGTTGGTATCGCCTGCCGCACAGGCTCGTGGCGTATCGGGCGATACCGCTGCCGACGATGCCGGCCGGTCAACTGCCGTAACCGCCTCCCCCATCACCTCGTCGGATCGCTGATCCAGATACTCCTTATCCATTCTGGCCAGCTGTGCGCTTTCGGCGAAATGGCGGGTGACATTGAATCCAGCGAATCGTTCGATGGCCGGCAGCAGGTCGTGACGCACCCGCGAGCGCAACGGATAGTCATTCGGCAACTCGCCGTCTACCGCATCGCCATTGGTGGGGTCATCCCAATATTCCATACCTAAGTCTTCACAGATGCCGGTGGTTTCGGCTCGAGTAAGGGTAAGCAGTGGCCGCGCAAAAGTCGCGCCACTGCGTGTGAAGACCTGCGGCATGCCAGCCAACGCATCCACGCCTCGACTGCGCAGCAGGCCAATCAATACGGTTTCCGCCTGATCGTCCATAGTGTGGGCCAACAGCACGGCAATGGCACCCGATTCATGCGCCGCGGCGCACAGCTCGTCATACCGGGCCTGCCGTGCGGCCGCTTCGAGGCCCTCGCCGCGCGCCTGTACGGTTGCGTTGCGCATGATGACCGGGCCCAGTCCCAACGCGTGGCAACGATCCGCGGCCTCGCTGGCGACCTGTTCGGAGCCTGCCTGCAAGCCGTGATCCACAATCACGGCACCGCAACGCACGCCCATGGACGTGCATACGATATGGCTCACCGCAGCCAGTGCCATCGAATCGCGCCCGCCTGAACAGGCCACGAGCACGAGTGGCGCATCGGAGGCAACGGCATGGTCCCCATGCTGCGCGAATTCGGGAGCCTGCACATCGCATAGTTCCACGGCACTCAGCGTTGCGCGGACCGCGCCTACGGCCTTGCGCAATCGTGCGGAATATGCCATGTACTCACCACCTTTTTTCTGGTTATAGGCACTCGTGCGTTTATGGACGTTTACGGCCTTTATAGCCCTTGATGGCCCTTGATGCCTCTTTTACAGCCCCGCGAGCTTGGTGATAAACGAGTCGATGGCGCTACGCGCGGCGGCATAATCCTCAGGATTGTTGACCACCACGGCAAACGACACCGCTCCCCCATTGGTGCGGGACACATTGCCGGCCATCGACGTAACCGTGCCGAGGCTGCCGGTTTTGACGCGCAGCAGACCAGCCACGGCATCATCCGTATACCGATCCTGCGCCGTGCCCACCAATCCCGCGATGGATAGACCTTCCGCACCAGCAGCACCGCTCTCGGTGGTCAGATTACGTTGTTGGACGGCCGCCAGCGTGCGTACGGTGAGCCGGGAGCCGGGAGACAGGCCGGAGCAATCGGCCATGGTCAGACCGGATGTTTCGAGACCGAGATCGTTCAGAGTGGATTTGACCGCTTCCGTGCCGCCTTCAGGACTGTTTGTCGCTGATTTCGCCAAGGCGGTGAGTCTGCCGAACTCCTCGGCCAGCGTATTGTCCGAATGCCGCAACGTGTATGCCATGATTTCGGACAGTGTTGCCGAACTCACCGAAGCCAAAGGCGTTTCACCGGATGGAGCGGTGTTTGCCGTCACGTCTCCGGTAACGGCCACGCCGTTCGATTGGAGCAGTTCGGCGAATTTCGTGGCCACGTCGCTGGCGGCGTGCTGGGACAGTTCCGGGTATCCGGCCGAATCATCGGGGTCGGCCGGCGCAGGCGTATCGGCGGTGTATTGGCGGCCTCCATCAATCGCCATTGATGAGACCGGCGTGAAGTAGACGGTGTAGTCGCTTAAGACTGCGCCGCCTTCCGACAGACCTGCCGGAATGCGTGAGTCGCCGAATAGGGTGTCGTCGTACTCGAGATTGACGGAAGTGATGCCTCGCTGGGCGAGCGCGGCCACGGTGGCCTTGGCCAAGGTGTTCAGACCGGCACGTCCGTTGGTATGGTTGGCGTCAGAATCGCCTGCAGACAGCAGCATGTCGCCATTGCCTTTGAGGGTCAACGTATTGGTGCCGTCATCGGATTGGGTGAGGAACACTTGGGTATCCAAGGTGGATGCCATATTCAGGGTGGATGAGGCGGCGAGCGCGGTCAGCGTTTTCAGTGTGGATGCAGGCTCGCGTGGAGTGTTCGACTCGTGTTCGGCAGCGACGGTGCCTTGGGCGTCTTCAATGATCACCGACGTATCGTTTCCCACGCCTTGCGCGGACAGCAATTCGTTGACCAGCGCAGAAGCGGCCGTGGAATCAATGGCCTTGTTCGCGTTCAAGGTGCCGGCGACGGTGCCGCCTGATTTGGCGGTGGCTGGATCGGCAAAAACAGGTGCGGTGACGGGCTTCAACGTCAATAATCCGGGGGCCACGTCGGTGATGTCGGCGGCGCAGTACCCCGCGAACAGGGCGATGGTGGTCAGTGCGGAAATGATGACGGTCAGTGTTCGGCGATGCGATCGTTGGGTCCGCCGTTGCGCTTCACGCCGCTGACGGCGTGATACCGCTGTAGATACCATCGTGCTCCTTATGCCAAGGCGATCATTTCTGCAATGAGGCGAACGAGTCGAGTGTTGCCACAATCGAGAGCATTCGCGCATCCATCAGCTTACCGCCCAGCCATGTCCCGAGTGCCAGGATGCCGATGCCGTTGGCCAGTGCGACCGGAATAATCGCCAGCCATATGCCGCCTTCGGCTCCCGTCAGCAGCATGACCAGCGCCACGATGCCGGTGGGCAGCATCAGCAGCAGGCTGCCAAGCACGTAGACGAACGGGAAGAAGCCTTGGGCCATGGCGCGGCCTTGAGGCGCGGAGAACGGCTTGTCCATTGAGGCGACCGGGTACATCAGCACACAGGACGTGACTTCGGCCACGCCCAGGCCGCTCAAGGCGACGCCCATGCCCACGGCGAGGAAGATCAGGCCGGTGACGAGGTCATCGGGCTGCGCCCAGCGGCCGGTCAGTGCGCCGACCAGCACGATGCCGGCGAGATAGAGCAGCACCATGTAGACGACCATGATGCCGACGTAGACGCGTACGCGGCCGATTCTGTCGGTCCGGCCACGCACGCCGGCGATGACTTCCATGGTGAAGCCGCGGCCGTCATATGCGAGCCCGTTGCTTTCCACCACTGACATGAACCAGCCACACCAGATCAGCGACTGCCAGACGACCGCGCTGATGCCGTGCGCCTGGAAGGCGAAGATGATCAGGAACAGGACCGGCATGGCGAAGGTCATGGCTTGGCGGGGGTCTCGTTTGAGATAGGTGATCAGGCGTGCGGACACCGCGCCGGATGCCGAATCGGGCATCCATGCGAATGCGCCGATGCCTTTGGCGGTCTCGGACGGACTGTTTGCGCCGATGGTGAGCCGTTCATGCCTCAGACACCAAGTGCATACGGCGAAGCAGACGATCCATGTGACGGCAAGGATGGCGATGCGGGCGAGCAGCACCGCCCAGGCTCCGGTAAGCGCGTCGAACGGCAGTTGGAAGGCCGCACCGAACGGCGTCCATGCGGCGATGGCGGTCGCCGCGCCCCAGGTCTCGGTGTTGAGGCTGAAGGCTATGCCGGAGTTGACCAGAATGTTCGGCAACTGGCAGATGATGACGAAAGTCAGCACGATGAAGATGTAGAACGCGCCTTTGCCGCGTTTGCTGGTCACCAGCGTGGTGGATAGGGCGATGAGCAGTTTGGAGATGCTCATCATGGTGATGACGGCCAGCACTGCGGCGAGGAGGGAACTGATGATTACGGCTGGTCCCATATGCCGATAGGCCAGTGTCCAGAGCATCAGTGAGGCCACGCCGGTAAGGGCGGGGATGCCGGACAGGCCGGAAAGCAGCAAGCCGAATTGCAGGTTGCGGTCGGCGATGCCGTAGATCGCGAATTTGCGTGGGTTCATGATGGAGCCTTCGCCAAGCATCATGAGCTGGATGAAGCCGATGAAGATGGTCATGGTCGCGCCGACCAGCACGACGACTATGTTGACGATGCCTCCGGGACCAAGGATGTTCAGCGGAAAGCCATCCGCGTTCACGGTGAAGGGCGGCAGTATGCCGATGAACCATGCGAGCACGCCGGTGCCGATGATGGTGCCGGCCGCGAGTACGGCGGAAAAGACATAGGCGACGGTCTGCCACGCCGATTTTCGCAGGGTGGCGAGCGTGAGCGTCCAGCGCAGGCGGACCAGGGTGATGGCGGTCTTGATCATTGGCGGGCCTCATCGGTGGGTGTGGCGGGCGTAGGCAGAATCGGCTGAATCGTCTGGGCCGAAGTTGGTGCTTGGGCTTGGGCCTGCCCGCCATCGAGCCACGCGAGATGGGCGGCTTCGTGGCGGCCACCGACTAGTTGCAGGAAGCGGTCTTCGAGTTCTTCGCCAGCAGCGACCTCGTCCACCGTGCCGGCCGCGCATACCAGACCGTCGTTGATTACGGCCACATGCGTACACATCTTTTCGACCAATGCCATCACGTGTGAGGAGATGATCACCGTGCCGCCAGTCTTCGCGTATTCGATGAGAATGTCTTTGAGGTTGGCGCTGGACACCGGGTCCACGGATTCAAACGGCTCATCCAAGACCAGAATGCGCGGGCTGTGAATCATCGCGGAGGCCAGGCAGATTTTCTTGGTCATGCCGGCCGAGTAATCGGTGACCATCGTGTTGGCGGCCCCAGCCAAGTCGAAAGCATTGAGCAGGTCCTGGGCGCGACGCGTGGTCTCATCGCGGCTCATGCCGCGCAGCATGCCGGAGTAGACGAGCAATTGCAAACCGGTCAGTCGGTCGAAGATCTGGTCGGGCTGGGGCATGACGCCGATCATGCGCTTGGCCGTGTTCACGTCGCTCCACACGTCATGGCCCAAAATCATGGCGGTGCCGGCGTCCGGTACCAATAGACCGGTCACCATATTGAGCGTGGTGGTTTTGCCGGCGCCGTTGGGGCCTACAAGTCCATAGAACGAGCCGACCGGAATATCGAGCACGAGTCCGTTGACGGCGATCTTCCGGTCGAAGTGCTTGAACAGGCCACGAATGGACACCGCCGCATTCGGATTCGGCGGCCATGCTTGTGGCTGCGGTTGCGACGGCTGTGCAGGCGCGGGGGCGGCGGCTGGCATCATCGGCGGCTGAAATCCGACATTCCTTTGAGTATTGTCTAAGCTCATACATCCACTCTACCCCACCAGTCAACCCTCAGCGAAGCAAACCCCCGGGTTGCTGTTGGATTGCCCCGCTGAGCAGCTCCGGACTAGCGGACTCGGTCAACCCTTATGCGCGATGGGCTTCCACTGGGCTTTGGCGAAGATGGCCTGGAAGGAGATCGGCACGTAGCTGAGTATGTAAATCGGGAAGCTGAGCACATAGGCGAGCAGCTCCTTGTTCGTGGCACCGATCTGGTCGCGCTCGACAATGATGGTCAATGCAGCCAATGCCATCAGGCCCAACACCGATATGATGATGCCGCTGGACCAATCGGCCAGCGATTGCAGCTGGCTCAGCCAACTCACGAAGCCACACGCGGCGAACAGCAAGCCCATTACCGCGCGAATCACGCCCAACACGGTAAACGGACACAGCATCAAGGTGAAGTCGATGCAGGAGAAATCACGTTCGCGAACCGCGCGTTTCAGCAATGCCGAGCCATAATAACGGAATACCTGCAGGAATCCCTTGCTCCAACGCAAACGCTGACGCCAACTTTGCGAGAAGGTAACCGGCTGCTCGTCGTAGAGGATCGCAGTACCGCAATAGCCGATGCGGTCGCCATGCAGAATCGAATCCATAGTGAATTCAAGATCTTCAGTGAGCAGGTGGAACTTCCATCCCTTGTTCCGCTTCATCACCTCGCGGGAGAACATGAATCCCGTACCGCCCACATGGCAAGAGGAACCGAGAATCATACGCGAGTTAGACAGGAATCGCGATTCACGGATGAACCACAGCGCAGAACCAGAAGACACCCAGTTATCCGCCAGATTCACCGAATTACGGTAGCTGGTCAGAATCTTGAATCCGGAGCAGAACGCCTTGTTCATTTCCTCGAAGTAGTGCTTGTCCAGCTTGTTATCGGCATCGAACACGAAGTAGGCCTCATAATCATCGGCCACACCGATGTCGAGCATATGCCCCAACAGATACGTCAGCGCATATCCCTTGCCAACCAGCTCAAGATTGTGGCGTTCCACCACATGGCAGCCCAAAGACCGCACCACGTCGGCGGTGTTGTCGGTGCAGTTGTCGGCCACCAGCCAGATGTCGATGAGGTTGGACGGGTAGGTCTGATCGCGAATCGACCCAATAAGGTTGCCGATCACTTTTTCTTCGTTGCGCGCGGAGATCAGCACGGCATACCGGTTGGTCATCGGGGCGTCGGGGAAGCGCACGGGCTTGGCGAACAGGGACATCACGATGCACAGTCCCTGATATATCATGCCGGCACCGCCGACGATCATCAGAAGAATATCGAGTACGGAAAGCAGAGTCATCAGCGCCACCCTGCCCTAGGATTGCTGGAGGCAGATTGATCAGACTGCTTGGTTTGCTTGCGTTGCTCGGGCTGCTCAGACTGCTGCGTATCCGCGGCACCACGCTGCGGAATCGCCACGGTGGCGGAATCGTCCAAATCGGATTCTTTCGTCTCGCGTGGCGGAATCGCATAAATCTGTTCCTGCAGCAAACGCAGTTCCTCGTTCATCGGCACACGGCTGGTGGACCCCTTGGCCGCACGCGGCATGTGCTTGCCGATCGGCTGCAGCACATGCTCGCCGAACGCTTCGGACGCCTTGACGATCTTGGACTTCTTCTCCGGAGTCGGATCGTTCATCAGTGGTGAGTCAATCAGCTCATAGCGCTTGGTGTACGCACGGAAGATGGCCTGCAGCGATGCGGTGACCGGCAGCGCCAGGAACGCGCCGAACGCGCCGAACAGCGAACCGAACGCCAGCACCGCAAGGAAGGCGACGGCCGCGTTGATATCCATCGTGCGCTGCGAAATCCTCGGCGAGAGAATCAGGTTCTCGATCTGCTGGTAGACGATGATGAACACCAGCACCGCCACGGCGTACGTCCATCCGCGGTTGCCCCAAGCGAACAGCACCGGCAGCGCGCCGCCGATATAGGTGCCGACCGTGGGGATGAACTGGGATACCACGCCGCAGAACAGGGCCAACGGCAGCCAGTAGGGCACATGCAGAATCTCTAAGAAGATGGCAGTGCAGGTGGCGTTGATCAACGCCAGAATCGAACGGGAGAACAGGAAGGACGAAATCTGGCCTTGGGCCACAGTCCACACCAGCAGGAATCGGCGCTGCGTGTTGGGGGCCAGCCACTGGCAGAAGGAGCGGCGCAGTTTGGGACCGGCGGCGGAGATGTAATACGCGGTCATGACCACGGTCATGAGGTTCAGCAGGAAGGAGAACAGGCCGCCCACCGTACTCATGGCGGTACCGGCAAAATCGGTGACCCACGAGGTCTGGATATTGTTGAAGATTTCCATGCCGAGATTGCTGATTTCCGGCATCTTGAATGTGGCATACTGGTCCACCAACTCACGAATCTGCTCATACATGGCCGGCAAACCGCGGACCATGGCAATCATCTGCTGTACGAACATGTTGCCAAATAGCGTGAGCAGCACACCCACGACCACGGCCACGCCCACCAAGCTGACGGCGGAAGCCACGCCACGCTTCCAGCCATGAGCCACCAGCGCCACCACCAACGGTTCGACGGCCAGCGCCAGGAACAGCGAGATGATGATGTCGAGCACTAGATAGGAGATGTCGCCCCACGAGCGCCAGCAGAACATGAATACGATGACGGCAAGGGCCACATACAGCAGCGCGCGGCCGAACCATTCCGGTGGCCTACGGGAATCTCCCTTGGCGGGGAACAAAGTACCAAAGTCGATACGATTCTCGTCGTCCGGGTCTGCCCCGGCCTCTGCGGCACCGGTTCTCAACGTGTCGGTGCTGTTTACGTTTCGCACGCGTTCGCTCATGGCTCCCCATTGTAGCGAGGGGTTTGAAGCTCGGATACGCCGGCGGCGTACACCCGCTTTTCTATTGTTGATGTTATGCTCAACGTTTCGATCATCATCCCAGCGTGGAACGAAGCCGAACGCATCCGCGACTGCCTGCTGAATGCCACCCGTCAGACCATCATGCCGCATGAGGTGCTGGTGGTGGACAATCGTTCTACGGACAACACCTGTGCGGTTGTCGAACAGTTCATTGCCGAACATCCTGAGGCCCCGGTCAAACTGTTGCACCAGAACGATGAACAGGGGCTGATTCCCACCCGCAACTTTGGCCTGAACGCCGCGACCGGCGATGTGCTGGGCCGTTTTGACGCCGACTGTATGATCCGGCCTGACTGGGTGGAGGTGGTCTCCGGCATCTTCACCGAAGACCCGGCCGCGATGGGTGCCACTGGTCCGGTGATGTATTACGACATGCCCTCACGCCATTTCGGGTTGAAAGGCGACAATTCCTTACGCAAGCGAATCTACCGTGCCGATGGCGGCCAGCCGCTGCTGTTCGGCTCGAATATGGCCTTGCGCGCTTCGGCCTGGCATCAGATTGTGAATGAGGTCTGCCGAGATAAGGCCGATGTGATGCATGAGGAGATCGATATTTCCCTGCATCTGATGGGCAAGGATCTGAAAACCGTGTACTCGCCGCGCATGATCGCCGCGATGAGTGCGCGACGGATGGATACGTCGTTGAGTTCGTTCCTGAGCTACATGCGACGTTTTAAGAATACGTTTGATGCGCATCCGCAACATACGCGCACGCATAAGCCGGAGGTGTTGTTCACCGCCATGTATCCGGCGATGCATATGTTCTACCCGGTGTGGCAGAAAGTGCTGAATTCCGCGGATATCAATCCTGCTGAAGCCGCGTGGATCAACGAGCAGATGGAACTGGCGGAGGCGCAAGGCAAGCAGCTGTACGACGAGACCCCCACCGACGAAGTCTACGACGAAAAGCACGAAAAGTAGCTAGATATACGAGCCCCCTCTGCTTATGCAAGCTCCCTCTGATAAGGGAGCTGTCGAATGAAGTGAGACTGAGGAAGAGACTGCGACGCAGTCGCTAAAACATTGAATCGGACGCAGGCCGATACCTATTATTCAGCGGCTACGCCGCAACTTCTCTCCCTCGGTCAGCTACGCTGACAGCTCCCTCATCAGAGGGAGCTAATGTTTACTGTCATTGACTGATCACATCAGCGACTTGTAAATCGCGAGGATGTCCTCTTCGGTTGCCTGACGCGGGTTGCCGGGGGTGCACACGTCGTTGAAGGCATCGTGAGCCAGCGGCTCAAGGTCGGCCTCGGTGGCGCCCACTTCGGAAATCGTGGTCGGGTTCTTCAGATCCACGGTCAGCTTGTGGACGGCCTGCACGGCCTCTTCGCGCACCTTCTCCAGGTCGCCGGTGTAGGCGTCCTCGATGCCGAACGCATCGGCGATGTCGCGGTACTTCTCACCGGTGAAGTCCTTGTTGTATTCCATGACCGGGGCCAGCAGAATACCGTTGGCCACACCGTGGGCCACGCCCAGACGGCCGCCCAGCGGGTGAGCCATGCCGTGCACCAGACCGAGGCCCACGTTGGAGTAGGCCATACCGGTGATGTAGGACGCGTAGGCCATCTGCTCGCCGGCCGGAATGTCGCCGTCGGCGGACTTGGCCAGGTTCTTGGCAATCATGCGAATAGTCTGCATGGACAGGCAGTCGGACAGGCTCCAGGCACCCGGGGTAATGTAGCCCTCGATGGCGTGGGTCAGGGCGTCAAGTCCGGTGGCGACCTTCAGGCCGCGCGGCATCGAGTCGGTCAGATCCGGGTCCACGAAAGCGACGATCGGGATGTCGTGCGGGTCGACAGCCACGAACTTGCGCTTGTTGGCCGTGTCGGTGACCACGTAGTTGATGGTCGTCTCCGAGGCGGTGCCGGCGGTGGTCGGCACGCCGAAGATCGG
>OGYG01001860.1_pt1 | contig 11857 bp, 9 predicted proteins | sample 1576481 | NCBI WGS metagenome assembly OGYG01 (sample SAMEA3541497, study PRJEB24748) | human gut metagenome | biome: human gut; feature: human-associated habitat; material: faeces | place: China | collected 2012 | reverse complement strand
AGACGGAAAGTGCAGACTGTGAAAAACGTCAGGAGCAGATAAAGATTCAGAACCGACAGAACTATGAGAAGTATCACGAGGGACAGATGAACCAGAAACAGTTCATGGAAGCAAAGATGCAGCTGGAAGAAGAAAAAGAACGACTGCAGAAGCGTGTGCAGGAGTTGGCTGAGTTGATAAACGCTGAGAAAGACATCCTGATGAAAAAGAATGTTCCGGTGGAGCAGATGTTGAAGTATTTAGGCTATGAGAAGCTAACACGAGAAATGCTGGAAGAATATGTGTCCGGAATATATGTGTATGATGATGGGAGAGTGGAGGTAGAGTGGGGATGAAAAAATACTAGTTATGTTTATTTTAAGAAGCCTTGAGTGATTGATTTTTAAAGGCGGGATTGTTATAATTGTTTCTATAAAAAGTGCAAAAGAGAGATTGAAAAGGGTGAAATGTAACAATGGATAGGATATTGATATTTGATCATAATATTAAAGATATAGGATTGTATACACGACCATCAACTCAAGGGGATGAGTTGGATTTGGTTGAAGATTTTATTGAATATTATATTCATAATTTTTTAAAAAGCAATAAAACAAACAATTTAGCTATATTTGTAGAACCTAAAGTTGCATCCGGATTTCCTGACATTGTATTTGCATCATATTCACCTAAAATATTGGAGAATTGGTCTGAACAAAGAGAAAATCTGGAAACGAATGATTTAAAAGTGTTATCTCAGTTATTGATGACTAAAGGAAGTACAGGAAGTGAATTGATAACAAGACTTAAGATGCCAGAAAAAGATACAATTCAGGCCATAGAAAAATTACTAGATGCACATATGATTATACGTGATCACGGCTTATGGAAACCAGTAGACATCAAAAAGATATATAATATAAAAAAATTGATTTCAGTGGAAGCTAAAATGACGGATATAAAGAAAGTTGCTGAACAGTCTCTTATTAATACATGGTTTGCATCACAATCATATGCATTAACAAGTACTTCAAATCCGCAAAGTAGTACGATTAAAAAGTTTGAAAGACAAGGCACAGGTTTGTATTGTAAGAAGAGAAGTTTTAGAAAAATAGTAGAAGCAAAGAAATTAGCATCACCGTCAAGTTATCAGTCTTTACAGTTTAATGAATGGATTGGAAGGACTGTTGCCCATTTAAGTTAGGAGAAATGAGAGATGAAAAAATTTCAAGAAATGTGTCAAGAAGAATTTGAAAAAATTGAATTGATGGCACGTGGTGGACAGAAGATTGTATTTGATGGAGTTCACAACTCATATGGAGAAACTGTTATTAAATTATATTTTCAGCTTAACGATCCCAGGTCTCTTAGGGAAATACAAATAGAAAGAGATTTAAACTTATCCATGGTACCTAAAATATATGAAACTGGAACCATAGAGTATGAGGGAACAGAGACATTATATATTATTGAGCAAAAAGTAAAAGGAACAGAATTACGGAAGGTGCTTGAAAGTGGCAAGAGATTTTCTTTAGAGGAAGCAGTGACATTTTTGGAACAGGGGTTAGAGTTTATTGCTTGTATAGAGAATAAAGGTATTGTGCATAGAGATATTAAACCGGAAAATATTATACGAGCAGATGATGGTAGAATATTTTTCCTGGATTTTGGAATTGCAAGGATATTGGGAGCAGATTCATTGACAAGAACAGGTGCAATGATGGGTCCGCATACACCTGGATATGCTGCGCCTGAGCAATTTAATAATTTAAAAAAGGAAATTGATTCTCGAGCAGATATTTTTTCACTAGGAGTTGTTACCTATGAATGTATTACAGGAAAAAATCCATTTAGAGAAGGCTCTATAAATGCACTTGAAGTCTTACAAAAGACAGAAACTATTACACCTGTACAGTATTCAATCAAAGGGGATACTCAAAGTCAGTTTATGGCATTATTAGGGGCAATGATGGGAAAATATCCTTCTAGAAGACCTAGGACTGCTAAGCAAGCAATAGATTGGTTAAAAGTAGCTAAAAAGACATTTGTTTATGAATAGAAGGGGTTAAAGAATGGAACTTTTTATACAAATGGGACATAATATGCAAGCGTTAGCTCTCGAGCATTTAGAAGAGTTTGATGGTGGAACTATTATCATTAGCCCTATGAACATTTTGCCCAATAAGGTAAAAGCTTATGCAACTAGGGTGCATAAGAAAAAAGGGAAAGTACTTGTTGATCCACAATTGTATTATCCTAGACAATATCAAAAAAAATTGTCTCAGTATGCATATTGGCCGAAGAGTGATATTACATCATTGGAAATGGGACAATTTGATACGGTAGTAGAAGAACTATCAAAATTAAATAACGAAGTTGAGGCAGAAGCGTTTTTGTTGCCTTCCATTACTGCTAAGAAAATAGACGATTTATGGAATAAAATACAGAAAATAATAATAGAAAGTGCAAAAAAATATGCACCTGATATGAAGTATATACACACAATTTCATTGAGTAGTGATGTACTTAATGATGAAAGCCAGATTGAACGGGTGATAGAGTATGTTGAAGAATGGGATGTAGAAGGTGTATATATTGTATGCGAACATCCGGAACGATATTATTTGGTGGATCGACCATTGTGGGTGTCTAATATTATGTCATTAGTAGCAGGAATTAAGAGACAGCGGAAGATGACGATTGTGGGTTATGCAAGTCATCAATTATTATGTATGGCATTAGCAAAATGTGATGCAATTGCATCAGGAAATTTTTTGAATTTAAGATGGTTTCAGCCAGAACATTTTGAAACAATAGATGATAAACAGCCTAGCCGTCGAGCGGTATGGTATTATTGTCCACAAGCATTATCAGAGTATAAAATTCCTTTTTTAGACATTGCAAAACGTATGGACCTATTAGATAGAATTGAACCTCCAGTAACGATGAAAAATAAATATAGTGAAATGTTGTTCAATGGAAGTTTACCATCATCAACAGGTTTTGGCGAAAAAGAAGCATTTAGGCATTATCTTTATTGTCTTCATAAACAATGTCAAAATAGTGTTCTGGAAACCTATGCTGAAACAAAAAATTTACATGTTTTAATGTTGGAAACAGCTGAACAATTATTATCGGGGTTAGGAAAAAAAGGAATTAAAGGGCAAGATCGAGATTTTACTGAAATTTTGGATGTAAATAGAGCAGCTATTTCAGCTTTCGATATGGCTTATCATTTTCCGCTTTCACAAGAATGGAATGAGTTATAAAAAATCGTTATGCGGAGAATGATATTTGTAGCAATGACATAACATCCTCCCCACCCACTTTGTGACAATTATATAACGTCCTCTATACAGAAATATGCGGTTTTAAGCCATTTTCGTGGCAAAAAAGCCGCATATTTTTTGTAGCAATGACTTGACATCCTCGGGTAGATTATGCCTTTCAGAGAGCATACCGAAATGAAGATGTGAATGAAGAATAAAATAATTGAAGTGCAAAATGTGCAGATTTCTATTTCGGAATGGGTAAATGAAACAATGATTATTGGATTGTATCTATCAAAGATATAAAACTTTTATAAAGTGTGTGAGTTATCTTGTTGATGAAAATAGTACATGTTACAATAAGACTGTAATAATCTTTTGATCTGTGATTTGTTTCCGGTTAGGAGGCAAAATGGAAAAAGCATCACAGGACAGAAGAGAAAAGAACGCAAGCTACCAGCCGGAAATACATGTGAGAAATGCAAACAGTCGGGAGATTTTTAAGAATAACAGGCTGACAAGCCAGTTTCTGAGAAATTACACAAATATTCCGTTGTTGTCAAATGTGATGCCGGAGGATATTGAGGATGTATCAGAGAAATATCAGGCATTTCTGGGTGTGGAATTTGAGTCGGACACGATCAAGAAAGTATATATCCGCAAAGCAGATGGTATCATAGAAAGAGAAGTATACGTATTGTCATTGATCGAGCACAAGAGTGACATTGATTATGATGTGGCAATGCAGTTGCTTCGGTACATGTGTGTGATCTGGCAGGAGTATAAAGCGACTCAGAATAAAATCCAGGAAGGAAGTAGCCGACGTAAAAATTTCCGCTATCCGTTGATTATTCCGATTGTATATTATGAGGGAAAATGGAAATGGACTGCAGATTTGAATCTGAAAGACCGCATTGAATTTTCAGAAGAAATGGAAAAATACATCCCGGATTTTACATATCAGGTAGTGAGTGTGAGGCAATATACAAATGAAGAACTCAGCAAAAAACATGATGAAATGTCACTGGTGATGCTGATTAATAAGATACAGACAGAGGAAGATCTTTCGGAGTTCAGAAAGGGTTCGGAGGAAATGGTGGAGTCTGTTTATGGAAATGCACCAGATGAGATAAAAGAGATATACAAGAAAATATTATGGTCATTACTGATGAAATTGAAAGTACCGAATGAAGAAGCCAGTAACATCATAGGCGAGATTGGAGGTCATGGTATGGGATATCTGTTTGAGAATATGGACGAAATAGATATTGGGGCTTTAAAAAGAAATACTGCAAGAGAAAAGCAGCGAGCAGATGAAGAAAAGCAGCGAGCAGATGAAGAAAAACAGCGAGCAGATGAAGAAAAACAGCGAGCAGATGAAGAAAAGCAGCGAGCAAATGAAGAAAAACAGCGGGCAGATGAAGAAAAACAGTTAAGGATTGAGGCTGAAAAGAGAGTAGCAGATGAGAGAAAGCAAAGGAAAACGCTTGAGGATGAAGTTGCACGTCTGAAAAAGCTGTTAGAGATTCAGGAAAAGAAGTAACATATAGAAATACCGTATCATGTTAATAAGTTTAAAACGGAAACAAATCTAATCAAAAGATATAACTAAACAGGGAAAATCAGTTGTTCATATCCATACTGAGGAGATAAAAAATCAGTTGTTCCATTTCAACAAAGGCGGAGCAGAGACCTGAATGGAATCATTGAACAGTATCCTGCCACCGTAAAACCGATGCATTATCTGTATGTAAAGCCAACAAGAGCAAAAACAGATATTATGATCAACAGTGGCAGGAATAATGTAGCATTTGACCTGTTTGTATCAAAAATTGAACAGCTTCTTAAGGGGCGGAATTAAATTTCACCGTTGTTTTTTATGTAGTCACGGTACCAGTAAGCGGAATCTTTCATGATCCGCTGCTGTGTGCGGTAGTCTACATAGATAAGTCCGAAGCGTTCAGAGTAACCTTTTGACCATTCGAAATTATCCATCAGTGACCAGTGGAAATAACCACGGATATCGGCAGCAGTAGCTGCCTTTTTTAATTCACCGAGATATCTTGCGAGGAAGTCGATACGGTTCGGATCATGTACTTTGCCATCGAGAGAAACGACGTCATGGCAGGACAGTCCGTTTTCGGTAATGTAGATCGGTGTTTGGTATCTTTCGTAGAGGAAGCGCGGTCCCCAGTTGAGGCATTCCGGTGTCACCGGCCAGTCGATAGCGGTTTTCGGGAATCCTTCATAGCGTTTTAGAAACTCCGGTTTGCCGTCTTTACCCATGCGGACGCACTGACCGTTGTAGATGTTCTGTCCGTACATGTCGATCGGCTGGGAGATCAGCTTCATATCTTCAGTGGTAATCTTTGGAAGATATTTTTCATATTTTACGAGTCCTTCTTCCGGATAATGACCGAAAAAGACCGGATCGGACCACCAGGAAACGTTCCAGGTCCAGTTCTGCTTATCAGCAGGAAGTGAGAATAAGGCGGTTCTTGCAGCTTCAATATCCTGTGCGGATTCTGTTGCAGGATAGCACATAGATGCAGTCGGGGCATAACCGATGCAAAGCTTCTGTTTGCCGTAGGCACGAAGCATCTGGACGGCTCTGCCGTGTGCTTTCAGAGCATTATGTGCCATCTCGAAAGTATCACGCAGCGGGGCCTGTACACCGGGAGCATGATCTCCGGTCAGGAAGCCGAGGCCGATGAAACACTGTGGTTCGTTTAAAGTAAAGAAATTTTTTACACGATCACTGAAACGTTCCGCAACGAGACGCGCATAATCACCGAACCATTCTACAATCTGCGGATTGAGCCAGCCGCCTCTTTTGTAGAGTTCATATGGCAGTTCCCAGTGGTATAAAGTGACGTAAGGTTCGATATCATTTTTCAGAAGTTCGTCGATGAGAGCGTTATAAAAAGCAATCCCTTTTTCATTGACGGTACCGAAGCCATTCGGAAGGACACGGCTCCAGTCTATGGAGAAACGATATGCCTGAATGCCCATTTCTTTCATCAGTTTTACATCGTCTTTAAAGCGATGGTAATGGTCGCAGGCAATCTCACCGGTATGATTTTCAAAGATCCTGCCTTCTTCTCTGGTAAAAATATCCCAGATGTGCGCGCCTTTGCCGTCTTCTGTTACAGCACCTTCAATCTGATAGGAACTGGTAGCTGCTCCCCATACAAAATCAGAAGGGAATTTTGCTTTATCAGAAGATGGGGATAATGATTCAGAAGAAAAATTTGTTGTATGTGTATGATTCATTGTGGTCTCCTTTGATATCTATGTGATTTTTCTTACAGGGGGTTATTTCGTTTCTTTTTTGAGGATTGAATTGAACAGTGTCAGGAACGTGATCGTGGTCGCGGCGGCGGCAAGGACATCACTTACCGGCTCTGCGAGAAAGACTGCGAAAACTTTATCCGGCAGGAAGTGCGGCAGGATAAAAATCAGCGGGATCAGCAGGATGATCTTTCGCAGACAGGCAAGCAGCAGGCTGACCTTTGCCTGACCGAGAGCCATGAAACTCTGCTGGCAGCTTATCTGAAAACCAGTAGAAAAGATGCCAGCCATATAGATGCGCAGCGCCCATGAAGAATACTCTACCAATTCTTTGTTTGCAGTAAATATAGAAGCAAATATCTGAGGGAAGAGCATGATCACAGCCCAGAATGTAAAGGTATAAGCAACACATGCACAGAACTGCGTGAAAAAAGCCTTTTTGACACGTTCCGGCTTGTCCGCGCCATAGTTGTAACTGATAATCGGCTGCCCACCCTGACAGATTCCCTGAACCGGCATTGCTACAAGCAGGTTGATGCTTGTGATGATCGTCATGGCACCGACTGCTACATCCCCACCGTAGCGGGAAAGACTGTTTGTGAAACTGATCGACAGAAGACTTTCTGTGGACAGCATGACAAATGTTGAAATACCGAGTGCAAGGCACGGACCGAATACACGAACTTCGAGACGCATGTTTTCTTTCGTTAATCGTAAGATTGTTTTCTTTCCGGTCAGGAAGCGAAGAATCCAGATGGCGCCGACTGCCTGACTGAGTACCGTGGCAAGTGCGGCACCTCGTACTCCCATTCCCAGAACAAAGATAAAAACCGGATCAAGGATGATATTGATCACAGCACCGATGACGGTGGTCATCATACTGATTTTTGCAAATCCCTGTGTAGTGATAAAAGGATTCATACCAAGTACGATCAGTACAAAAAAACTTCCGAGAATATAAATTCTTGCATAAGCTGTGGCATAGGACATGGTCGCACTGCTTGCACCGAAAAGTTTTAATAAGGTTGGTGCACTTATGTAAAAGAGAACCGTCAGAATAACGGCAAGCCCTGTCAGCAAAGTAAAACAGTTACCAACGATTTTTTCTGCCGTATCATGGTCTTTCTTTCCCATAGCAATTGCAGCACGCGGCGCTCCACCTGAACCGACCAGCATGGCAAAGGCATTTAACAGCATAAGGATTGGTGCAAAAAGCCCGACACCGGTGAGGGCAGCCGCGCCGATCCCCGGAATATGCCCGATATATATCCTGTCTACAATATTATAAAGCAGGTTGATGACCTGTGCGACAACGGCAGGGATCGCCAGCTGCGCCAGTAGTTTTGGGATGCTTCCCGTTTCCATGGGATTTGTATTGTTTTGATTCTGCATGATGATCGTCTCCTGAAAATGATATAAAACAATTATATATAAAAATCAGGTTCTTGACAATAAAGGGCAAAATAGAAATAGTATCCTGAATCTCAGAGAAAATAATGTCAAATATCGATCAACTATGTTAAAGTATAACTAAGGAATAAAAAAGAGAGGGACAGGAAACCAATGAAAGAATTACTGTACGGAGCAGCATATTACGATGAATATATGCCATATGACCGGCTTGAAAAAGATGTTGCCATGATGAAAAAGGCTGGGATCAACACCATTCGGATTGCAGAATCAACGTGGAGTACATGCGAGCCGCAGGAGGGTGTCTTTGATTTTTCGCATGTGACCCGTGTGATGGATGCGATGGAAGAAGCGGGAATCAACGTCATCATTGGGACTCCGACTTATGCGGTGCCGACATGGATGGTGAAAGCTTATCCGGATGTGCTTGCAGAGACTGTCAAAGGACGGGGCATTTACGGTGCAAGACAGATTATGGATATCACACATCCGGTCTATCGCTATTATGCGGAACGCGTGATCCGTAAACTGATGGAAGTTTCGGCACACCGAAAATGTGTGATCGGATTCCAGCTTGACAATGAAACGAAATATTACGGAACTGCGGGTAAAAATGTTCAGCTTGGTTTTGTCAAATACCTTAGAGAAAAATTCAACAACGATCTTAATGCACTGAATCATGAGTTTGGGCTGGATTACTGGAGCAATCGGATCAATGCATGGGAAGATTTTTCTGATGTGCGCGGAACAATCAATGGAAGCCTTGGTGCGGAGTTTGAAAAATATCAGCGCAGCCTTGTTGAGGAGTTCCTTGGCTGGCAGGCAGAGATTGTTTCAGAATATAAGAGAGAAGATCAGTTTATCACCCACAATCTGGATTTTGAATGGCGTGGCTATTCCTATGGTGTACAGCCGGATGTAGATCATTTTAAATGTGCGAAGCACCTGACACTTGCCGGTGTGGATATTTATCATCCGACACAGGATACACTTACAGGTGCTGAAATCGCTTTTGGCGGGGATCTGATTCGCTCCCTGAAAAACGATAACTACCTTGTGCTGGAAACGGAAGCACAGGGATATCCGGGCTGGACTCCGTATGACGGGCAGCTCCGCCTGCAGGCATACAGCCATCTGGCAGCAGGAGCACTTGGCGTCATGTACTGGCACTGGCATTCCATTCATAATTCTTTTGAGACGTACTGGCGGGGACTTCTGAGCCATGATATGGAAGAAAATGCCGTTTACCGCGAGGCATGTATTATAGGAAATGAGTTCAGAAAATTATCTCCTGTTCTGTCTGGCTTTAAGAAAAATAATAAAGTTGCAATTATGGTGAATAATGAATCTCTGACCGCGCTCAAATGGTTCGGAATCGAAGCGGACGCTGCCGGAAATGATGGAATCAGATATAACGATGTGGTACGCTGGATCTATGATGCCCTCTATAAAATGAATATTGAGTGTGACATTATTTATTCAGAGAGTACGGATATCGAAAAATATAAGGCAGTCATCCTGCCGGCAATGTACGTGGCTGATGAAAAGCTCCTGAAGTGTCTGAAAGATTATACAATGCACGGAGGCACACTGATCGCTACATTCAAGACAGCCTTTGCCAATGAAAATGTGAAAGTATATCCGGACAGACAGCCACATATTTTAAACGAAGTGTTTGGCATATATTATCAACAGTTTACATTTCCGAAAAATGTGACTCTGACCGGATTTGAGAGCGGTGCGCCGGAGGCAGAACATTTTATGGAACTTCTGATGTCGGAAGGTGCGGAAACTGTTTTGGCATATCAGCATTCAAACTGGAAAAAATATGCCGCGGTTACGCGTCATGCATATGGCAAAGGTGAAGCGTGGTATATCGGATGTATGTTTGAAGAAAAGTACCTGCAGCAGTTATTTGTCCGGATTCTGGGAGAGAACGGAATCCATGCGGCAGCGCCGGAACAGTTTCCGGTGATCGTCCGCGAGGGCATAAATGAAAAAGGTGAAAATATTCGCTTTTACCTGAATTATGCATGGGAAGAGCAAATAATTAAAGTTTCAGAGAAATTCAGTACAGTACTCGGTACAGCAGATGAGGAACACCGGGAAGTTTCTCTTGGCTCATGGGATGTATGTATCATAAAAATCGGGTAAGAATAAGAAAATAAAACAGAGTTACAGAAGAGAGGTTTTGTTCCATTTTGGGACAAAATCTCTTTTTTGTACCATGACTGTGGATGGAGCCTTATGTTATAATCCTGACATTCAAAAAACAAAGATGTTATAATTCTAACAAAAATATTTTGAGGAAAACAAAATTATTTGAATAAATTGTACAAATGCATTGAGATTTTGAGCTTGCTGTGGTAATATTTGACTATGCGAAAAAGAAAATATAGACAAATATTGGTAAAAAAGGAGAATAATATTGAAACAGTGGTCGGAGATCATGCGTAATGTCACAATGCTGTCCCAGCTGGGACTTTCATTTATCACACCACTTCTTTTGTGTCTGGCGCTCTGCTGGTTCATTATTTCAAAGACAGGTGTGGGCGGCTGGATCTACATCCCTGGATTTTTCTTCGGAATGGGCGGATCAGCTACTGTGGCATATAAATTTTATCTTTCTGTAAACAGACAGAACAAGAAACAATCAAAAAGTAAAAAAATATATTTTAACAGACATTCATAAACATCTAAATGAAGGACAGAATAAATGAAAGGAATGGAAACTATGAGTGGTTTACTGAAAAATGTGCAGCCGGCAGTAAAGAAGGAAACAAAGAGGGTCGTGATGATCACAGGAGCAGGACTGATCCTGATGTGGATTCTGTTTGCGATACTTCATTACACAATGCCGGATAAAGTACCATTTGATTATACGGTAATTTTAGGAGGTATCGGTGGCGGCATGATCGCAGTCCTGAATTTTTTTCTGATGGGGCTTGCAGTACAGAAAGCTGCGTCAGCCACAGATGAGGGGACAGCGAGGATGAAGCTCAAAGCCAGCTACTCGCAGCGTTTTATGATGATGATTCTATGGGTGATCGCTGCAATCGTTGCTCCGTGTTTTCAATTTGTAGCGGGAATTGCTCCACTTCTGTTTCCGGGAACGGGACTGAAATTTGTGGGGATATTTCATAAAGCAAACTAGGAGGGGAAAATCAGAAAGAGACGGGAGGTGAGTGAATGTATGGAACTGGATATTAATGGGGCAAGGATATTTTTCACTTTACCCATTGACCTGCCGGTTCTGGGACAGTTAAAAATCAGCGAGACCATGATCATAAGCTGGATCGTTATGATTCTGATCACAGGTTTGTGTATTTGGCTGACACATGATCTCAAAGAAGAAAATATTTCCAAACGGCAGGCAGTAGCAGAGCTTCTGGTTGAACAGGCGAACAAATTCGTTATAGGTAACATGGGAGAGAAATTCAGATACATGATTCCATTTGTTGCAGCACTTTTCGCAACAAGTGTTGTATCAAACCTGATCAGCCTTGTCGGACTTCGAAGCCCGACATCAGATCTGTCTACAGAAGCAGCGTGGGCGGTTGTGGTATTTATCATGATCACTGCGCAGAAAATCAAGACCAGCGGTTTTGGCGGTTACTTAAAGGGATTTACACAGCCGATTCCGGTTATGACACCATTTAATATTCTTTCCGAACTGGCAACACCGGTCAGCATGGCATGCCGTCATTTCGGAAATATTCTTTCCGGTGTTGTTATCAATGGCCTGATCTATGGGGCGCTGGCAGTGGCAAGTTCCGCACTTCTGGGGTTGATCCCGGGACTTGTGGGTGATGTTCTGTCACAGATACCTGTTCTTGATGTAGGTGTGCCGGCAATTTTATCTGTATATTTTGACTGGTTCTCAGGAATTATGCAGGCATTTATTTTCT
>OGYG01001844.1_pt1 | contig 11938 bp, 13 predicted proteins | sample 1576481 | NCBI WGS metagenome assembly OGYG01 (sample SAMEA3541497, study PRJEB24748) | human gut metagenome | biome: human gut; feature: human-associated habitat; material: faeces | place: China | collected 2012 | reverse complement strand
TAAACATAGAGTAAAACGCTTGCATCTATCATTTTGGTGCAAGCGTGATTCATGGGCAGCGTAGCAATATTTTGCGCTTACCTTTCAAAATGAATCCCGTTTCAGCTCATGGGCGGGGATTGGGTCGGAATGTAAGGAAAGTGCCGGGAAAAAAATGAGTACACGAATACGGAAAGGAAATAAATATTTGAAAGCAACGCTGGTGGACTGTGCTCGTGCTAGAATACGAAACAAGCAAAGTTATCTCTACTTCACGACCTTGGAGCGAATTACTACTCCGTTATCAATCAAGAAAAGATAATTAATAGGAATATTCGTACATTAAAAAGTTAGGGGTAAATGTAATGATTCAACCTAAATGAATCTCTTTAACTGTATAATTAAGAGAAATAAGCCCGCCAAAAGGCGAGCTTACTTAGAATGCTTGTTTATAGGTTATCGCTGAACTACGTTTTCAGGACAGCCCCCTTTTTGAATATTCTTTCGGTTCGTAATCACAAATCCGGGAATTTGGAAATCACTTTTTTCTGTTTGATTGTGGTTCCATTTCTATGGGAATATTGGTCAAGGTCTTGCCGCATTTGCGGGGCAGAACAGCCTTTATAAATATTCCTGTAGAAATTATGATTCAACATGCACAAAAGTGATTTCCATATGCCGGATAGGTGATGATTTCACTCCGGATTATTCACTTTTATAATGATATAGATATAAGGAACCTTATATGTTTTTTCTGTATTTAATTAAAGAGGTTTTTCTTTACGTAATTTCTGTGGGCGCTTCGGCTGGTATATAATACCCATACAGTTTGGTGGCCATCCCCAGTCATTAGAGGGGCTGACACTTTTTATCGCAATTTGTTCTGCTAATGAAAAGAGATGTGTTTTTGCATTTTTGATTGTTTTATTCATTTTTAACCTCCTGATTTAATAATTTTGCTAGCAACATATAAAATGCAACTGCAATAATAGATAAACTACCACATAAGCTAAAACTTCGCAAACTGGAAGATATGTAAAAAAGAGAAATAAACAATAATTCTATAAAAAGTATTCGACCAGTTTTTTTATGCATTATTTCCTTTTCATAAGGAGTTAGATCTAATGCTTTATGATTGATTGGCGAAGTGTGTAAAATGTATAATACAGATATAATTAAAAGAAATAAAATTATATAATGATTTTTGGAAAACACCACGTTAAGCGAGATGAACACACAGCCTAAACAAGTCGTAATAGACAGTAATGTACATACATAAGGGGTATTTGCATGAAAACCGCTTGTCTGTCCCCTTAGCAAAACAATATATACTATGGTAAGACCTACTGAAAAAAATGTTTTTGTTGCTATGCCTATTATGCATAAAAGAATATAAATAAAAATTTTTGTAAAAATACTCTCAAAAGCATACAAATAAATCTCACGATCAGCTTCAGCTTCATTATCTATTTTTATAATCTGGTTAGTAAAATATAGAGCTATTTTTTTCATTATTATATCCTTCCGATAAACAATAAAGAGATAATATATTATTAAATAAAAAAGTGCAATATTATATGCAGAATTAACGGCTTCTTGCATAATTTACATCTTGTTTTCTAGTCGTATAAAAGCTGTGAATTGAAAATAACCATTTTCATATCCTAATTCATAATCTCCATCACATTTTTGCAAAGCAAGAGCAATGTTTTTTAAACCATTTCCATGAATTAATTTATCGTCCTTTGTGGTTTTAATGTTATTCTCTATAATGACAACGGGTTCCTCAGTAGGGTTTATTACGGAAAAAATAAATAAATATTGTTCTATCGATAGTTTGATTGAAACAATTTGCTGTATGCCTACTTTTTGGGATGCTTCAATTGCGTTGTCAATTGCGTTGGACATAATCGTGATTAAATAATACGCATCAATATTTACTTGAGATAAATCAGTGGCTCGGACATCTAAAATTACATTTTTGTTTGAGGCTTGAATGAATTTTTGATTTAAAATCGCGTCGATGATTTGGTTATTAGTCTTAAATCGATACAATGTCACATAACATTCATTAGAGATTGAACTAAGTAGTTCTTGTACCTGATCATATTTTTTTTCGTAGAGCAACTGCGAAATAACAGAAAGATGTTGCTTGTAATCATGCAAAAATGCATTTTGGTTATTAAGTGCTTCTGACAAAACTAATAGGTTATCCAAATTTGTCTGACTTTGTTGTCTATATAAAGCTGCATTGTGTTCATTTACACTGAATTTGCAAGATTTTTCTAAGATGCCAAAAATAGTCTCATTAATATACAAAATGGATAGTGCTGCAACAATTGTTACTAATGGTACAATACCTAGCTTATAAGTCAACTTAATCAGAGAAAGCAAAACTATTATAGAGCTAATACTTTGCAATAAGTAGATAAACCAATTATATTTGGAAAAGTATTTTAATTCTGGTGAATAAAATATTACTGCAATATTTTTTAATGTTATCACAATAATAAAAAGGCAGGTCTTTGAAAATATTGCAGTTAAAAAAAATCCCAATGGACTTTCTCTAATGTAATTTGAATCCATGGAAGTAAAGTAAAATAATAGCTGCAATGAAATAATATCAGTAAAGATAATTAGGGAGTGTATACCAAAAGGAATAATTATCCTTTTCCATAATTTACCGGTGTAGAAGAACAGAGTTATTGAAAGGTAAATTAGTATAAGTAATATAATTTTAAGAGAGCCTTTAGTCATATTAGAAATCAAAAATGCTGCTGTGATGAGATACAGAATTGCTGCATAATACATAATTTTGCTATGAAATCTATTTTTGAAAACTAGAAATATATTCATTAATATAAAACAACAAAATGATTCAGCTGTAATAACACATAGGCTAAGGATGTCAGATAATATTATTAATTCCATCATAATTTTCCTTTATAAAGATATAGTTGCTTTTTTACTTTTGAAAATAATTTTTGACTAATTGGTAGTTTTTGATTGTTATATAGTTGCGCTTGGTAATTTTTTGCATCTAAAAAATATTTTAAATTTACCAGATAACTCTGGTGAATGCGAATAAATTCGTTTGAGGGCAACTTGCTTTGAATATTATTTAAAGTATCATATAAGTATGTATCATGTCCATCTATAAAATGAAAATGAACCTCATGCAATTGACTTTCTAAATATAGAATCGTATCGGTGTAAACTAATGAATTAAATTCATGACCAATGAATTTAAAAGTGATTTTTTCCCTTTTATATCCCAACTGAAAGAGCGCATTGTTTAGTGCTTCATCTAAAAAGATATCAATCTGCTCTTTAAGAATATATCTAAACGCATTTACTGAGTAACCAGCAGGAGCGTACTCAATATAACTGGATACAAATATTAGAATAAAATAAGAAGAGAGCTCCCTTAATATTTTTGCTGCGTCAATGCCTGACATTGCTTTAAATCTAACATCGAGAAAAAGTATATTAACCTTACTGATATTATATTCTAAAAGTGTTTCGATAGAGTTAAAACACTTTATCGTATATGAAAGTTGATTATTGTTTGCTAAATAAGATGTTATTTTCTGCTTTAACAATTTTAAAAAATGTTTATCGTCGTCACATATTGTAATATTTATCATAGATGTATCTCCTAGATCTATGGCATATCAATCAATAAATTAATGATTTTTTGTATAGACTCAAGGCGTTTTTCAGGAATTGATGTTGTCCCTTGTGGTAATTCTATATGATAATGCTTACGGCCAGTTAGAATATAGCCAATATCTGCATTTAATTTATCTGAAAGATAAAGCCACTTACTTAATCCGAGACTACTAATACCACGCTCAGCTTGTCCATAAAATGTTTTTGAAACACCAAGTAATTCTGAAAATTGCTCCTGAGTCATATGTTTGCTTATTCTAAAATCTTGTAGACGACATCCTATTTCTCTTCGTTGTTCAACGGAGAGTTTTCGTTCGTTGCTCATAATATTCTCCCATAATTTTATAAAATAATTTATTGATATATTTTACCATTTATCTAAATTTATTAAAGAAATTATATATTTGTATTATTTAAAAATAAAAGCAACTAATAATTTGCTTTTTGGCAAAAAAGAAAATTAAAAATTGTCTTAATATGTGAAAATATATAATTTATTGTTTTGAAGAAGAATTATAAACATGTGTATGATTATTCCAGGGCTCTTTGAGCCGCCTGTCCGGTCCCATCGTAATATTCAATGTGTATAAAAGCAATTAATCAATATACTAATAATAATTGAATATTAATAAGAATATGTCGGTTAAAACTGCAAAATATCCGTCAATCATGAAAAACCTATTGTATCGTTTTACGCAACATAGTATTGTGGTTATCATAAATTGAAAACAAAAGTAAAGGAGAACAAAATGGAAAAACAGAACTATATGGTTGGTACTCAACCTGATGTATGGAAAGCAGATTCATCACAGCAGATTACGTTTATTGTAACTGCTGACTGTAATTTAAGATGCAAATATTGTTATATTACTCACAAGAGTGACTCTAAAGTAATGGATTTTGAAGTGGCCAAAAAGTTTATTGATTATATTCTGGATACTTCTTTAATAAGAAAACAAGAGGCTGTTGTTTTAGATTTTATTGGTGGTGAACCATTAATCGAGGTTGAACTGATTGACCAAATTTGTGATTACTTTAAAAAAGAAGCTTTTAAAAGAAATGATCCATGGTATTGGAATTATAAAATTAATATTTGCACAAATGGTGTAAATTATTCTAGTGAGGCAGTACAAAAATTCATAAGAAAAAATATCGGTAAAGTATATATAAGCATAACAATAGATGGAACTAAAGAAAAGCATGATATGCAAAGAGTATTTCCAGATGGGAGCGGTTCATATGATATTATCAGAAAAAATGTGGACTTATGGCTGACTCAATTTGATGGGAGCACGAAAGTCACATTTGCAAGTGATGATTTACCCCTTTTAAAAGAAAGTATTATACAGCTATTGAATGATGGAATAAAAGATATATCTGCAAATGTTGTATTTGAAGACGTATGGAAAGAGGGCGATGATCAAGTCTTTGAAGAACAGTTAAAACAATTAGCTGATTACATTATCGATAATGATCTCTATAACGAATTTAGATGTACCTTGTTTAGTGATGCAATAGGTGGAAGCTATACAGAAGACGATTTAACCAATACCAGTTGTGGCGCAGGAAAGATGTTAGCGCTTGGTCCTAACGGAGATATTTATCCGTGTATGAGATACTATGATTATTCGCTAAATAAAAAAGAAGGACTTGTTATAGGAAATATCAATGATGGTATTGATTTAGAAAAAGTTAGACCATTTGAGACAGTTATGTATAAATACCAGAGCGATGAAGAATGTTTGAATTGCGATGTCGCCAAAGGGTGTAATTTTTGCCAGGGCTTTAATTATGATGAAGCTGATACAAAAACAAATTTTCAACGTGCAAAATATATCTGCAAAATGCATAAAGCAAGAGTGCGTGCAAATAATTACTATTTTGCCAGATTGTTGAATGAAAAGGGAATTGCAAGAGAGTATGTGCTCAATCAAAAAAAATCTATGTTATTTATACTCGATGATCACTATGAGTCAATATGTTCATACGATACAAATAGATCAGCGAGAGATAGAAGAAAAATGGATAAAGAAACTGTTTTGGAGGGACTTAGATTTGCAGCCTATAATTTTATGAAACCTGTATTTCTTTATTCACAAAAACCAAGTGTATTAGATGAAATTAAGGACGAATTAACTGGTTATGAAATTTTACATATTTTTCCAGCTTCAATGATTAACCAATCTGATTATATACATGAAAGTATGGTGACGGTAAGTAAAGAAACCATAGATATGGTCAAGCAGGAAATGTCGAATATTATTTTTAATATTCATCAGGATGACATACAGTTTCTTCCTGACTATATAAGAGAATTGTTTACAAAAGTGGATCGGATAAACATAAATATTATGAATCTTGACAGAAACTTTGATCTGGATTTATACGACAGAGTACTGGAAGAGATTGCCAAAGAAATAGTTCTATATGTGCAAAAGGAAAATGTTTTAAAGGAAATAAATTTATTGACAGATATTTTCTTTATTACAAACCATGGTAATTGCAAAGCTGGAGAGGATGTATTTACTTATGCACCTGATGGAAAAATATATGCATGTCCTGCATTTTATTATGAAAAGATGGAATCAATTGGCGATGTGAATATAGGTATTCAATTGAAAAATAAACACTTATGGACGAATAAATATGCACCTTTATGTAATGCTTGTGACTCCTATCAGTGTGAAAATTGTAAATTTATCAATATAAAAAATACTGGTGAAGTTAATGTGTCTCCTTCATTTCAATGCAAAAAAGCTCATATTGAAAGAAAAAATGCTTTATGGTTGCAATCTAAGATTGAAGACAAAGTAGAGATGCTACATAAGCTAGAAACTATTGAATATCAGGATCCTTTTGAAATTTTAAATGTTACGGCTAAGAACATAGGATTTTATAATTGTTAAGGAGAAATTATGGAAAAAATTGTTGGAAACGTTGGTAAAAGAGAAAAAAATGAAATAATTGATATTTGTGAGAAAAAAATGTCGCTTGATAACCTGGTTTTAATTACAAAAGATCAGGATGAAAAACTTTATAATAAAGCAATTGATGCTTTAAAAGATGTAAAGCAAGAATATGATGGTTGGTGGTCTCGTATGGTAGAAAAATATAATTTTGAAGGAGATGAGAATGGGCATTGGGAGGTGAATTTTCAAACTGGTCAAGTCATATTGGTGATTTAAAATATAAAAAAAAATTGTCCATCAAGGAATATGTAATAAAAAGCAAAAGTAAACTTATTTTTCTTTTAATGGTAATTATTTTAGGTGTGATAATAAGTAGCATTACGCCATATTTATATGGGAAAATCATAGATTATATAGTAAATGGTGATCTAAAGAGTATCAAAAATCTTTTATTCTGTTTTGCGACTTTTAATATTGTTTCTATAGCATTATCTATTTTGGAGAATGTTATAGGTACGCAAATAACTATTGGAATTAGCAATGATATAAAATATAAGATTTTTAGCCATATACTACATTTAAAAGCAAAGGAACAAGATCAATATTCAACTGGAGAATTGCTAAATCGTACAGAAGGTGATGCTGATGCTGTTGTAAGCTACTATATTAACGTAATCACAAGTTGGATTATGATTATAATTAATCTAACTGTATCTATTTATTTCTTGCTGAAAATATCAAAAATGTTAACTGGAATAGGAATTTTGTTGCTTCCAGTTAATTACTTGATTAATTTCTTGTTTAGAAATCGGATAAAAATTTACAAACTAAAAGAAAAGCAAAAGGAAGATGGCTATTTTAAATTTGTAAACATTGCTTTAAGTAGCTTAAAGAATATAAAAGTACTCTTATTAGAAAAATTTTTTTCACACAAATTTCTTGAAATTAAAGATGAACAATACAAAATTGAGATTAAAAATGTGTACCTTTCGTCTTTGATAAATTTTCTGCAACAATTTTTTAATCAGATATTTGAAGTAATTATAATTTTTATTTCTGCAGTTTTTATTATCAAAGGTATATTATCAATTGGTATGATGGTATCTTTTAATTCGTACTTAGAAAAGTTATTTAACGCAATTTCAAGGCTCATTTCTTTAAATTTGGAAAAACAAACACTTGCTATAAGCTTAGAGCGAATTAACGATATACAAAGTAAAGAAAAGGAAATAGTCAATGAAAATCAACCTATTAAAATCAATAAAATAGAATTTAGCCATGTGAGTTTCAAGTATGATAAGAATGAAGTGTTACGTGATATATGTTTCACTATAAATGAAAATGGACTATATTCAATTGTTGGGGAAAATGGATCAGGTAAAACTACAATACTAAAGCTTATAGATAAACTATATGTAATATCAAAAGGGGAAATATTCATTAATGATATTAATATTGACGAGTTGGAACTTGGTAAACTTAGACGTAGCATTTCATATATGATGAAAGACAATTTGATAATGCCGACTAGTCTGTATGAAAATATTATTCTAGGTTGTGATAGAGTGCCTGATAATGATTATCTTGAAGAACTCTGCCAGATGTTACAATTAAATGAGTTGAAAAATAGGATAGGCGGATTATGGGGAGAGATTAATGGAGATATGCTTTCTAGTGGAGAAAAGCAGAAAGTAGGGCTGGCACGAGCTTTAGTAAATGGTAGTAATTTGATTTTGCTGGATGAGGCAACATCCGATATGGATGGCAGCGTTGAAAAACAGGTTGTAAATATTATAAAAAACCTATCAAATAATAATATTATTATAAATGTTTGCCATAGACGTGAATTGACATTTTCTAGCAAGGAGATATATGTATTAAAAGATGGCATGATTGTAGAAGTTGGTAGTCATGAAGAGCTTATAAAAAAACAAGGAATATACTCTTCACTTTTTGATAGTAAAGCTTTTATATAGTAATAGTCTAGGCTTAAGATTCTATAAATTAATATAGAATTTTAGCATAAAAGATTAATAAGTAGGAGGTGAAAAAGTATGAATAGGTATCAGAGTAAGCTGTCAGCTAATTCTAATGATGTGAGTTTACTTGGCTGGTGTCCATGTAAAGGTTCTTGCAGCCTTACATGCAGTAAAGCATGTAAGTACAACTGTGGTGGTGGCTGTAAAGGAACATGTTTAAATGACAACATGTATTTTTGGTAAAAGGAGGAAATAATAATGAGCAGATATGAAAGTAAACTCAATGATCCAACTGCTGCTGTGCAGCCGGCAGGCTTTTGCTTGTTCTGTATTTCTACCTGTAGTGGTTCATGCTCAGGAAAATGCTCAGGGTGTTCAGGCGGATGCAAATCTAGCTGTTCAGGTGGGTGCAAAGGTGGATGCTATCATAGCTACGCACCAGGTCCGGCATTTCCGTGATACTATATTACATAGTGTGATATAGTTATAATAAGAGGGGGCTGCCGCACTAAATTAGTGCGGCAGCACTTTTAATATAAAAAATAAGGACAAATCAATGTAAAGTTTGATGTAAGTGTCATAATATTCAGTAGCTGGATATTCTTGTGTTGAGAAATCATAAATCCGGAAAATTGGAAATCTGAGTTCCGGTACTCGGAAATCACCTTTTTGTGCTTGTTGAACTATGCATTTCCTCTGGGATATTGGTCAAGACCTTGCCGCATCTGCGGTGCGTAGCAGTCTTTACCAATATCCCAGAGGAAATTATAATTGGGTATGCACAAAAGCGAATCTAAAATATGATTTCCATATCACCGGACAGCTGATGTAAAACCATCCGGAATATTCAGTAGCATAAATGTAATATGTTTCAACTAGGATAACAATATCATGTATTGCATATATCTAGATTATCTTTTTAATTGAATAGCAAAAGATACCTTCACAAGTATGTTTGAATCACTGGTGAGACGGATCCTCTATTTTTATATATGAAGTTGATATCTATTAAAATTCTGATCAAAGTATTGAATGTATTAATTTTCTATATTGACATAGAGAATAGAGTACTCTATAATATAGAGCGAAAGGAGAATGATTATGGATATTGAAAAAGCGATTCAAGAGGTTGATTTTATTAAAAAAGTTTTAAAAAAAACAAAAACGGACTTTTCTTTAATTTCAATGTTCTTTATTGAAATTGGAATTATTAAATTTGTGGGAGAGATATTCAAGCTTGGAGGGTATGCAATACTAAATAATATGGATAATATTAGTTATAATATGTGGATAGGCTTGAGGTCTTTAGATGTTATATCTTTTATTTTCGTGCTTCTTTGTTACTGCATTTCTTTCAAAAAACTTAAAGTTTATGGTAATAATATAAGTATTAATATTTTAAAAATTTGGGGAGGGCTTATAATTATTGGACAAATTGTTTCCAAAATACTTTACTATATAAATTCTGAACTACTGAAACTGGATACACAAAGTCTTTATAGATCACAAAAAGAATTGGAGTTTTTCTTAGTAATAATTGCATTTATGGTCTTAGGTATACTTCTTTCAGATAAAGTAATACTACTTTGTTCATTTTTCATGACATTGCTGTACTTCCTGGTTTTATCGGTTAATATGTATTTTGTGGTAGGTCAGGTACATGGTTTTAACATAATACAAAGTACTGGAGATATTTTATCTACATTTTTGTTATCTTTAGGACTAATTATTTTGGGAGGGTATTTAAAGCATATTGGCAGGAGGGTATAACTGTGGAAATAAGCACTATACCAAAAGTTTTTGAAAATAGAATAAGATTGGCTATTATAACGGCTTTAATATCTGGTGAAAAAACATTTAAGGAATTGAAAGTACTAATCAATGCGACAGATGGTAACCTTGGAGCACAATTGTTAAACTTGGAATCAAATGAGTATATTAGTGTTCATAAAGAGTTTGTGAATAGAAAGCCGCAAACATCATATAAAATAACAAAAAAAGGCGAAAATGAATTTCGAGATTATGTAGATTTGCTGGAGAAAATATTGAAAGGGACAAATATTTAGTGACATGCTTGAAAAAATATTATTAAAAAATTTAGAGTTAAAAAAATATTTGGTATATATTATAAGTTTGATGATATTTGCAGCGGTTATTCTAATTTTGCAAGATTTAATTAATATTAATGAAAGCTTAAATGTAGGAGGCGATGCAGAGAATATTAAATTAGTATTTTCCTTATATTATGTCCTCATAACAATTATTACAATGGGATTCATGGGATATTCATTGAAATGCTATTTGAAGACTAGAGTATCTGATTTTGGCATTATTCGAGTTTTAGGTGCATCAAAAAAGTTAGTGATTAAATTATTGTTGGCTGAGTTAGTATTTGCATTTTTTGTTGCAATTTTTTTTGGTATTGTTTTGGGGAATATTTTTATAGGAGTTATGATTTTTAGCTTTAAAACCCAGGGAATAGATGTATTTTTATCAATTTCAGATACTGTAACAAATTGTACAAATACAATATTGGTTTCATTGCTGCTTTTTTCCTTTAGTATCTTGTATAGCGTTTTTAAATCATTAAGAAAAAATCTGTCAAACGTTATTCAAGCAGGAGTGAAAAGAGAATATGGTTATAAATACCTGAGTGGCCTGGCATTTATTGGCATTGCTTTCATTTTATATTCAATTTATGGACTGAATAATGCTTCACTATTAGAAACATTAGTATATTTACTTATATGCCTCGCGGGAGTATATATTGTCTTTACCTTTGGTCTTAGTTTTGCTTTGATTATAGTAAAAAGATTTTTTAACAGATTATATCTAAGAAATATTGTTATAATTAATGATTTTTTCTATAAATATAAATCATCGAAGAAACTTATATATATATCATTTCTAATTAATTTTATTATTTTGTATATAGTTGGTGGCATAATAGTAACTACTAGTGTAAAAACTGAATATACCAAAAACTATCCATTTAAAAATTTGTTATTTGATTATAAATCAGATAATAGTCTGACGTTTTTAGATGATGAGAATCGTATAAAGGCTTTTTACTGTATTGTAAGAACTGATGATGGAGCAGAAGAAAAAGCAATAGGGGTTACGTGTGAGGAGTACTTAAAAATGCCTAACGCTTTAATGGGATACAGTGACAGGGCGATAGTGTTTAATCAAGATATTGATAAAAGTATAGATAATGATATAAGTGTAATATGCTTGGAATACAAAGAGCAAATGAAGGAGATTCCAGTTGATAGTAGTATCAATGAAATAATCGCATTGCCATTTTTGGGCAGCCTGCGCGGTTTTGTTGAGTGAATTTTCCCAGGATGGGTAAAAACGCAAAGCCATTTTTCCAGTAATTGCCTTGTGTTTTAAAAT
>OGYG01001838.1_pt1 | contig 11962 bp, 26 predicted proteins | sample 1576481 | NCBI WGS metagenome assembly OGYG01 (sample SAMEA3541497, study PRJEB24748) | human gut metagenome | biome: human gut; feature: human-associated habitat; material: faeces | place: China | collected 2012 | reverse complement strand
AATTATATCTCACGCATTAATGCTTTTGAATATCATAAAATATTATTGCTCTCTATTCAATAAAGCTATAGCATGTCGGTATGGATAATCCTTATGTCAGACCAACAAAAAAACGCTGAAAGCGTTTGCTTTCAGCGTTTTTTTTCAGGTCATTAAACCAATTCAATAATTGCTACTGGAGCAGCATCGCCCTGACGAAGTCCGAGCTTGATGATGCGGGTATAGCCGCCGTTACGGTCGGTATACTTCTTAGCGATTTCATTGAACAGTTTCTTGGTTACTGCCTTGTCCATTACGAAGCCTTCTGCCTGACGGCGAGCGTGAAGATCGCCTCTCTTAGCGAGGGAAATCATCTTGTCTGCAGTCTTACGCAGTTCTTTAGCCTTAGCTTCTGTAGTCTGAATACGACCATTCTGGAAAAGAGCGGTTACCAGGCTGCGGAGAACGGCTTTACGTGGTCCGCTGGTTCTTCTTAATTTGCTGTGAGCCATGTCTTTCCTCCTAAATAGTGATCAATCTTTTGGATCTCTGAGATGAAGTCCGAGCCCTCTGAATTCAGAAAGCTTAGCCTTGATTTCATCAACAGATTTCTTACCGAGATTGCGTACACGGGTTAATTCATCTTCCGATTTTGCTGTCAGCTGATCAAGAGTATTGATATCTGCTCTCTTGAGGCAGTTGAATGCACGAACAGACAGTTCCAGATCTTCAATCGGAATAGTAGAAATATCTACCTTTGGTTCTTCCTGTTCTGCAACATCAGCAGCTTCCGCTGCATGATTATCTTCAGCAGATTCCAACGGGATTTCCTTGGTACCGAGAGACAGGAAATTCTTGAAGCTGTTAATCAGAATGTTAGCTGCTACTGCAACTGCATCTGGAGCGGTAATAGAACCGTCTGTCAGTACTTCCAGAGTCAGCTTATCGAAATCCATTTCGTTACCCACGCGGGTATCGCTGACTTCATAGTTACATTTAATAACCGGAGAATAAATGGAATCAATCGGGATGACGCCAATTACGTCGTCTTCTCTCTTATTCTTACTAAAAGGTACGTAGCCACGACCCTGATCAATGGTAATCTCCATTCCGAGATGAGCATCGGTATCCAGGGTGCAAATAGCCAAATCTTTATTCAGGACGTCGATTTCAGACGGCAGCGCTAAATCGCCGGCATGCAGGATGCCTTCCTTGGTAACATCAATTCTGCACTTGATTGGGAATTCAGCTTCATCATGAGCGATAAAACGAATCTTCTTCAGGTTCAGAATCATGTCCGTCACGTCTTCTCTAACACCGTTAATGGTAGAAAATTCATGAAGTACGCCATCAATTTTAATGGATGTGATAGCCACACCGCTTAAAGATGAAAGCAATACACGTCTAAGGCTGTTGCCAAGAGTAATGCCATAACCGCGCTCGAGTGGTTCGCAAACGAACTTTCCATGACGGTCATCATTGTCAAGTACAACAGTTTCAATCGTGAAGCTTCTATTTTCGATCATCCGAAAGTCCTCCTTCCGCGCTGTACCGCGCTAATGTACGCAAAAGCCAATATTAAATTCTTCTGCGCTTTGGAGGACGGCAGCCGTTGTGCGGAATCGGGGTAACGTCCTTAATGCTGCTTACTTCAATGCCAGCAGCCTGCAATGCGCGGATTGCTGCTTCACGGCCTGCGCCTGGTCCCTTAACGAATACGTCAGCGGAACGCATGCCATGTTCAATAGCAACCTTAGCAGCCTGTTCTGCAGCCATCTGTGCTGCAAACGGAGTGCTCTTACGAGATCCTTTGAAACCGAGTCCACCAGCGGATGCCCAGGAAATTGTGTTTCCGTTGGAATCGGTAATCGTTACAATCGTATTGTTGAATGTGGAACGAATGTGAGCGGCACCGGTTTCTACATGTTTCTTTTCTTTTCTCTTTACTGTAGCCATTTTATTCCTCCTTCAACATTACTTCTTAGTTGCAAGCTTCTTGCCTGCAATGGTCTTTCTCGGACCCTTACGTGTACGAGCATTTGTTTTGGTGCGCTGTCCACGGGTTGGCAGTCCTTCGCGATGACGGATGCCTCTGTAGGAGCCGATTTCTACAAGACGCTTAATGTTGAGGGATACTTCTCTGCGAAGATCGCCTTCTACCTTATAATCAGCCAGTACGTTACGCAGCTTAGCTACATCGTCTTCTGTCAGATCTCTAACACGGACGTCCGGATTTACTCCGGCTTTTTTCAATACTTCTCTGGAAAGAGTGAGGCCAATTCCATAAATATAAGTTAAGCCGATCTCAACGCGCTTATCTCTTGGTAAGTCTACACCAGCTATACGTGCCATCTACTCTGTACCTCCTTTTAATTAACCTTGTCTCTGCTTATGTTTCGGATTTTCACAAATGACCATAACACGGCCCTTGCGCTTAATGATCTTGCACTTGTCACACATCTTCTTGACGGACGGTCTGACCTTCATCTTGTTTCCTCCTTACTTATTTGAAGCGGTAGGTGATTCTACCATGGTCCAAATCATAGGCGGTCAGTTCCAGGGTCACCCGGTCCCCAGGCAGAATACGAATGAAATTCATACGCATCTTGCCGGAAATATGCGCCAGTACGATATGACCATTTTCCAATTTGACGCGGAACATTGCATTTGGAAGTTTTTCAACAACCAAACCTTCCACTTCAATGACGTCTTCCTTGCTCATGGGAGCCTCCTTCTGATGATTTAACCTGCAAAACCCCAGCCGGATGGCTGGGAATTACAGGGCCCCGTAACATTATGACCGCATTGTCAGAATTCGCGGACCATCTTTGGTGATAGCTACTGTGTGTTCGAAATGAGCGGACGGAAGTCCGTCATAAGTTACCACACCCCAATCATCGCGAAGGGTATAGGTATCCGGGGAGCCCATGGTGATCATAGGTTCAATACAGATAACCATTCCTTCTTCAAGGATAGGTCCATGTCCTGGCTGACCATAGTTCGGTACTTCAGGGTCTTCGTGCATTTCCGTACCAATACCATGTCCTACATAATCACGCAGAACACCGTATCCATACGGCTTTACGGTACTTTCCACTGCATGACCGATATCGCCAATATGATTGCCGATCTTGATTGCCGACAACCGCCTGCTTAATACCTGCATACAGTGACTCTTCGGTAACCTTCAAAAGTTGAGCCACCTTCTTGCTGCAATGTCCTACAGGAACAGTGATACAGGAATCTCCCATGTAACCATTTAATTCTACCACAAGATCGAGAGAAATGATATCACCTTTTCGAAGAATTTTGCGAGCCGACGGAATTCCATGTACTACAACTTCATTTACAGAAGCGCAGATGGATCCAGGATAACCATAATAGCCTTTTTCACTGGGTATACCACCACGGTCCCTGATGTATTTTTCCGCCATTCTGTCTATATCCAGGGTACTGATTCCTGGTTTTATGTTTTTGGCAAGAAAAGAAAGAGTGTCCGCGGTCAGTTTACCTGCGCGGGCAATCTTTTCTATTTCTTCCGGCGTACGGATGTTAATCATGCGTTAGCCTTCTTCAGTGCCTGCTTGATATCGTCAAAGACCTTGTCCATTGGCTGATTACCATTGATTTCTACATAAGTGCCGCTGGCCTTGTAGTAATCAATAAGCGGTCTGGTCGATTCATCGTACACAGCCAGTCTTGAACGAATGGTCTTTTCGTTATCATCAGCGCGCTGATACAGTTCACCACCGCAGTTATCGCAGACACCTGCTTTAACCGGTGGACGAAATTCCCTGTGGAAGGAAGCTCCGCATTTACGGCAGACAAGTCTGCCGCTAACTCTCTTTACGAGATCCTCACGGTTTGCATTGATTCCAATGACAGCGGTAAGGGAAATTCCCAGGTCATGAAGAATAGCGTCCAGGGAAGCTGCCTGCGCGGTTGTGCGCGGGAAGCCATCCAGAATCCAGCCCTTCTTGCAATCATCCTTGGAAAGTCTTTCCTTTACGATACCAACGGTAACGCTGTCCGGTACCAGTGCACCCTTATCCATATAACTCTTGGCTTCTTTACCAAGCGGTGTTCCTTCTTTAACTGCAGCGCGGAACATATCGCCGGTAGAGATCTGAGGGATACCGTATTCACGGATCAATCGTTCCGCCTGTGTGCCCTTGCCGGCACCAGGAGGTCCCATTAATAAGATATACATAATCCCAACTCCTTATTTAATAAAGCCTTGATAGTTGCGTGTTACCATAAGGGACTGTGCCTGACGCATAGTGTCCAGAGCTACCCCGACGATAATCAGCAATGCTGTACCACCGAAGTATACCCCCTGAATATTGGTAATGCTTCCGATAAAGTTCGGAAGAATAGCAATAAACGCGAGGAAAACAGAACCCGTAAGGGTAATTCGAGTCAATACCTTGTCTACATATCTCATGGTGGGTTCACCAGGACGAATGCCCGGGATGAAACCGCCATATTTCTTCATGTTATCAGCCAGTTCTGTAACGTTGACGGTAATCGCCGTATAGAAATAGGTGAAGATAACAATGAGGATAGCATAGAGACAAGTATTAGCCCAGGTTCCCCAGCCAAAGAACTTGGCCAGTGCCTGTACCCAGCCCACGTGAATGAACTGTGCCAGGGTCACAGGAAGCATAAGGATGGAAGATGCAAAGATGATCGGAATAACACCGGCCTGATTAACCTTGAGAGGCAGGAAAGTGCTGTGACCACCATACATCTTACGTCCGATAACTCTCTTGGCATACTGCACAGGAATACGACGCTGTCCTTCATTGACTTCAATGACAACAACAATCATAGCCAGGGCAATGGCTGCGAAGAGGAGTACCTGCAGAGGAGTAATGGTACCTACTTCGAGGTACTGAACAATCGTCTGCAGCGCTTCCGGGAAACGAGCTACGATACCGCAAAAAATAATCAGGGAAATTCCGTTGCCAATTCCGTGCTCAGTGATTTTTTCACCAATCCACATGAGGTGGCAGGTGCCTGCTGTAAGTACTACACAGACGAAGAAAAGGAAGAACCAGCTGTTATCCACCAGGGCTCCATTGGTGCGAAGGCCATACGAAATCCCGAATGCCTGGACAAATGCCAGGAAAATGGTGAAATAACGGGTTATCTTCTGGATTTGCTTAAATCCTTCCTGACCATCTTTACGTAATTCTTCAAGCGACGGAATTACCGCAACAAGCATCTGCATAATAATCTGTGCGTTGATGAATGGGGTAATACTCATAGCGAAGATAGAGAACTTGCTGAGAGCGCCGCCGGAGAATAAATCCAGGAATCCAAACAGATTACCGGATTGGAAAATATTTTCAATAACTGAAGCATCAACCCCAGGCACAGGGATGTGCACCCCAAGCCTGAAGACGACAAACATCATAAAGGTGTAAACGATGCGATCTTTGAGTTCCTTGTTCGCAAAAATATTTGCAAAGAGATTACCCATATTAGATCACCTCAGCTTTTCCACCTGCTGCTTCAATTTTCTGCTGAGCGGACTTGGTGAAGCCCTGTGCCTGAACTGTCAGGGACTTGGTCAGTTCACCATTGCCGAGGACGCGAACACCATCAAGAACATTCTTGAGAATGCCTGCTTCAATCAGAGCTGCCGGATCAACAACAGCGCCGTTGTCAAAGCAGTTGAGCTGTTCAACATTTACTTCTGCATACTTCTTAGCGAAAGTATTCTTGAAACCACGCTTTGGAAGTCTGCGGTACAGAGGCATCTGACCGCCTTCAAATCCCGGACGGGTGCCGCCTCCAGTTCTGGAGAACTGCCCCTTGGTACCACGAGTAGATGTCTTGCCCATGCCGGAACCGATACCACGACCTACACGACGTCTTGGCTTTCTGGAGCCTTCTGCCGGCTTAAGTTCATGCAATTTCATAAAAGTAGCACCTCCTTGTATTAGTTTTCTTTAACTTCTACCAGATGGCGTACTTTATGAAGCATACCTTTAATCTGGGGTGTCAGTTCCTGTTCAACAGAAGAGTTGGTCTTCTTAAGTCCAAGAGCCTTCACAGTTGCAACCTGATCAGGTTTGGAGCCGATCACACTCTTTTTCAATGTAATTGTTACCTTCATGATCAGTCTCCTATTAGTTATAAATTTCGTCGATTGTCTTGCCACGAAGTGCTGCAACATGTTCAGCATTTTTAAGCTGGGAAAGTCCATCAAGAGTTGCTCTGACCATGTTGATTGGGTTGTTGGAGCCCAGGGACTTGGTCAGGATGTTGCGAATACCTGCGAGAGCAAGTACGGAACGAATTGGGCCGCCTGCGATAACGCCGCAGCCTTCAGCAGCCGGCTTCATAAATACACGGCCTGCGCCGTATTCACCGGTAACGGAGTGCGGAATGGTTCCGTTCTTCGTTGCCACGGTAATCATATTCTTCTTAGCGTCTTCAACGCCCTTACGGATAGCATCCGGAACTTCAGCAGACTTGCCGATACCAGCTCCGACTCTGCCCTTTCCATCGCCTACAACGACAACGGCAGCAAAGGATGCGCGACGACCGCCCTTAACAGTTTTAGCAACCCGGTTGATGAAAACGACGTTTTCCTGCAGATCGGATTCCTGTTTTTCAAATCTTGGCATGTGCTTATCTCCTTTACCTTAAAATTTCAGGCCGGCTTCACGAGCTCCTTCAGCAAGTGCCTGTACTCTGCCGTGATAAATGTAGCCGCCGCGATCGAATACGACGGTATCGATTCCCTTTTCAAGAGCTCTCTTAGCAACGAGCTTGCCAACTTCCTTAGCAGCTGCTACATTGCTGCCATTCGGGCAAGCAGCCTTGATTTCCTTATCCAAGGTACTAGCAGATACCAGTGTCACCTTAGCTTCGTCATCAATAACCTGAGCGTAGATGTTGTTCAGGCTGCGGAAAACGTTGAGACGCGGACGCTGTGCAGTACCGGAGATGTGTTTACGAAGACGCAGGTGGCGACGAACCACTGCGCTTCTGCTATCATTCTTACGCATTTATTAGTAACCTCCTGTCTTACTTTGCGCCGGTCTTGCCTGCCTTACGGCGGACATGTTCACCGGAGTAACGAATACCTTTGCCCTTGTATGGTTCTGGTTCACGCCAGCTGCGGATTTCTGCAGCAACCTGGCCAACCTTCTGAGCATCAACGCCGGATACGACGATTTCAATAGAAGATGGGGTAGAAATTTCAACACCTTCCGGTGGAACTACTACTACCGGGTGAGAGAAACCAAGGGTCAGATTCAGGTTTTTGCCCTGCATCTTAGCATGGTAGCCAACACCAACGATTTCCAGTTTCTTGGAGAAACCTTCGGTTACGCCTACAACCATGTTGTGGAGCAGTGCGCGGGTAAGACCGTGGAGTGCACGGGTTTCATTTTCTTCATCTGGACGGGTGATAACGATTTCGTTATTTTCCAGAGCAATGGTCATGCCCTGATTGAATTCACGGGAAATTTCACCCTTTGGACCTTTTACAGTAACCTTGCGGCCGTCAATCTTGACTTCAACGCCTGCCGGTACCGCAATCGGTTTCTTGCCTATTCTTGACATCTTATAACCTCCAATTGCTTACCAGACATAAGCGAGTACTTCGCCGCCGAGGCCAGCCTTGCGGGCAGCCTTGTCTGTCATAATTCCCTTAGATGTAGAGATGATTGCGATTCCCAGTCCGCCAAGAACCTTCGGCAGTTCTTCTCTGCCTGCATAGGCTCTCAGACCTGGCTTGGAAATTCTCTTCAGACCCTTGATAACCTTTTCACGGTTTGCGCCGTACTTGAGAGTTACTCTGAGGTTCTGATGGTTGTCAACTTCAACCTGTTCTACATCTTTGATAAAGCCTTCGTTCTTCAAGATTTCCAGCACAGCGGCTTTAATTCTAGAAGCGGGCATATCTACAGTTGCATGATATGCATCGTTCGCGTTGCGAATACGAGTGAGCATATCCGCAATCGGATAGGTTGTTACCATTTAAATATCCTCCTAAAACCTAAATTACCAGCTGGCTTTTCTTACGCCCGGAACTTCTCCGCGGTAAGCCAGTTCACGGAACTGATTGCGGCAAACCCCGAACTTACGTAAATAACCGTGCGGACGACCTGTCAGCTTGCAACGGTTATGAAGACGAGTCGGGGATGCATCGCGCGGAAGCTTGCTAAGAGCTTCATAATCGCCGGCTTCCTTGAGCGCCTTACGCTTAGCTGCGTATTTCTGGACCATGAGTTCTCTCTTCTTTTCACGGGCCAACATAGACTTCTTTGCCATAGTTCCTCCTGTTATTTCTTGAACGGCATACCGAACTTGGTGAGCAGTTCTCTTGCTTCTTCGTCGGTCTTAGCCGTAGTCACTACGATAATATCCATACCACGTACTCTGTCGATCTTTTCGAAGTCGATTTCCGGGAAAATCAGCTGTTCCTTAACGCCGAAAGCATAGTTGCCTCTGCCATCGAAGCTGGTGGAGCTGATGCCGCGGAAGTCGCGAACGCGGGGAAGAGCGATATTAATCAGACGGTCGAGGAATTCATACATTCTTTCGCCTCTGAGAGTGACCTTGCAGCCGAGTGGCATTCCTTCACGAATCTTCCATGCTGCGAGGGACTTGTGAGCTTTACAAATCATTGGCTTCTGGCCAGTGATAGCTTCCAAATCAGAAGCTGCTGCATCAACAGTCTTGGTGTTTTCAGTTGCTTCACCAACGCCGATGTTGATTACAATCTTTTCCAGCTTCGGAATATCCATAACGTTGGTATATCCGAATTTTTCCTGCATTTCATTTCTGATCTGCTTGTTGTACAAATCACTTAATCTGGACACTTGCTATCCTCCTTCCCGCTTACTTTACGTTATCCAAAACAGCGCCGCTCTTAACAGCAACTCTTACATAAGAGCCGTCGGCCTGTTTTTCTTTTCTGATACGGGTCGGCTTCTTGGATTCCGGATCCAAAATCATAACATTGGATACGTTGATCGGAGCTTCCTTTTCAATAATGCCGCCCTGTGGGTTAGCCTGGCTTGGCTTGGTGTGTCTCTTCACCATGTTAACGCCTTCAACGACTACGCGATTCTTCTTTGGTTCGCAAGCCTTGATTTTACCCTGCTTGCCCTTTTCCTTGCCGGCGATAACGACAACGGTATCTCCGGTTCTTACATGCAATTTCTGACTCATCGTGTACCTCCAAAAATTAGAGCACTTCCGGTGCCAGGGAGATAATCTTCATGTAATCTCTATCACGAAGTTCTCTTGCAACTGGTCCGAAAATACGAGTGCCGATCGGGCTCTTGTCATCCTTAATCAGGACAACTGCATTTTCATCGAAACGAATATGAGAGCCGTCCGGACGGTTAATTCCGCTCACTGTACGAACGATAACTGCCTTGCATACCTGACCTTTTTTAACAACGCCACCAGGCGCTGCATCTTTGACGGTAACAACAACGGTATCGCCAATATTTCCGCTCTTGCGGAAGGAGCCGTCCAGTACCTTAATTACCAGGACATTTTTTGCTCCGCTATTGTCTGCAACGTTGAGTCTGCTTTCCTGCTGAATCATCGTGCCAATCCTCCTATATATCTATCCTTAATTCTGACGGGCAACGATTTTTTCGACGCGCCAACGCTTGCCACGAGACAGCGGGCGTGTTTCTACGATGCGGACGGTATCGCCGACACGGCATTCGTTGTTTTCGTCATGCGCTTTAAATTTCTTAGAATATTTTACACGTTTTCCGTATAACGGGTGTGTTTTCTTTGTTTCAACAATAACAGTAATTGTCTTATCCATCTTGTCGCTGACAACGATTCCCTGGCGCACTTTGCGCAAATTTCTTTCTTCTGCCACGGTTAGATCCTCCTTTGGGGTTTACTGTTATGCTTTCTGAGCAGCCTTCAATTCTTCTTCACGCTGAACAGTCTTGATACGAGCGATTGTCTTTCTTACTTCACGAATGCGCATCGGATTATCAAGCTGACCTGTAGCGAGCTGAAAACGGAGGTTAAACAGTTCTTCCCTTAAGCTGACGATCTTTTCATTCAATTCGGCAGTGGAGAGGTTACGAATTTCATTTACCTTCATTTTATTCACCTACCACTTCTTCATGACCTTTAACTACAAACTTGGTCTTAATCGGCAGCTTGTGACCAGCCAGACGCATAGCTTCCTTAGCTACTTCGACAGGGACTCCACCCATTTCGAACATTACGCGGCCAGGTTTTGTAACTGCTACCCAATATTCAACAGAACCCTTACCATTACCCTGACGAGTGCCGATTGGCTTAGAGGTAACTGGCTTATCCGGGAAAATCTTGATCCAAACCTTACCACCACGCTTGGTATAACGAGTCATAGCAATACGTGCGGCTTCAATCTGACGGTTGGTGACCCATGCTGGTTCCATAGCAACCAGACCATATTCACCGTAAGTTACGGTATTGCCCTTGTGAGCTCTGCCCTTCATACGGCCACGGAACTGCTTGCGATACTTAGTACGCTTTGGAATTAACATTAGTCGTTACCCCTTTCCTGATTTCTCGGTCTGCGATCTCTGCGGTCGCCTCTGCGGCCACCACGTCTGTCGCGGCGGTTGTTGCCACGAGACTTATTGTCGCGAACATTTTCATTTTCCGGAACCATTTCGCCTGGAGCAAGTTCACCCTTGTAAATCCAGACTCTGACACCGATAGCGCCAAATGTTGTATGAGCGGTTGTTACGCCATAATCAATGTTGGCACGCAGTGTCTGCAGCGGAATGGAACCTTCACGATAGCTTTCGCTGCGAGCGATTTCAGCACCGCCGAGACGGCCGCTGACTGCTACCTTAATACCCTTGGCACCAGCACGCATGGTTCTGCCAACTGCCTGCTTAACAGCACGACGGAAGCTGATACGCTTTTCGAGCTGAGCAGCAATGTTTTCAGCAACCAGAATAGCGCTCATGTCCATGGACTTGATTTCAACGATATCAATATCTACTTCACTGCTGGTAATTGGCTTGAGAGCCTTCTTGATATCTTCAATACCTGCGCCGCCGCGGCCGATAACCATACCCGGCTTAGCTGTGTAGATAGACAGCTTAATGCGGTTTCCTGCACGCTTGATACCAATCTTGGAGATGCCGGCAATGAAGAGGTGTTTCTTCAAAAACTGACGAATCTTTGTGTCTTCAATGAGCTTTGCAGCAAAATCTTTTTCTGCAAACCACTTGGAGTCCCAGTCACAGGTTACGCCAACGCGCATTCCGTGCGGATTTACTTTCTGACCCAAAACGTGTCCCTCCTTTAATTAGTTTCTTTCAGAAACTTTTACAGTAAGTGTACTGGTACGTTTCATGATCCCGAAAGCCTGTCCACGAGAACGTGGATGAATACGCTTCATAATTGGGCCTGCATCTACAAAAGTAGTTGAAACATACAGATTATCAATGTTCATATTATTATTGTTTTCAGCATTTGCCATAGCACTTCTCAGGGTCTTTTCAACGACCTTGGAAGCAGCCTTTGGTGTGTTGCGAAGAATAGCCAAAGCTTCTCTTACGTTCTTACCGCGGATCAGGTTGACTACGATACGAACTTTACGAGGCGAAATGCGGATATTTCTAGAGATTGCCTGAACTTCCATTATATTTCCTCCTCATTAAGCCTGTGGAGCTGCCTTCGGAGCAGCTGCAGCAGCCTGATCGCTCTTGTTGTGACCCTTGAATGTACGAGTCGGAGCGAATTCGCCGAGCTTATGACCAACCATATCTTCAGTAACGTAAACCGGTACATGCTTTCTTCCGTCGTGAACCGCAATGGTATGTCCTACAAAACTCGGAAGGATAGTAGAAGCACGGGACCAGGTTTTTACAACTTTCTTTTCGTTAGTTTCGTTTAAAGCTTCAACTTTCTTAAGCAAATGATCTGCTACGAAAGGGCCTTTTTTAATAGATCTGGACACTATTTTATCTCCTTTCCTTTA
>OGYG01001828.1_pt1 | contig 12018 bp, 10 predicted proteins | sample 1576481 | NCBI WGS metagenome assembly OGYG01 (sample SAMEA3541497, study PRJEB24748) | human gut metagenome | biome: human gut; feature: human-associated habitat; material: faeces | place: China | collected 2012 | reverse complement strand
GGGAAGGTTGCCGCGCGCAATATCGACGAGTTCCTCGGCTACCATCACAAGCTGCCCTGCGATATCGCGGTGCCCGCGCCGTTGCCGAACGACCGCACGCCGAAGGGGCGCGTGGAAATCGTGGAGCGGCCCGCGCGCGAGCGCAGGAACGACTATGGAAGCGTTGAAACATCGATGAGCCGCGAAGAGGTCGTGCAGGAGTGCGGGCGCTGCCTGCGCTGCGACCACTTCGGCTGCGGCGTGTTGGAAGGGGGCAGGCACCAGTATGCCTAGCATCACGATAGACGGGATCGCCCTCGACGTTGCCGAAGGGTCCACCATCCTCGATGCCGCGCGCGTTGCCGGCATCCGCATCCCCACGCTGTGCTTCCTGAAAGAGCGCAGCGCCATCGCCTCGTGCCGCGTGTGCGTCGTGGACGTGGAAGGGTTCGACCAACCGGTTCCCTCGTGCGCTACGTCCGTGCAAGACGGCATGAAGGTGACCACCTCCTCGCCGCGCGTCGAGGCGTACCGACGCATCGCGCTGGAGCTCATCATTGCCGATCACGGCCTTGACTCCACGAACTACTGCTTCTCGTGCGACAAGAACGGCGCCTGCGAGCTGCAGGCCGTTTGCCGCGAATACGGCGTGTTGGAGTCGCCCTACGAGGTCGCGCAGAAGCGCGAGCCGGTGCGCGACGAGAACCCGTTCCTCTCCTACGATCCGAACCTGTGCATCCGCTGTCAGCGCTGCGTGGGCGCCTGCAACGACGCCGCGCGCAACCATTCGCTGCATGCGGCGAAGCGCGGCGTGCGCACGCTGATCGAGGCGCCGTTCGGCGCGAGCTGGCGCGCCACCGACTGCGAGTCGTGCGGCACCTGCGCGCAGGCGTGCCCCACCGGCGCGCTCACCGAGAAGCGCCGAGCGGCGTATCGCTCGTGGGAGACCGGGCGCGTGCGCACCACATGCCCGCATTGCGGCGTGGGCTGTCAACTGGACCTCGTGGTGAAGGACGGCGCCATCGTGGATGCCGAAGCGGCGCCCGGTCCGTCGAACCAAGGGCTTCTGTGCGTGAAGGGACGCTCGGCAAGCTTCGATTTCGTCGACGCGCCCGACCGCATCCGCACGCCGCTCGTAAAGAATCGCGAGACGGGCGAGTTCGAGCCTGCTACCTGGGACGAAGCGCTCGACCTCGTGGCGAGGCGCTTCACCGAGCTGCGCGATGCCCACGGCGGCGAGTCGCTGGCGGCGTTTGCGTGCTCGCGTTCCACGAATGAGGACATCTACCTGTTCCAGAAGATGGCGCGCATCGTGCTCCAAACGAACAACGTGGACTGTTGCGCGCGTGTTTGACACGCCCCCACGGTCGCCGGTCTGGCGACCATGCTTGGTTCCGGCGCGATGACGAACTCCATCGAAGACGTCACGCGCAAGGCGGAGGTCATCATGCTCGTGGGGTCGAACCCCGAGGAGGCGCACCCCGTCATCGGCATGCAGATCCGCGCGGCGGTCGAACGCGGCTGCCGGCTCATCGTGGTCGACCCGCGCGATATCGGGCTGGCCGCGCATGCCGACATCCATTTGAAGCTGAGGCCGGGAACGAACGTCGCGTTCGCAAACGGCATCGTGAACTACCTGATCCAGCACGAGCTGTACGACGAGGACTTCGTGCGCGAGCGCACCGAGGGCTTCGAGATCTTGGCCGCGACGGTGCGCGACTATACGCCCGAGCTGGTGGAGGATATCTGCGGCATCGATCGGCGCGATCTCGTGGCCGCGGCGAAGATGTACGCGGCGGCCGATGCGGCTGCCATCATGTACTGCCTCGGCGTGACGGAGCATTCCACGGGAACCGACGGCGTCATGGCGCTGTCGAACATCGCGATGATCTCCGGCAACCTGGGCAAGCCGGGCGGCGGCGTGAACCCGCTGCGCGGCCAGAACAACGTGCAGGGCGCTTGCGACATGGGCGCCGGTCCCGACGATCTGCCCGGCTACCAGAAGGTGGCCGACCCCGAGGTGGTGCGCCGCTTCGAAAAGGCGTGGGGGGTTGCGCTCCCGCGTGCGCGCGGCATTAAGGCGACTGAATGCTTCCCGGCCATGATCGAGGGCGGCATCAAGGGGCTCTTCCTGTTCGGCGAGGACCCAGTGCGCACCGACCCCGACACGGCTCACGTGATCCGCGCGCTCGAGGCGCTCGAGTTCTTCGTGGTGGACGACCTGTTCATGACCGAGACGGCCAAGTACGCCGACGTCATCCTGCCCGGGCGCAGCTACGCCGAGAAGGAGGGCACGTTCACGAACACCGAGCGTCGCGTGCAGCGCGTTCGCAAGGCGGTGGACGGACCTGCGGGAGCGCGTCTTGAGACCGAGATATTCACCGAAGTCATGAACCGCATGGGCTACGCGCAGCCGCCGTTGACCGCGGCCGAGGTCATGGACGAGATCGCGGCCGTCACGCCCACGTACGGCGGTATGAGCCATGCGCGCCTCGACGGCGACGAGACGGCCGGCCGCGGCTTGCAGTGGCCGTGCCCAAGCGCCGAGCATCCCGGCACGCCCATCCTGCACATGGGCGAGTTCGCCCAGGGGCTGGGCGCGTTCTCCACACCCGACTACCAGCCGTCCGCCGAGCTGCCCGATGCGGAGTATCCGCTGGTCATGATGACGGGCCGCATCCTGTACCAGTACAACGCCTGCGCCATGACCGCTCGCACCGACGGCGTGAACGAGATAGCGAACCGCTCGTTCATCGAGCTGAACACGTGCGATGCCGAGGCTCTCGGCATCGCCGACGGGGACATCGTGCGCGTCTCGTCGCGCCGCGGCTCCATCGAGTCCGTCGCGCATGTGTCCGAGAAGACGTCGCCGGGACATACGTGGATGCCGTTCCATTTCCAAGACGGCAACAGTAACTGGCTCACCATAGCCGCTCTCGACCGCGTGTCGAAGGCCCCCGAATACAAGGTGTGCGCCGTGAAGGTGGAGAAGGCGTAGGCTGTTGGGGGAGGGGCGCCCGTCGCGTCCCTCCCGTTTCATTTCCAATTCGTTTCAACGACGTGGGGCTTTGTTGTAGTTGACTTGCGTGCGTTGACGATTCGGGTTGCGCCTGTGCATCATTAACGAGTACTTTTCGAGACATCACGGTGAGGAGCACGCATGACGAAAACGCGCGTCGGCATATTCGGATACGGCAACCTCGGGCGCGGCGTGGAGCTGGCCTGCAGGCAGAACGACGACATGGAGCTGGTGGCGCTGTTCACGCGCCGCGACCCGGCGACGGTGAAACCACTGACGGAAGGCGTGCCGGTGTTCGCTGCTGACGAAATGGCATCGCATCGGGACAATATCGACGTGCTCGTCCTATGCGGCGGCAGCGCGAACGACCTGCCGGAGCAGACGCCCGCATGCGCGAACCTGTTCAACGTAGTCGACTCGTTCGATACCCATGCGAACATCCCCGCCCATTTCGCCAAGGTGGATGCCGCTGCGCAGGAGAGCGGCAATGTGGCCGTCATCTCGGCGGGCTGGGATCCAGGCATGTTCTCCATCGCTCGTCTGTACGCTTCCAGCGTGCTGCCCGAGGGCGAGGACTACACGTTCTGGGGCCGCGGCGTCTCGCAGGGTCACAGCGACGCCATTCGTCGCATCGAGGGCGTGGCCGATGCGCGCCAGTACACCGTGCCCGTCGCCTCGGCGCTCGAAGCCGTGCGCAACGGCGAGAAGCCGCAGCTGACCACGCGTCAGAAGCACACGCGCGAGTGCTTCGTCGTGGCCGAGGAAGGTGCCGACCTGGCGGCTATCGAGAAGGCCATCGTCGAGATGCCGAACTACTTCGCCGACTATGACACCACGGTGACGTTCATCTCGCAGGAGGAGCTCGACCGCGATCATGCCGGCATCCCGCATGGCGGCTCCGTGTTCCGCTCGGGCGTGACCGGCGAAAACGGCGAGCACACCCACGTGGTGGAGTACTCGCTCAAGCTGGACTCCAACCCCGAGTTCACCGGCAGCGTGCTAGTTGCCTGTGCCCGTGCCGCGCATCGTCTGAGTCGTGAGGGTGTCGTCGGCTGCAAGACGATGTTCGACATCGCTCCGGCCTATCTCTCCGCCAAGAGCGGAGAGGACTTGCGCGCCGAGATGTTGTAGGGCGTTCTCGACCCGATGCGTCGAAGGCCTCGCTGCGCCCGCGGCGAGGCCTTCTTCATGCTAGATCAAAACGCCGTTGCAGTGGTCGATTTCGTGCTGGATGATCTGGGCGGTGAAGCCGGTGAATGTTTTGACGCGCGGCTTCATGGCGAGATCCTGGTAGCTCACCTTGATGGTGCGGTAGCGCGTCGCGGGTCGCGTGCCCGCAAGCGACAGGCAGCCTTCTTCCGTTTCGTAGGCGCCTGCGCGCGAGACGATCTCGGGGTTCAGCATGGCCAGGTATGCACCTTCGTTGTCGAAGGCGATGATGCGTTTGACTTCGCCGATCATGTTCGCCGCCATGCCGACGCACGAATGGCGGTGCGCCGCAAGCGTGTCCAGAAGATCCTGCGCGATGGGCAGATCGGCTTCGGTAGCCGCCGTTGAAGGCTGTTGCAGAACCAGCTCGTTTCTCATGATGGGACGAATCATCGCGAAGGCCTTTCCACGTGACGAGCCTTTGCCGTTTGGCATGACGAGGCTCGCGCTCCTGCACTCTCTTGGTATAGTGTACGTGAAATCGACGGAGAGGAGGCGCATATCGTGGATGCAGTCGCATTCATGCGCGGCAACAGGGCGTACTTCGAGGATTTCATGACGAGAAGCACCTACCATTCGAACGCCATCGAAGGCAGCACGCTTTCGTACGCCGAAACGTACGCAATCCTCTGGAACGATAATTCTTTGCAGGTAACGGCTACTGCGAGAGAACTGTACGAGGCAATCAACCACAAATACGCGCTGAGCCTGGCGCTTGAGGAAATGCAAGTGACCTTGAGCGAGCGGCTCGTCAAGAGGATTGCGCAGGCTATCAACAAGAACATCAACGAAATCGGCGGCTATCGAACGATCTCGGTGCTCATTCGCGGCGCAGAGCACATTCCGCCGAAGCCGAACCAGGTGAACCAGCTCATGATGCAATTGGTTCACGAGTACAACCATGCCGACGACGTAGACCCGTATCTGCGCGAGGCGCGTTTCCATATCCGGTTCGAGCGCGTCCATCCCTTCGAGGACGGCAATGGACGCACGGGTAGGATACTCGTCAACCGTGGTCTTTTGCAGGCGGGGTTGGCTCCCGTCGTCGTTCCGTTCGAGCGCCGCGCTGAATATCTTGCGATGCTCGCCGACGGCGATTCGGATGGGCTCGCCGAGATGCTCCGATCGCTTTCCCATAGCGAGGAAGAGCGGATCGCAGCGTTTGCCGAGGCCGCTCAGGAATAGATCGCCGCGGCCAGAGCGGCGAGGGCGAACAGGATCCCGAACGTTGCCGCGACGGCGCGTTCCTTTCCGGCGAGATCGAAGCCGATGCCGCGCATGCCGTCGAGCGGGCTGGCCTTCGCGTGGGCCGGGTGCGGCTCCTCGCGCAGCAGGCCGCCGGGGATGACCCGGATCTCGACGGCGCGATTCGGGCGCGCGTGGGCTCCGCGCGTCTGCCGGGGTTGGGGCTGGGATGCGAGGGCTGCATTGCTCATGGGACTCTCCTTCGTCGGCGCTTCGTTCGTATGCTGCGAAGGATACCGGAAACGCGCGGGGAGTGAGTACCACTATCGGGACAAGCGAACCTCCGACGGAAATCAGTCGCGTACTGTGAAACGGTGCAGGTCGAAACAGTCGCGCAGCCCGGTTCTATCGCATGGATGGTACAATGCGATTGTTCCGATAGGTTGATCAGGACGATCCGCGACCGAGGAGTTCTTCCATGATTCTCACGTACGAGCAGGCCGACCGGTTCTATACGCTCATCAACGCGCTGCTTGGGTACGCCAACGAGCGCTTCGAGGTGGTTCGCGAGCTTCCCCTCCCCATCGTCGATCTCGAATCCCAATCCAAGGCTGCCCTCGTGGCCGAGACGCTGTGGGATAGCGTCGGGATCATTGACGACTTCGTCCGCGAGAACCCCTTCGACCTGCCGAAGCGCTTCCTTGACACCGCTCTTGCGTGGAAGGATGCGTTGACGGGTTCGTTCGTGTTCGCGGGGCACGAGGATGGGCGCGCCTTGCTCATGGGCGACGAGGACGTGTTCGCGGTTGCCGGGATACAGTTGGAGCCGAGCGAGTTGCTGAGCGAGTGGCCCGACGTGGTGCGCACCACGTTGCTGCCGTTCGACGATCTGATCGTCTACGACGGCATGTTGAACGTGCTCGGCATTGAGTTCGGCCCCGAGGTCGCTGCTTCCGCCCAGGCGGATTTCAAGGAACGCCGCGCCAAGGGCCTCGTGCGCACCGCTGCGGACTTCGTCGCGCGCTCGCGCGCCCTCAACGAGGCCGGTCGCAACCGCGCCGTCGAGCGTCTCTTGGCCGACGCCGAGCGCGACGCGCGTATCGCCGCCTTCGGGGAGCAGCTTCCCCCGGGCTTCCATCGCGGCGCGCTCGCGGGGCTTACGGAGGCCGAACGCGCTGCGGCCTTCGACGAGCGCTTCGACGCGTGGGATGAGGGGCGCTTCGAGCAGAAGGAGGCCATCCTGCGGGAGCGTGCCCTGGACCGCGAGCCGGCCGGCACGCTCGAGGCGTGCCTGGGGCTGTACACGAAGACGGAGCTCGAAGGCGTCGGTCGGCTGCTCGGCCTCAAGGGACTCTCCAAGCTGCGCAAGGCCGAGCTGGCCCGCGCCGTCGCGGAGAGCGTCCCCTCGTCGTCCGACCTGCTGCGCGATATGCTGGCCGCGTGCTCCCCGGGCGCTTTCAGGAAGGCCAAGGAGCTGGCGTGCGAGGGAGCCGTGTCGTTCGGCGCCGAAGATGTGAGCAGACGCCTGTACCTGACGCCCCTCATGCCATACACGTTCCTGTTTTGGCAGGGAGGGCGCTTCACGGCCTTCGCCCCGGAGCAGACCAAGTGCATGCTCGCAGACGTCGACTTCGAGGAGATCGAACGGGTGCGGGTCCGGAACGAAGAGGTGGTGACGTGCGCTGAGGCGTGCACCACCTTCTACGGTGTCGTCTCGCTCGACGATGCCTACCTTCGCTACCGGGAGGCCTGTTCCGATCCTGTGACGCGCCGGCGGTTCGTCGAGCTGATCGAAGTTGAGGCTTCCTTCTTCGAGTGCGGGTTCGAGCTGTGGGAGTGCGACGGGGTGGATCACCTGGTTCACTATGCCATCGGCAACGATTACGCGGCTTCCGAGTACGCCCGTCTGCACGCCCCCGACTTCCTGGACGATCTGACGAGTCTCGCGGACGAGGTCGTAGACGAGGGCTTGATCGAGAAAGCCCTCCACCGGATGGGGGAGGGCCTCGGCTCCGAATGGGAGGAACTTGACGGCTACCGGCGTTTCCTGTTGGAGGAGCACGCGAAAAACCCGCCGCGCCCGTTCGAGCCCTCCATGCTGCAGCGCGACGCGATCGGCGCGCTGTTCGAGCTGTCCACCGTGGTGCAGCTGCGGAACTTCCTGGATGCCCGCGTCCCCGACGGTGAGGACGACTTCTTCTTCGCGGACCGCGTAGTCGAGGCTCTGGTCATGGGTGCGATGGAGGGCGCAGGAATCCAAGATTTGTTTGCCTACGTGCGCGAGCTGGGCCTTGACGCGTGCTGCGAGGACGAGGAACGGCTGCCCAAGCTGATCACGAACGTGTACAACTCGCTGCCCTCGTGGGAGAACAACGGCTGGTCGCCGCAGGAGCTGCTGGAGCGTATGGCCGGCAAGAAGGTGTTCTACAACGAGAGGGGCGACGTCATGAAGGTCGGCCGCAACGACCCTTGCCCTTGCGGCAGCGGCAAGAAGTACAAGAAGTGCTGCGGAAGGTAGACGCCCCTCGGGGTTATTCCTTGCCGGTCCAGCAGTACGTGCACACCTTCTCGGGATCGATGCCGATGGCTTCCAGCATGCCGTCGAGCGACTGGTAGCCTAGCGAATCGAAGCCCATCTGCTCGCAGATGGATTTCAACATGCACTTGCCGCGCTCGGTGGAGCCGTCGGCGTACTCGTCGAGGTGCTGCACGCCCTCCTCGCCTTCCAGCTGGTCCACCATGCGGCGTGCGAGCAGCTCCATGTCGGAACGGCTGCTGGAGAAGCTCAGGTACTTGCAGCTGAACATGATGGGCGGGCAGGCCGAGCGCATATGCACTTCTTCTGCGCCGCACTTGTACAGGAAGTCCACCGTCTCGTTCAGCTGCGTGCCGCGCACGATGGAATCGTCCACGAACAGCAGCTTCTTATCCTTGATGAGCTCGGGAATGTGGATCTGCTTCATCTTCGCGATGCGATTGCGCACTTCCTGGTTGCTCGGCATGAACGAGCGCGCCCAGGTGGGCGTGTACTTGATGAAAGGGCGGGCGAAGGGCGTCTTGCATTCCGTCGCGTAGCCGATGGCGTGCGGCACGCCCGAATCGGGCACGCCGGCCACGTAGTCGAGCGCGGGCACGCCCGTGTTCGCCGCCTCGTCGCGCGCCATGACGGCGCCGTTGCGGTAGCGCATGACCTCGACGTTCACGCCTTCGTAGTTCGAGTTCGGATAGCCGTAGTACACCCACAGAAACGCGCAGATCTTCATTTTGTCGCCGGCGGGGGAGATGGTGCGGTACTCGTCGGGGTTCACCAGCACGATCTCGCCGGGGCCCAGCTCGTACTCGTCGCGGTAGCCCAGCTTGTGGTAGGCGAACGATTCGAACGAGATGCAGAAGCCGTCGTCGCTCTTGCCGATGAGCACGGGCAGGCGGCCAACCTTGTCGCGCGCGGCGATGATCTGGCCGTCCTGGGTGATGATGAGCAGCGTGAGCGACCCGTCGATGGATTCCTGTGCGTGCTTGATGCCCGAAACGAAGTCGTCTTTCTGGTTGATGAGCGCGGCGACGAGCTCCGTGGTGTTCACCTTGCCCGAGCTCATGGCCATGAACTGCCGGCCGCCGCTGGCGAAGTTCTTCTCCACCAGCTCCTCGGCGTTGTTGATGGCGCCCACGGTGGTGATGCCGAATGTGCCGAGGTGCGAGCGCACGAGCAGGGGTTGCGGGTCGGTGTCGCTGATGCAGCCGATGCCGCTGCAACCGTGGAAGCCCTGCAGGTCGTCTTCGAAGCGCGTGCGGAACGGCGTGTTCTCGATCGAGTGGATCTCGCGTTGGAAGCATCCTTCCTCCGCATCGTGGAAGATCATGCCTGCGCATTTCGTTCCCAGGTGGGAGTGGTAGTCCACGCCGAAGAACACGTCCAGCACCACGTCGTGATGCGCCGCCGCCCCAAAGAATCCGCCCATTGCTTGCCTTTCGTTGTGCCTGCCGCTAATCCGTGCCAACAAAAATATCAGTATACGGCTACCGCCGGTCCGAAGGAACGCTGAGCGGCCACGATCCGCGTTTTCTGCACGAGTTCGCGCCTCGTGGCGAAGCGTTTTCCCTCTTCGGTTAGCTCTTCTTGTCCGGAACGATGAAGATGAACACGAGCGAGCTGATCAGCAGCAGGAACGGGTAGAACAGAAACGGGATGATCTGGAACGCCGACACGGCGAAGCCGAGCTCGGTGGCGGCGGAGATGGCCACGAGCATCTGGGCGCCGTAGGGCAGGATGCCTTGGAAAACGCACGAGAACGTGTCCAAAAGCGATGCCGTCTTGCGCTTCGAGATGCCGTACGTCTTCGCCATATCGGCGGCGATGGGGTTCGAGATGACGATGGCCACGGTGTTGTTCGCGGTGGCGATGTCCATGGCACCCACCAGCAAGCCCATGCCCAGCTGACCGCCTTTCTTGCTTTTGAACAGGCTTTTGATGCCGTTCAACAGCGCCACGAACCCGCCGTACTCGCGGATGAGCGCGCAGATGGCCGACACCAGCAGCGCCACCATCGTGGTCTCGAACATGCCTGCGGCACCCGAGCCCATGTTGGCCAGCAGGTCGGTGGCGGCAGTGGCACCCGTGGCCACCATGATGATAGAGCCCGACAGAATGCCCAGCAACAGCACAACGAACACGTTCACGCCGATGATGCCGCCAACGAGCACGATGAGGTAGGGGATGAGCTGGATCAGGTCGTACTCGTGAACGACGCTGCCGCCGAGGTCGGCGCCGAACGACAGAGCGAGGATGATGACGAGCGATACGATGGCCGCGGGTAGGGCGATCTTGAAGTTCTCGCGGAACTTGTCCTTCATCTGGCAGCCTTGGCCTTGGCAGGCTGCGATGGTGGTGTCGGAGATGAACGAGAGGTTGTCGCCGAACATGGCGCCGCCCATGACGCTGGCCACGCACAGCGGCAGGCTGAAGCCGGACGCGGACGACACCGCCACGGCGATGGGCGTGATCAGCGTGATGGTACCCACCGACGTGCCCATCGACAGCGACACGAAGCAGCTCACCACGAACAGCACCGCTACGGCGAACTGCACGGGAACGACGGAAAGCAGCAGGTAGGCCACGCTTTCGGCGCTGTCGCGGCCTACGGTGCCCACGAAGATGCCGGCCACCATGAAGATGAGCACCATGGTGACGATGGTCTTGTCGCCCATGCCGCGGCCCATGATGGTGAGCTTCTCGTCGAAGGGAAGCTTGCGGTTCTGCACGCACGCCACCAGAAGGGCGGCCAGGAATATCACCACGACGGGGATGTTGTAGAAGCCCATGGGAATGCCCATGCCGTACTCGAACAAGATGCCCAGTCCCAGATACAGCACCAAAAACACCCCGATCGGAAGCAGCGCCTTGACGTTGCCCTTCTTGACGGTCTCGGTGGTTTTCTCCTCCATATTCGTCCCTTCTTGCCTTCGTCTTCGTTGCGGTGTTCCATCATACCGTAAGGTGCGGGCAATAGAGGGCAAGGCGCGCGTTTCGAGTGCTACACTGTGGCGAGAGCGGTCGAATGGAGGAAAGCGACGGTATGAAGAAGATACTGCTGGTGGCGACGGGCGGCACCATCGCATCGGTCGAGGATGGGCGCGGCTTGGCGCCGGCGCTGGGCGGCGAAGAGCTGGCGCGCTACGTGCCCGAGATCGCGGATGTGTGCGATTTCGACGTGGTGCAGCCGATGAACATCGACAGTACGAACATGCGCCCGGCCGACTGGATGCGCATCCGCGACGAGATCGTGGACGCTTACGACGCCTACGACGGGTTCGTGGTGCTGCACGGCACCGACACGATGGCCTACACGGCCGCCGCGCTGTCCTACCTGGTGCAGGGCAGCCCGAAGCCCATCGTGCTGACCGGTTCGCAGCAGCCCATGGCCAGCCCCTTCACCGACGCGAAGCTCAACCTGTACCAGAGCCTGCTGTTCGCGGCCGACGATCGCTCGTGCGACGTGTCGGTGGTGTTCGGCGGCGCGGTGATAGCCGGCACGCGGGCGCGCAAGCAGCGTACGATGAGCTTTGACGCGTTCACCAGCGTGAACTTTCCTGAGATCGCGCTGGTGCGCGGCGAGCGCATCGTGAGGGCGGGGTCGCCTGCGACGTGCGCGGGCGTCGGGGGAGCGCCGCGCGTGTACGATAGCCTCAACGAGCGCGTGTTCGTGCTCAAGCTGACGCCCGAGATGAATCCGAGCATCTTCGACCTGCTCAAGCGCGATTACGACGCTGTCATCCTGGAGACGTTCGGCATCGGGGGCATCCCCGACTACGGCGACTATCGCCGCGCCATCTTCGGATGGGTGGATTCGGGGCGCACGCTGGTCGTGACCACGCAGGTGCCCGAAGAGGGCTGCGACCTGGGCGTGTACGAGGTCGGGCGCGCTTATGCGGGACATCGCGGCATCCTCAAGGGCGGCGACATGACCACCGAGGCGCTTGTGGCGAAGACCATGTGGGCGCTCGGACAGACGAGCGACCCCGCCGAGATCCGCGACCTGTTCTACCGCACGGTGAACCACGACCGGCTGGCGGAAGAGGGCTAGGAACGCTCGGCTGCGATGGTTCCGAGGCGCGAGCGCGGCAGGGTC
>OGYG01001826.1_pt1 | contig 12030 bp, 8 predicted proteins | sample 1576481 | NCBI WGS metagenome assembly OGYG01 (sample SAMEA3541497, study PRJEB24748) | human gut metagenome | biome: human gut; feature: human-associated habitat; material: faeces | place: China | collected 2012 | reverse complement strand
GTCGCCAGCTTAATGATCGCATGCGAGTTCGCCGCAAAATAGAAAAATGGAACCGCCCCCACTGCCATCAGAACCCAGTCGTACCACGGCATATAGTTGATGCGTCTGTCTCCCTTCTGAACCGGATAATGCAGATACCCGAGAATCAGAATCATTCCCAGAAACATCGACAACCGGATTTCCGGCAAGGCGGTACTGAAAAGCGTCACATAAATGCTGTAAACGGAAAATAATACCGACAGCCACCGGATGATCGATGCTAGTTTCCCCTGCCAGACGCGCGTGTTGGACTCGCGGTCATATTTTTTCATGACTAACTCAACATCCGCAGCTGTCCCTGTGTCCGAATCGCCCTTTTTCAGGCTTTCACGTTCCAGGTATTTTAGATCTGGTGCCCTGTTTTTCTTTTCCTTCCATTCACCCATTCGTATAACCCCCTTTCACACTTCATTTCTGGGTTTCCCCCTTATTTCACCGGCACCTCCATCCCTTTCTCTGCGAAATAATCCGCTGCTCCCGGATGATACGGAACCGCTGTGACCGAAGTGGCAAATTCAAGGTTCAGCTCCGCTCCCTTCGCATGCGCCGCCTTGATGGAATCCATATTTTCAAAGACGCCATAGCAGAAGTTATAGATATCCTCTGCCGGAACGTCATCGCGCGCCACTACTACCGCACCGACAGCCACCGTCCTGATATCCTCATCCGTTCCATACGCGGACGCTGGGATCGTGTTTTTGCTGTAATATGGCGATTCTTTAATCAGCTGATCCATATGCTCATCGTCCAGGCTGACGAGATACACATCCCTCGTCGCTGCCAGGGAGGTGATTGCGGTCGTCGGCGCACCCGCTACGACAAATGCCGCATCAATCTTGCCATCCTGCAGCGCCTCTGCGCTGTCCCCAAAGGATTGATACGTCGGATTTATGTCTTTTTCGATATCCAATCCATATGCTCCCAGCACATCCACCGCATTATAATAGACGCCTGACCCCGCCGCGCCGACCGAAACATTTTTGCCTTCCAGATCGGCTACCGACTGAATCGACGGATCCAGCGTAACAATCTGCACCTGCTCCATATAGAGCGCCGCCACGGTCGAGAAATCAGCAACTTTTCCATATTCTTCAAAGAGATTCGTACCATTGTAGGCATATGCCATGACATCCGACTGCACAAATCCCAAATCCGCATCATGTGCATCCAACGCCTCGATATTTGCCTGCGAACCGCCCGACGTGATCGCCGTCACCGAAGTGCTGGTCGATTCCCCTATCTTTCCTGCAAGCACGCCGCCAAATCCATAATATGTACCCTGATCGCCTCCCGTCGTGAAAATGAGGCTGGTTCCGCCATCCTTTCCGCCCTTTTTCGTGTCTGTCACCTGCGCAGCGCCAGCCCCACTCTGACTTTCTTCCTGTCCGCCTGCTGTGTTACCGGCAGTATTCCTCCCGGCTTCATTTTTACCTCCCGCAGATGTCTCTGCCGATACTCCTGTCGTTCCGGTACTGCCGCATCCCGTCAGCGCCAGCCCTGCCGCCATCGCCATGGAAATTGCTACTGCCATGTGTCCCTGCATTCTCGTTTTTTTCGTCTTTTTTGTTCTTCTCATTCTCTCATTCTCCTCCCTGCTTGAACATTTACGTCTTAGATAGACTGTCAAAAATTACCATTACTATTTTATGTGTGGGAGGGAAGAATTATTCCTTGGCACGTTAGTGCCTTTTTGCGTAATAGGGAATTCCAAGGAATTTCCTATTACGCAAAAAAAACCGCTGATCCGGACTTCCTGTCACCAGGTTGTCCGAATCAGCAGTTCTTTTATGTAACTGCGTTATGCAATTATATTACTTATACATTCACTCCATATGGTATGGGGAACTACTGACTACCAGCAGATACCCTGAGCCATCATAGCGTCAGCAACTTTCTGGAAACCAACGATGTTAGCACCAGCTACCAGGTTGTAGCCTAAGCCGTATTTCTCAGCTGCTGCTGCGGAACCATCATGGATACCAGTCATGATCTGATGCAGTTTGGAATCAACTTCCTCTGCTGTCCAGCTGTATCTCTCGCTGTTCTGGCTCATCTCAAGACCAGATACAAGAACGCCACCTGCGTTAACAGCCTTGGACGGAGCTACTACCATGTTCTTCTGCTCCATTAAGAACTTAAGAGCTTCGTTGGTAGTTGGCATGTTAGCAACCTCGATGTAGTACTTAAGGCCGTTAGCAACCATCTTCTTAGCCTCTTCCATACGAACGTCGTTCTGAGTAGCAGCCGGCATAACGATGTCAGCCTTAACGCCGAACGGTTTCTCACCTGGGAAGAACTGTACGCCGAACTTGTCTGCGTAATCCTGAACTTTGTTACGTCCAGATGCTCTCATCTCCAGCATGTAGTTGATCTTCTCTTCAGTTACAACACCTTCCGGATCATAGATATATCCGTCCGGACCAGACAGGGTAACAGCCTTAGCACCCAGCTCAGCCAGTTTCTTGCAGATACCCCAAGCAACGTTACCGAAACCAGATACAACAACGCTCTTGCCTTTGATGTCATCGTTCTCATGTTTCATAACTGCTTCTACATAGTAAACAGCGCCGTAACCAGTTGCTTCCGGACGTACCAGAGAACCACCGAAGGACATTCCCTTACCAGTGATAGTACCGTTCTCGAATGCACCACGGATCTTTCTGTACTGGCCATACAGGTAACCGATCTCACGAGCACCTACACCAAGGTCACCAGCCGGGATATCTACGTCCGGTCCGATGTGACGATATAACTCAGTCATGAAGGACTGGCAGAATCTCATAACCTCTGCATCGCTCTTGCCGTTCGGGTCGAAGTCAGAACCACCCTTAGCACCGCCCATCGGCAGGGTTGTTAAGCTGTTTTTGAAAGTCTGCTCGAAGCCTAAGAATTTCATGATAGACAGGTTTACAGAAGGAGCGAAACGTAAGCCTCCTTTGTACGGTCCAATAGCGCCGTTGAACTGTACACGATAGCCACGGTTTACATGAACAGCACCGTTGTCATCAACCCACGGTACACGGAACTCGATAGTTCTCTCCGGCTCAACCATTCTCTCAAGAAGAGCAACCTTCTCGTACTCCGGATGTGCATCTACAACCGGACCCAGAGTGGATAATACTTCCTCTGCTGTCTGAAGGAATTCGGCTTCATGTGCGTTTTTCTCTTTGAGTTCTGCAAGAACTCTGTCAACATACTTGCTCATTGGATAATACCTCCTGATATGTATATAAGTTTGAATAGTTCACTGAACTATGGTTACCACAAATACTTGACGATGGTTTCATCAATCTTGTACATAATTCCCTCTGGTTCCAAATTGTTTTTGTGAACTTTTCTGTTTCTATAATGTATTATATATCATTTCTTCGTCAGAATCAAATAAAAATAGTGTTATAGATGTTATTATTATTTGCTTATGGAGTTATATTGTTCCTGATTATAACTCGGGGATGGACAACGGATGTGCCAAAGCACATTCGGGCGCCTCGCGCGGTCGCTTGCGACATATTTCTGCTTCGTGTGAGTGCGCATCATTGGCACGTTAGCGCCTTTTTGTGTAATAGGGAATTCCAAGGAATTTCCTATTACACAAAAAAGAGGCCTGCCGAAAAGCAGACCTCTTGAAATACGCATCTATTAGCCCAGGAAGCTGATGAATCCTGTCAGGATAGTTGCGTTTAAAAAGTCGATGAATAAGGAACCTACCAGCGGAACAACCATGAATGCAGTCGGAGCCGGACCATATGCGCCGGTGATTGCCTGCATGTTTGCCATAGCGTTCGGGGTAGCACCCATACCGAATCCACAGAAACCACTGGTCATAACAGCAGCATCGTAGGATTTGCCAAGTACGTTGAATACAACAAAGTTTGCATAGAAGAACATAAGTACTGTCTGTGCAAGAAGCATAACTACCATCGGTACAGCCAGCTCAGCTAACTGCCACAGCTTCATATCGATCATAGCCAGACCCAGGAATACGGAAAGGGAAGCACCGCCCAGTGTGCTGATCTCTTCCATCGGGATCTCTTTGTTCTGAACATCCATGATGTTACGGATGATAGCACCAACTAACATTGCGCCGATGTAGAACGGGAATGTCATAAGCTTGCCAAGGAACATGGATACGACAGTACCAGCACCGATAGCAACAATTAAGTACAGAAGACCGTCAAGGATTCTAGCGGAATCGATTGCACCAGTCTCATCTGTCTCTACAGTCTCAGTCTTAGTAGCTGCCTCAGCAACTGAGGAGAGTTTGTACTTACGGATCTTGGCAGTTGCAATAGGACCACCGATTACGCAGCCTGCAACCAGACCATAAGTAGCGGAAGCGATAGCTACAACGCTCGCATTTGCTACGCCTAATTCCTCAAGTAACGGTCCGAAGGAACCAGCAGTACCGTGACCACCTACCATCGGGATGGAACCGGTTGCCAGACCCAGACGAGGATCCAGACCAAATACGCTTGCCAGACCAGCACCCAGGATGTTCTGAAGAACTACCATAACGACTGACAGAGCCAGGAATATAACGGTCTGAACGCCGCCCTTCTTCAGCATACGGAAAGATGCTGTGAAACCAACGCTACAGAAGAACGCTACCATGAATACGTTTTTAAGTGTCATGTCGCAGGAAATTTCCAGAATGCCCATGCCTCTTACGATGGTATGAACGATTGCATAAAGGAAACCACCAACTACAGGTGCCGGAATACAATACCGACGAAGAATAGAAATTTTAGCTACCAGAATACGTCCCAGTAACAGTACAAGTGCCGCAACTGCGGTTGCCTGATACATATCAAGCTCGATTGTCTTCATACAACTACCTCCAACCTATTTTTTTTCTTGCTCGCAGGTGTATAATACTGTAGCCCCGACAAAAAACTACAAGATCCATCATAAAAACATAAAATTTTTATAACATTTTTTTAACTTATGATAAACAGATTGGAAATTTTTGTAAATCTACCCGTTATACCTCACGATCTACCGCCAGCATCAGGCTGTCGATGAACTTTTTGATGCTGACTTTGCCGCCGTAACGGCGTTTACCGCGGATGTGATCCATCTCTGCCCGGATTTCCTCGAATGGGAACAGGGTGCTGGAGTATGCAGTAAAGGTTTCATTCATGAAATCCTCAATACCCAAATGTGCCAGGTTCGACATGCCGACCGCGATCGCACGGCGGACACGCTGCTCCATGTTCTTCGGCGCATCGCTCAAAAGCTCGCAGAGCTGACCGATGCTGACCTGGGAGATCGGGCGTCCGTTGTTGTGCAGATACTCGCAGATCCGAAGGATATCGTCGCCGCCCTTCTCGCCGGACATGCCGAGACGGTTTAAAATGTAAAGCACCTTTCTGCCGTAACCGTCATCTTTTTTCTTCTCCTTCGGCATATCCGCGATCTCTGCCATGAACATTTTCTTAATATTCGTCAGTGTTTTCTCATTCTTGATCTGCTCATCCACATTACGGATGACCGATTTTACCTCAATGATATTGATTGGCTTGCTGATGAAGAACTCAATGCCCGCATCGTATGCCTTGCCGATCAATTCTTTTGCCGCCACCTGGGAAATCATGATGCATTTTGCCTTGCAGCCTCTTTCCCGCAGTTCGCGCATGACCTGAACACCGTCCTTTTCCGGCATCAGGAAATCAATCAGAACCATATCCGGATTCTTTGCCAGGATATCATCCACATCCGCCGGCTGTCCCTCTGAAGTTCCGCAGACAATTCCCAGATCATTATCTTCAATAATATCCTGCAGGACGCTGATCACTGACATATCATCTTCAACAATATAAATCTCCATTTACTCTATTTCCTCCAATTTCGCTATCGGTATCTCAATATGGAATTTCGTTCCTCTTCCCTCTTCCGAATCCACTGAAATACTACCTTCAAACTGCTCCTCTACCGCGTTTTTCACACCGCAGAGCCCGACGCCTCTATATATATTGCCGGTTTTTTCATCAAACTTCGTTGAATATCCCATATTGAAAATCCGTGGGAGATGTTTTTCTGAAATTCCCGGTCCGTCGTCCGCTACTTCAAACACATAATTGCCATCTTTTTTGTACTCCCGAATCCAGATCATCCCACTTTTTTTCGTCGATTCGATCGCTTCCACCGCATTTCCTACCAAATTTTTGAGAATCGTCATAAGCTGGTAGTGTTCCTGCGTCATAAAATTGTCCCGGCAGTCAAACATCAGACGGATATCCAGCTTTTTCTCCGCCATGGTCCGGTAGGTGGATGATTCCAGAATCCGAAGAAGATCCTGCAGGCTCATCGTTTCCTCGTTCGACTCTTCCTCGATCGCCTCTTCAATGCCCTGAATGATGCGGATGTAATCTTTCTTGATCTCATGGACATCCCGCGCTATCTCAAGTCCCATCTGCTGCATTTCCCGTGGAAGATCCTTTTCCAGAATCTGCTCATAGAGCTTGTATGCATTGCTCATGACGCGCTCGATCTCCTCGGTGTTCTTATGCATCAGGTAAATCTCAGTCTTGAGTCCCGTCGTCATAAGAAATAACCGTTGATAACGGCTCTCATGATCCGCTTTCGTAAGAAGTAGCCGGTACTGCTGTTCTCCGATCAGTGCCAGTGCCACAAAAAGCGTGCGGACTGCAGCGATCATAAAAAGCTTTTGAATCATATCCGGTCCCGGCATCGCATTGTTTTTCAGAAGCGCTGCCAGAAAATTTTCGAATATATTCGAGCATAAGTCACAGAAAAATGCCGCCGCAATCACATTTTCCAGATTCGCGATATGTTTATTCCGGATCTGCAGCTTGAACATCATGCCGTACACGATATAAAAGAATGCTCCGGGCATCGCAAGCTGTACCAGCATCTCGGATGGCATTCCCTGCAGATAATATATCACAATTCGGAATAAAAAAACAATGATCGACGTCACCGTACAGATCGTCATCGTGTGAATCTGACTTCCGACTGTCATAATCAGCACCGGAAGCAGGATAACCGACGCTGACACACGGAAATTGTTGACAAATACGTTCCAATAAAGCTGCGAAGTTATCGCTATGATAAAGCCTATCGCTAATGTTCGTCTCCAGGATTTCATTTCTGCCTTTCTCCCTCTTTAAATAGTACAATTTCACATAGCTTTTAGCCTGAGTAAAACAGTTTTTGCATATTTATATAGTATACTTAGTTTCATGAAATCTGTAAAGAATTTTATAGCAGATGTGAAACTCTCGTTACTGTTCACACACGTGTGCCCGGCAACGGGATTTTGCCGATGCTACGCATTCCAAATCGGCAAAATCTGCTGCCGGAACTGTATCGTACGGAATTTTCAGTTCAGAAAATTCCTACCTGTGAACAGCTACCCACCGGCATCTATTCCCCCGGATGTTCCACCTTCCAGATCTCCGTCTCCAGATAGTTCCAGATCTCTTCTCTGCCCTGTTTTGTCTCGGCGGAGAACGGAATCATCATCACTTCGGTGCCGACTCCCAGACCTGTTCTGAGAATCTTTAACTGTTTCTGGAGCTGGCTGCGCTTGATCTTGTCAGCCTTGGTCGCAATCAGGATCGGCTGGAAGCCCTGGGAAACGATCCAGTCGTACATGAGTTTGTCGTTTGAAGACGGCTCATGACGGATATCAATCAGCAGGAAGACGCAGCGAAGCATCTGCGATTTGTGCAGATAATTCTCAATCATCTTGCCCCACTTTGCCTTGACCTCAACGCTCGCGCGCGCGTAGCCGTACCCTGGCAGATCGACGTAGTAAAACGCGTCGTTGATATGGTAAAAATTGATCGTCTGGGTCTTGCCCGGCTGCGAGGATGTTCTCGCATAGGATCGGCGGTTCATCAGCGCATTGATCAGGGACGATTTGCCGACGTTTGATTTGCCTGCAAACGCGAATTCAGGCTGTGTATTTGCCGGCAGCTTACTGGTGATACCGCAGACGGTTTCCAGATTTACATCTTTTATAATCATATTTTTTCTCCTACTAAACCGCTATTTCTCCGGTACAAATGCCTCTCGGATGACTTCGTTCATCTCCTTGATGTATACGATCTCCATTCCTTTCGTGATTTCCTTCGAAAGTTCCTTGACATCCGGCTGATTTTTCGCCGGTACCAGTACCTTTTCCACCTGCGCCATGCGGGCTGCGAGCAGTTTTTCTTTCAGACCGCCGATCATCAGCACATGACCGCGCAGCGTTACCTCGCCGGTCATCGCCACACGCGGCAGTACCTTCCGTCCTGTCACCGCCGACAGCATCGCCGTTGCCATCGTGATTCCGGCCGATGGACCATCCTTCGGCACCGCGCCCTCCGGGATATGCAGGTGAATATCGTGTTTCTCGAAATAGTTCTCCTTCACGCCGTAATCAGATGCAACCGAACGCACATAGGTCAGTGCAATCTGCGCCGACTCCTTCATAACATCGCCCATCTGACCCGTCATCTGCAGCACGCCTTTGCCCGGCATGACATTGACCTCGATCTGCAGTGTATCGCCGCCGACGCTCGTCCACGCCAGACCGCGCACGATACCGACCTGTGCCTCATTTCCGGCTGCATCGAAGAAGACTTTCTCGCGTCCCAGATAATGATCCAGATTCCGCTCTGTCACGCGGATCGACGGTTTCTTCTTCTCCAGCACCTCTCTGGCTGCCTTGCGGCAGATATCGCCAACCCGGCGCTCCAGATTCCTGACTCCAGCTTCCCTGGTGTAGCTGTGAATCATTTTCTCCAGCGCCGAACCCGTGATATTTAACTGTTCCTTCGAAAGGCCATTCTTCTCCAGCTGTTTCGGAATCAGATAGTCTTTTGCAATGTGATATTTTTCATTTTCCGTGTAACTATTGACTTCAATCAGCTCCATACGGTCCAGCAGCGGTCCAGGGATCGTCTGCGTTGTATTCGCCGTCGCGATAAATAATACCTCCGACAGGTCAATCGGGATCTCCACATAATGGTCGCGGAATTTCACATTCTGCTCGCTGTCCAGCACCTCTAAGAGCGCCGAGGATGTATCTCCCTTATAATCGCTGCTGACTTTGTCGATCTCATCCAGCAGCATCAGCGGATTGGCAACCCCTGCCTGCTTGAGCCCTTCCACGATGCGTCCCGGCATCGCGCCGACGTAGGTCTTTCTGTGACCGCGGATCTCCGCCTCGTCGCGCACGCCGCCCAGGCTGATGCGGACATATTTGCGACCCATCGCCTTCGCAATCGAGCGGGCGATCGAAGTTTTACCGGTTCCAGGCGGTCCCACCAGGCAAAGGATCGGGCTGGTGCCCTTCTTCGTCAGGATGCGGACTGCCAGGTATTCCAGCACGCGCTCTTTGACCTTTTCCAGACCATAATGGTCGGCTTCCAGAATCTCTTCCGCATGCTTCAGGCTCGCGTTATCCTTCGTCATTTTGTTCCACGGCAGTTCCAGCACCGTTTCCAGATATGTCCGGATCACATTCGCATCCTGGCTGCCAGCCGGCATATTCTGGAAACGGTTGATCTCCTTGCGGATCCGCTCCTTTACTTCCACGCTGGCTTTGATCTTCTTCAACTGTTCCTTCATCTCATCCGCATCAGAGACCGGATTTTCCTCTCCCAGCTCCTCCCGGATCACACGCAGCTGCTCCCGCAGAATATAATCACGCTGATTTTTATCCAGCGCCGCCTTTACCTTCGTCTGAAACTCGCGTTTCACGCGGTAAACCTCTAATTCCGTCAGCAGAAGCTGCAGCTCTGTCTCATACATCTCCGTCAGCGTCCGGCATTCCAGTACCGACTGGCGCGCTTCATAGTTCCACGGGAACTGGGCTGATATCTGGTTCATTAATTCGGTCAGATCTGGCTGTGCGATCAACGGACTTAATACTTCACGTCCCGCTGCCACATTTAATTTTCCGTATTCTTCCAGCTTTTCTTTCAGGATCCGGAGCATCGCCTCTTTCTGAATCGTGTCCAGATCGTCCTCGACCGGATCCAGAATCTCCACGATCGCAGTGCAGCATGCCTCGCCCTTCTCCATCTCCAGAAGCTCGGCTCTCTCCTGCCCTTCCACCGTGACGCGCACCATGCCGCCCGGCATCTTGACAAGCTGTTTCACGTAGCCAATCGTTCCTACCTGAAAAATCCCGTCAATATCCGGGATCACCTCATCCGGCTGCTTCTGCGTCGCCAGAAATACTCGCTGATCGCCCACCATCGCCTGCTCCACCGCCGCGATGGATTTATCCCGGATGATATCGAAATTTACCGTCATCTGCGGCAGCACGGTCAGTCCGCGCAGCGCGATAATCGGCATTGCCAGTTTCTTATCTTCCATAACACCTTTATCTTTCTTAATCAAACGTATCGTTATTTCCTGTGAAAAGAAAAACAGGGGTCTGCCTATGGCAGTTCGCCATCTCACAGACCCCATTAACAGCCGCCATTCTCAAGCTGCTGCATTTATTTTCCTTTACATTTACGCAATCTCGCCGGTTCTGTCTTTCTTAGAACGTCCTGTAAAAGACTTGCGGGGCACCGTATTGTCGCGATATACCAGCTCCGGCGCACTCTTTCCCTCGACTACGTCTTTGGTAATCGTGCAGATGCCGATCGTGGAATCGGACGGAATCTCATACATGGTATCCATCATCAGGGACTCCATGATAGAACGAAGTCCTCTGGCTCCCGTCTTTCTCTCGACTGCCATGTGGGCGATCGCCATCAGCGCATCATCCGTGAACTCCAGCTTCACGCCGTCCAGATCGAGAAGCGCCTGATACTGCTTGATCAGTGCATTCTTCGGCTCTCTTAAAATGCGGACCAGCGCCTCCTCATTGAGCGTCTGGAGCGATACCGTGATTGGCACACGACCGATAAACTCCGGAATCAGACCAAACTTCGTCAGATCCTGCGGCATTACCTGTTTCAGAAGCTCATCGATATCCTGATGCTTGCGATCCACAATATCGGAGTTAAATCCGATGGAACCGGCACCTAAACGGCTGTCGATGATCTTCTCCAGACCGTCAAATGCACCGCCGCAGATGAACAGGATGTTGGTCGTATCGATCTGAATCAGTTCCTGCTGCGGATTCTTTCTTCCGCCCTGCGGCGGAACACTGGCAATGGTTCCTTCCAGAATCTTTAAAAGCGCCTGCTGTACACCCTCGCCCGATACATCGCGGGTGATAGATACATTTTCAGACTTCTTCGTAATTTTATCAATCTCATCAATATAAATGATGCCGTACTCTGCCTTGCTGACGTCGTAATCAGCCGCCTGGATGATCTTCAAGAGAATGTTCTCTACATCCTCGCCGACATATCCAGCCTCGGTCAGAGTGGTCGCATCCGCGATGGCAAACGGTACATTTAAGATCTTCGCCAGCGTCTGCGCCAGGTATGTCTTACCGGAACCGGTCGGTCCGAGCATCAGGATGTTGCTCTTCTGAAGCTCTACATCCTGCGTGGACTTGGACATAACTCTCTTGTAATGGTTATAAACCGCTACGGAGAGCACCTTCTTGGCGTCGTCCTGTCCGATGACATACTCATCGAGAAATTCTTTGATTTCCTTCGGCTTCAGCAGGTTGATTCCGCTGAAATCCGGTCCTTTTTCCTGATCGGCAAATTCCTCTTCCAGAATCTCCGAGCAGAGTTCGATACAGTCATCGCAGATATATACATTATCTGTGCCAGCGATCAGTTTTCTAACCTGATCCTGTGTCTTGCCGCAAAATGAGCAGCGTATTTTGTCGTCTGTTCTGCCTGGCATACTTCCACCTTGTTCCTTTCTATTATTCCATCCAGAAATCTAATTAGTGGTTGGTAATGACACAATCAATCAGACCATACTCTTTCGCCTGCTCTGCTGTCATGTAATTATCACGCTCTGTATCACGCACGATCACGTCATACGGCTGGCCTGTATTGGCTGCCAGAATCTCATTTAATTTCTTCTTTGTACGAAGAATATTCTCCGCTACGATCT
>OGYG01001822.1_pt1 | contig 12063 bp, 8 predicted proteins | sample 1576481 | NCBI WGS metagenome assembly OGYG01 (sample SAMEA3541497, study PRJEB24748) | human gut metagenome | biome: human gut; feature: human-associated habitat; material: faeces | place: China | collected 2012 | reverse complement strand
CAGCCGAATCAGCCGGTGCCGCATCTGTCTCATTGTGATCGTCGGCAGCCGACTCGTTTCCGCTCAACTCACCCGGCTGATCATCGGCCTCGTTGTGTACAGGCTTGACTTCCGGGACGGGCGCAACCACCGGCAATGATGCCACGGCAGCGGCTTCCTGATCCTGACCAGAGGCCGCCGCATTTCCGCCGAAAGCGAATCCGGAGAACGCCTGCGAGAACATAGAACGCAGTTCCGAAACACGCTGGGTGATGACGGACTCGCGTTCCTGCAGATCGGCGATGCGCTTGGACAGACCGTCAAGCTCGCTTTGGGCGGCGGCGCGACGCTCCTCGATCTGCGCATCGGCTTCCTCGCCCGCCTTATGTACGATTGCGGCGGCCTGGATGTCCGCCTCCTCGCGCTTGGACGCGGCATACGAATCGGCTTGGTCGCGAGTGTTCTTGGCCTGGCCGACCAACTCATCGGCTTCCCGCTTGGCCGCCACACGACGCTCTTCGAGGTGCTGCAGCAGTTCGTTGACCTTCTTCGTGGCCTCATCCTGCTGAGCGGCGATGTCGTGACGGATCTGCTCGACCTCGGCGTTGACCTGGCTCATCGTGCTGGTGCGCTTGACCTCGGCCTCATCAGTGATTTCCTGACCCTTGGTTTTGGCCGCATCAATGATTTCGCTGGCCTTGCGCTGGGCTTCGGTCATCATCTTGGACACTTGCTCGCGCACGTCGGCGAGCTTCTTGTTGGCCTCGGCGAGCGCCGCCTCAATCTGATCGTTGGAATCAGACTTAAGCTTGGTGATCTCCTCATTGGCGCTTTTGCGCATTGCGGCAACCTGCTGGGTCGCCTCCGCCTTCATGTCGGCGATTTCGCGCTCTTGAGTGGAGCGTTCGGAAGCCATCTTCTTAGTGTGCTCTTCGCGCGCGTTGCTGAGCTCAAGCTCGACGGTCTGACGCTGTTCGGTGATGGTCTTGGCAGTTTCGGAGCGCAGTTGTGCGGCATCCTCGTTGGCGGAGGTGGTCACTGATTCGGCTTGATTGCTGGCGTTCGTCAGAATCGAGGCGGCCTTGGCATTGGCGTCGTCAACAATATGCTGGGCATCCAGCTTGGCGTTGTTGATCAGTGTTTCGGCCTGAGCCTGAGCCGTGGTACGGATGGAGGACGCGTCCTGCTTGGCGCGTTCCAGCAGTTCGGTACTCGTCTGTTCGGCGGAGGCAAGCATCTGCTGGGCGTTCGCTCCCAAGGAAGCGAAGCTGTTGCCTTCCGGCTTCTTGTTCTTCTCTTCCTGAAGTTGGGCCTGCAGTTGCAGAATACGGTCGTCATCCGCCGCAATCTGCTCACGCATGCTGGCCAACGTCTGCTGCGCACGCTTCATACTCTCCTGAGTAGCGTCGAAGGCAGCATCAACCTTCTCCTTGTCATATCCTCGCAGCACCACCGGGAAACGATCCACCATCGCTGTTTATTCCTTTCGCACACGCATAAAGCTCTTGGCACATCCTTGAAGCACTGTAGCGCATCGCACTAACGCTGGGCGTTGAGCGACGCGCAATCGTTACAATGCGTGCGAACCATGTTCTATTCCGGCGTGGCGCACAGCGTGCTAGGCGATGAGGATGTCGGAGCTGGAGGGCTTGAGATAGTAGCGCACGGCTTCGCGCACCACATCACGGCCAGCGGCGATCTGCTGGTCGAGTGGTAGACCATGCTGGCTGGAATGCGCCGGAACGACCGGAGGGAAGCTGACGAATCCGCCCAGCACCTGCTCCTGGGTGGCGGTCCAGTTGAGCAAGTTGTAGAACAGCGAATTACATACGAACGTACCTGCGTCCGAACTCAAGGTGGCCGGAATCGAATCGTCCGTGAAATCATTCAGGATCGAGCGCAACGGCAGGCGGGTCCAATAGGCGGCCGGGCCATTGGGATCGATGGGTTCGCGGCGTGGGATCACGTTGTCCGCGTCTGGCTTGATCGCGTCCATCAGGTTGGTGGCGCATCGTTCAAGCATCACGCCTCGGGCTGCGTGCTTGAGCCCGGTGGCGATGACGATATTGGGCTTGGTGGCCTCAATCGTCTCTTTCAGCGTGGGCCAGGCTTTGGCGAAGCTCACCGGGATGCTGACAGCATGAACGGTGACGGAGACCTGCTCCAACGGATCGTCCGGAGCAGAGGAGACGCCCAGTCCCTGCTCGGCGATGGCCTTGGGCACTTCGACGGCGGGATTGACCTCCACGCCGTCATAGTGGTCGAAGCCGGAGATCACAACATTGAGTTCACGCATAATGCCAGTCTAGCGATGCATCTGGCCGGCCGCTTGGGCCAGCAGGGCGTGCATGCGGGCGCGGGCCTCTTCCTTGGGATCACGACCGAGAATCTGCTCGGCGATACGCTCAGTTGTGGGAATATCCTCCAGCGTGGTGATCTTCAGGTTGGTTTCCGCACCGGAGACAATGGCGACGGGTTCATCAGGCAGATAATCGACCACTACGCGCGTGTCGTCGGTGGGATGGAAGTCCGGGTCGGCGGCAGCCAAATCGTAAGCGTGACGAATCGTCGCGAAGCGGAAGGATTGCGGGGTCTGCGCGCGGAAGGTGTTCGGGCGGTCCGGCACCGACTTGACCACTTTCAAATCGCCCAGATCCTCGGTCAACAGCACGGTGTCGGTTGAGGCGTAGGCCACGGTCGCGGCCGTGAACTGGTCGAGCGCATCAATCGAACCGTCGATGGCGGACTGTTCCACGAACGGACGGACGGCGTCATGGATCAGAATCTTGGCATCGTCCGGAATGCCAGCCGTAGCCAGCATGTCGAGCGCGGTGGCGGTACTGTCCACACGCTCGTCACCGCCGTCAATGATGACGCGGACCTTGGTGTAGCCCATCTCGCCAACCAACGTTTCCACTTCACCGCGCACCTTGGGATTGACCACCACCACGATGTCGCTGACGCGGTCGCAATGTTCAAAGGCATCAATGCTCCAGCACACGATGGGCTTGCCGCCCACGGAGACAAGCTGCTTGGGATTATCGGGGTCGAAGCGCGTACCGAAGCCGGCGGCCAGCACCACGGCCACCACCGGCACGGTTTGCGCCGGTTTGGCGCCCTGAGCGGGGGCCGGCTGGACGGTAGGCGTCTCGACGGGGGTATCGAAATCTCTCTCAGTCATAGGCACCACCGTAGGGTGAGGGCTGGCCGTCCGTGAACTGCATCACATCTTCTCCACGGAATGTGCTCGCATTCTCCGTTTAGTCACGCACGATGAGGGCGAGGAGGCGGCCTTCGTGTGTTTTGTTGGCGAGCGCGGCGCGGCGGTGCGAGTACCACAGTGGGTTTTCGAGCGTGCACATGCTGTGGCTGATGTTGTCGATGCGCTCCGCGAGCTCGGCCGGGCCTTCGCCATCCGTACGGCACAGTTCGGCGAGTTCCGGGTCTTCCTCAAGGTACTGGGTGGCGGCGTGCACGCGCGGCATCGAATCGACCACCTGATGTACACCGGCGAAAGCGAGGTCGATCATTGCCGCCTCGGCGATGTCAATGCCGGCACCACCGAAGCGGGTCTTCGTCTTGGTCAGCGGGAAGCGCTTGATGAACTGGTCGGCGATCTCGTCGCCCACTTCATAGCAGTCGCCGCAGATGCGCGGGCCGAGTGTGGCGACGATGTTCGCCGGGTCGGCACCCTTGCTCTTCATCAGGTCCACCGTGGTGCCGATCACGCCGCGCTCCAGACCACGACGGCCGCAGTGGGCCGCACCAATGATACCGGTGACTGGGTCGCCCAGCAGCACCGGCAGGCAGTCGGCCGCGAACATGCCTAGGGCGATGCCGGATTGTGCGGTGACCTGGCCGTCCGCCTCGATGACGTGCGGAGTGTCAGTCTCACCATGTGTGCCGGACACGTCGAAGCCGAAGGGGGTGTTGATGACGAACGAGTCGTCCACGTCCACAGCCACGCCGGAATGTACTTGGGAGACCAGCGATAGGCGGGCTTGCACCGCTTCGGCAAGTGCGATGCGGTTCGACAGCACGGCCTCAGGTTCGTCGCCGGACTTGCCGCCGAGGTTCAGGTTGCCGTAATCGCCGGTGCTCAGGCCGCCCAGTCGCGTGGTGTACACCACCTTGATGCCGGGGGCCAGTGCGATGGGGATGGTCACCGGAATAGGGCGACCGGCTTTATCGGTAGAGCTGATGCTGTTGGAATCGAGGATTTCTTCGCTGTATTCAGGCATAAGGCATTCTTTCTTGGGTGCGGGCGGTGTTCATGATTTTCATGACCACCCCCCAGTCAGCGGGGGCGAAGTGGTAGGTTATTCGGCTTTGAGGGTGGGCTTTTTGGTGCGCGAGCGGATGGCGACGTTGATGGGCACCTGGTGCGGGCAGGGCATCGAGAACACGTGCGCCGGATTATTGATGGCGGGTACTGGCGCGCCATCGGCATCGCGCAGGCCGGTTTCCGGCACGGTAAAGACCAATGGTCTCTCGCCAGGCAGCAGGAATTCGACCTGTTGACCGGGCTCAATCTTGTTACGGCTCATCAGCGTGACACGTCCGTCTTCGTCCGCGCTCCAGCTCAGCACTTCGCCCACTACCAGCCATGAGCGGAAGTAGGCGGAGCGGTCGGTGTTCTGTGTGACCTTGTGCTCCGGGTAATAGAAGCCGGTGGAGTAGTCGCGGTGGGCCACCTTGTCGGTTTCCTCGAGCAGCCATTCGGGCAGTTCGACGTGTGGGGCCGGGCGAACGGCCGCATGTTTCCAATCGGTCTCAATCTGTTCGACCGCGGTGTTGGACTTGCGGCGCGTGGAACGGGCGTGAGAGCTCATGCCGTCGGGTTCGACGGCGGTGCCGGCCGGCGTACCAGAGGCAGTTGAGTCGGCGGCATCAGCAACCGTCACGCGGTCACGTTCTGCGGCAACCGAGCCGGTGACCGAATCGGCAACCGCAGTATCAGAGCCACGGTCATATCCCTCATCGGCCACACCGGCGAACGCGGCATCGGCATTGCGCATCACTTGATCTTCGGTTCCTTGGCCAAAATCGGGGTCGCCCGGGCGAATCACACGGTCATGGAAAGGCTTCAAAACATTGCCATCAGCGTCTTCAAAACCGCGTTGAATCATGTATTCATTAACCGCGGTTTTGTAGGCGTTGGTCATGGCGGCGATATAGTAGGCGCTTTTCGCGCGGCCTTCGATTTTGAGGCTGGTGGCACCGGAGTCAATCAAATCATCCAAGTGTCCCAGCATATTCATGTCCTGCGAATTGAACAGATAGGCGCCGTTCTCGGTCTGCTCGATCGGGAAGTACTGGCCGGGGCGCTTCTCTTCCACGATCGAATACTTCCAGCGGCATGGCTGGGCGCATTCGCCGTGATTGCCATCGCGGCCGGTCAGATAGTTGGAGAACAGGCAGCGGCCGGAGAAGGCCATGCACATAGCACCGTGGACGAAGCATTCGATGTCGAGGTCATCGGGAATGTTGGCGCGAATATCACGCACGGCCTGCAAGTCCATCTCGCGGGCCAACACCACACGGCGAGCACCAAGCTCGTAGAAGGCGTTCGCAGCCTGATAATTAGTCACGCCGGCCTGGGTGGAGACGTGCAGTTCCAGATTCGGAGCCACTTGACGGGCCATCATCATCACGCCAATATCGGAGACGATCAGCGCGTCCACGCCGGTGTCTTTGAGCTGGCCGACGTACTCGCGCATGGCTTCGATCTCGTTGTTGCGCGGCAGCACGTTGCAGGTCACGTACACGCGAGCGCCGCGTTCATGGGCGTAGCGCGATCCTTCCTCGAAATCCTCAAGGCTAAGGTTTTTGGGGGCCGATCGCATGCCGAAGGCTTTGCCGCCGCAGTAGACGGCGTCGGCACCATAATCGACCGCGGTTTTCAGGCCCCTCAGGTTGCCGGCCGGGGACAACACTTCGGGCTTTTTGCGGGTGGGGAGGTTCATCGTCGTATTCATCACCGCAATAGTGTAGTGGTGGCCGTGTAATGCGGGAGGGGCTACCGTTAGGCTGGATGACATGAAGATCGATATCGTGAGCGTGTTCCCCGAATACTTTGAGGTGATGAACCTCAGCCTGATGGGCAAAGCCCAGGCCAAGGGATTGTTGGAGATCAAGGCGCACAACCTGCGCGACTGGACCCACGATGTGCATCATTCGGTGGATGATACGCCAGTCGGCGGCGGGGCCGGCATGGTGATGAAGCCCGAAGTGTGGAGCGAATGTCTGGACGAACTGCTGGGATTCTCGCAGCCGTCCGGCTCCCCCGCCCCATCCGGCGCACCGGTGCTCATCTTCCCGAACCCATCGGCCCCGTTGTTCACCCAGCGCGACGCCACCGAGCTCAGCCATGCCGACCATCTGCTGTTCGGCTGCGGCCGGTATGAGGGCTACGATGCGCGCATCCCGGACTACTACCGCGCCCAAGGCGTCGACGTACGCGAATATTCGATCGGCGACTATGTGCTGAACGGCGGCGAAGTAGCGGTATCGGTGATGCTTGAGGCCATCACCCGCCTGATGCCCGGATTCATGGGCAACCCAGATTCGATTGTTGAGGAATCCTACACCGGCGAGGGCGCGCTGCTTGAACATCGCCAGTACACCAAACCGGCCGTGTGGCGTGGTATTGCGGTGCCGGATGTGCTGTTGTCCGGCGACCACGGCAAGGTGGACCGTTTTCGCCGCGACGAAGCGCTGGCCCGCACCGCCGAGATTCGGCCAGACCTTATCGCGGCACTGGATTGCAAGGCGCTGGATAAGGCCGATCGCAAGACCCTGATGGCCTTGGGCTGGGAGGTCTCCGCCGCCCATCCGCGCCGGCTCGCCGATTAATTCACCACACGGGGGGGAGATTCACTACGCGGCGGAATCGTCGGAACGCTCTATATCCGAGTCGTCATCCGCGGATTCGATGTAGAAGACGGCGGTTTCGCCGTAGTTGCGGCTTTCGGTGATTTGCCAGCCTCCGGGGGCAGTGGGATCATCCGAGCGTACCGAGCGTTCGAGCATGATCACCGTGTTCTCGTTGGTGGCGCTGCCCGCCGCCAGATCGGACAGTAGCTGATTGCATTCAGCGGTCTCATAGGCATAGGGCGGGTCGATGAATATCACGTCGAATGGTTCGCCGAAGCCGCCAGCCACTTGCTCGGCTTTTTTGACCAGCACACGGGCCTTGAGCGAAGCATCCCACGAACGATTCTTCTGTAGCTGCGCCAAGGTCTTGGTAATCAGCGCCGCCGCAGGCCGGGAACTTTCCACGGCCACGAGTTCTCGCGCGCCACGGCTCAGCGCTTCGATGCCCAACGCACCAGTACCGGCGAACAGGTCCAGTACACGGGCATCATCCAGCACTCCCCATGAGTCAAGGTGCGAGAAAATCGCCTCTTTGGTGCGATCCGTGGTAGGCCGGGTACCCGTTTTCGGCGTAGCAAGCGCCACACCCTTGAATCGTCCAGAAATTACACGCATAGCTTTCACTGTACAGGTTCATCTGCGCATACCAATCATGAACAACAATGGGGTGCTCGAAGCGCACCAATGATATATGCACTTCGAGTACCTCATGTACGAATGGTCTTGCCTCCACTGAAGCACATTCGAGGGCTTCCCGACCGTGATTTCCTCACGATCGGCATACGGAAAAACTATATCGTGCGATTACGGGGGCGCAGCCCTAGCCTCAGCTGGAGGCGCCTCAGTTTGAGGTCAGGAAGGTTTCGTTGCCTCGGGTGAAGTCGAGGACGGCACCGGCGAGTTGGACCTCACCTGCCAGTTCGGGGTCGGCGGCCAGAAGCTGCCCGGCACGGGTGCGGGCGTCGGCGATCATGTCGGCGTCCTTGACCACGCGCAGGAGCTTCAGGCTGGACTTGCCGCCGGATTGGGCGTCGCCGAGCACATCGCCGGCACCGCGGAATTCCAAGTCGGCTTGGGCGATTTCGGCACCGTCGAGCGAGTGGTGAATCACTTCGAGCCGTTGCTCGGCCGGGGAGCCGGGTTCCGCACGGGAAATAAGGAACGCCCACGAGTTGGTGCCGCCACGCCCCACGCGGCCGCGCAGCTGATGCAGCTGAGAGAGGCCGTATCGGTCGGCATCAAAGATGACGATGCAGCTGGCCTGCTTGACGTCCACGCCGACTTCGATCACCGTGGTGGACACCAGGATCAGAGTCTCGCCGCCGGCAAAATCGGCCATGACCTGGGTTTTGACGTCATCCTTGTCGCGGCCGGTCAGAGTCGCAAACCGAATGCCTTGGAACTGTGGAAGTTTCTGCAACCGGTCGGCGATTTCGGCCACCGCATGCAATGGCGGGCGAGCCACGGTTTCGCCATTTTCGTCGAAGGTTTCGTAGGGGTCGTCGATGCCGATGGCGTCGGCCGCCGCGCGCGTTGCACGGCCGCCCGCAGCTGTGCGGGCACTGGAACCAGATGCTGCGGCGCGTCCGAGGGCAGAACCGGCTGCTGCCGAAACGCCGGAACCGCCTTCGTTCTCCTCATCATCCGCATCAATGCGCGGGCACACGATATAGGTCCGCTCCCCCGCGTCGACTCGCGCGCGAATGTGCGCGAACATACGCCCCATGGTGGCGGCGTCGGCCTCATTGACCACCACGGTACGAATCGGTTTGCGGCCGCCAGGCAATTCGGTGAGCCAGGAAATATCGAGATCGCCAAACCAAGTCATGGCGGCGGTGCGCGGGATGGGCGTGGCGGTCATCACCAGTAGATGCGGCGTGGTGCCGTCATCGGTTTTGGCGTTGAGGCTTTCGCGCTGTTCCACACCGAACCGGTGTTGCTCGTCGATCACCACCAAGGCCAAGTGCGGGGCTTGGAAGGTCTTGGAAAACGCCGCGTGCGTGGCCACGATAATGCCCGGCTCACCACTGGCGGCCGCAGCGAGCGCCTTACGCCGGGCGGCAAGCTTCATACCACCGGTCAGCAGGGTGACGGGAATTTCCGCAGGCACCTTGGAAGAAGAGACCGTCGAAGCACCGGACGCGCCCATCGCGCCCTCAACGTCGGCCGCGGCATCGGTCTCCTTGGCACCCGGCTGTGCAAGGGTCAACCCCGACACCATCTTGCTGATGGTCTCGTAATGCTGTTCGGCAAGCACCTGAGTGGGAGCCACCAGCACCGCCTGATAGCCGGCGCCGACCGCCTGCAGCATGGCCGCGAGCGCCACTACGGTTTTGCCGGAGCCGACTTCGCCCTGCAACAGACGCTGCATGGGCCAGTCACGTTCAAGATCGGCCGCGATGTCGTCCACCACCTGACTCTGCCCGGCTGTCAGTGTGAACGGCAACGATGCGATGAAACGGTCACGCAGATTGGGCAGATCAGGCAGATCGGTCGCAGAACCGCGCTCCGATGCTTCTGGTTGCGTACTTGGCTCCGCAACCGCTTCGCCCACCGACGCTCGAGCTGTTTCCAGCGCCTCGTTCAGCGGGCAAGGATGCGCCGATGACTTGTGCGCGTGCTGTCGAGACTTCAGCAGCGAGGTCTGCGAAACGAAAGCCTCCTCATAGCGCAGGGTTTCGATGGCCTCCTTGAACCGGGCCGTGGAGGCCGGATCATGAATGGCCAGGAACGCCTCAGCCCGATGCATGAGGTTCTTGGCCTTGCGCACCGATTCGGGCAGCACATCTGGGATGGATTGGGAGAGCGCCTCAGCACCGGATTCGGCGGTCGTGCCGGACTTCTCTTCCCCGTTTTGGACGGCGATGGTGTCAGTCGCGGGAGCCACAATGCCGGCTGCCCCAGCGCCAGCGAGTTGCCCGTCAGGCGTGGATGACGTGCGGGCCCCCATCATCCACAGCAATCCCAGAATCGTCTCATGAATATGTTCGGATGAAATACGCGAACTGGCGTGATATACCGGGCGGGGCCGGCAGACGCGGGTAAGCGCCTCTTGCACGGTATCGGCGTCGTATTTCAACGCGGCCCCGGAAGGGGCAGTCGCGGCCGGCGGATACGCGGACTGCGCACTGGCATACGGATCGGCACTTCCCGCAAACGCGCCATTGCCGGATGCCGCGCCCCGAGCGTAACCCTCAAGCCCCGCTCCTGCTCCGGCCGGCACGGGCGCGACAGTGAGGATTTCGGGATGGGTGAACTGCAGCTGACCCATGTATTCGCCGGGCATACCGGAGACCACCACAGACGTGCCGGCGCGCAGTCGCACGCTGACCCAATCCACATACGATTTACGATACGAGAAGAACGTGAGCCGGGCCGTACTGCCGGGTACGCGACGAGACCGGGCGAAGTCGGCGTCATCGACCGTCGCCTCGAGTCGGTAGCCGCGGCGAGCGTTCATCGGCACCACGCGCATATCTCGTATCACGGCGGCAAATGCCATCTGCTGGCCGGGTGCGGCCTCGCGGATGGCGCGAAGCGGCACCGGTTCGGTGACGCGGAAAGGATAGTAGGTCAGGGCGTCGCCGACAGTGACGATTCCCAGCGATTTGAGCGCGGACACGCGACGCTTGTTGGTGACCAGCGAAGCGAGAGTGGTGCCCATAGTGATGCTCATATTGGCCTATTCTATTCGCACGGCCTCTTTAGGCCGCAGAAACAACAAAACCCGCCAAGCCGAAGCTCAAACGGGTTTTGCTCCACGTTAGTACGCGATTCACGCGGCCACGCGCTGAACCTTGCCAGCCTTGAGGCACTTGACGCACACGCGCAGGCGAGTGTTCTCGCCATCAATCGTGGTGCGCACAGACTGCAGGTTCGGGCGGAAGCTACGCTTGGTACGACGGTGCGAATGGGAAACGGTGAAACCGGTCTGCGGTCCCTTGCCGCACACTGCGCAACGAGCTGCCATGATGGACTCCCTTAACCTTGATGTGTCAAGTCTTTCACGCATTCGACCGCCGGTTTCACCCGACATGCCGAACACACAACTTCACAAATATATAGCCCAATACCGACAACCGCAACTCTTGCGTGTATCATGGGCGAACTTCGGCGGTTTGTAAGCGGTTCCAGCGCATCTTGCGAGTGGGTCATCAGCGGTTCGCGAGTAGTTCGTCAGCAGTTCGCCAGCGGCGAATTACGCTGCAAATCATAGCGTTTACCCGATAAAACACGCCGGCCTTCCTATTCCGCATCCAGCAAGCTCTCATATAATTTCGGTATAAGAGACGGCAGGGGACGAAGGGGGCCTCGTGCAACTTACGACGAAGGAGGCTGTCATGTTGAATCTCAGGCGAGGTATCGGCACTCACGAGCCCAGCGTGATTTCACTGGGGCAAGTCTGGGTGGACATTATGCTCAATGTGGACGAGGTGCCGGCACAGGGCGGATTCGCCGTGGCCGATCATCCGAAGCCCTCCATTGGCGGCAGCTATCGCGTGCTGCAGGCGGCCAGCCGCATGGGCGTGCCGACCGAGCACGCCGGCATTCTGGGCAACGGCCTGTGGGCGCATTTCATCCGCCAGTCATTCCAAGACAACGGCATTACGCATATCGGCCAGGATCGTCTTGATGAGGATTCCGGCTTCCGCGTGGTGCTGAGCTCCGGCGCGCCGAAGAAGACATTCATCGCTTCCTATGGCTCCGAGGCTCATGGCGACGCGTACACGTTCAACACGCTGGAACCGCAGCCCAAAGACGTGGTGCACATCAGCGGCAACACACTGATGGACCACACGGCCACCGGCGTGGACGGATTCCTGCTCAAGGCCGGTACCGACCCGGCTGCACGCGACTACACGCTGGTGATCAACCCCACCAATACGTTGCGTTTGGTCAACGACCATATGCTTGAGGACCTGGTGCTCGCACGCCCGGTCTGGTCCTGCAACCGTCAGGAGGCCATGACGCTGGCCGAGCGACTTGGTGCGCCAATCGACGACAGCAAAGTCACCATTGGCGGCGGACTTGACGACTTCATGCACCAGTTGTGCGACGGCTTGGGCGCTACACTACGCGCGCCGCTGGTGGTGCGTGTCGGCGCCCGCGGCGCTTGGATTCGTGAGCCAGGTGGCGAGACGATTCATATCGAGGGATACCCGACCAAGGCCGTACACACCCGTTCGGCGGGCGGTTGCCACACCGGCG
>OGYG01001817.1_pt1 | contig 12083 bp, 9 predicted proteins | sample 1576481 | NCBI WGS metagenome assembly OGYG01 (sample SAMEA3541497, study PRJEB24748) | human gut metagenome | biome: human gut; feature: human-associated habitat; material: faeces | place: China | collected 2012 | reverse complement strand
TGCGGCATTAAAGCGGCAATGGGCAACGCGTCTTCCGCGTTGAAAGCCCAGGCGGATCTGATCACGGACACCAACGCTCAGGAAGGTGTTGCCAAACTGTTGGAATCCTTGCTTTGAGATTGGCTTTCCTGACGGAATAATAAGAAAGAAAAAGAGGGAGGAATGAAGATGAAGTTTTCAGAATTAGCGGCTCTGCGGTATTCTGTCCGCCGCTTCGACAGCCGGCCGGTCGAGCAGGACGTCTTAGATCAAATCTTGGAAACAGGCCGTTTAGCGCCAACTGCGAAAAACCTGCAGCCGCAGCGGATTTATGTTGTCCGCAGCAAGGCTCTGTTAGCGAAGCTCAGAGCCATTACGACGATGACCTTTGACGCACCGCAGGTCTTGATCCTTTGTGCGGATCCGAGCGAAGCTTGGGTTAATCCATTCAACGGCCGCAGTTCAGCGGAGATGGACGCGTCGATCGTTGCCGCACACATGATGCTGCAGATGCAGGAGCTGGGGATCGGCAGCACATGGGTCTGTTGGTTCGATACGAAGAAGGTAAAACAAGCGCTGGCCCTGCCGGAAAGCGTTGAGCCGTATTGCCTGCTTCCGTTCGGCTATCCCAGCGCCGACTGCCGCCCTTCCCGGCAACATGATCAGCGCAAGCCGCTGGATCAGACAGTGCGGTATCTCTAATTTAATCCTTTCGCTGCGCAGGTCTGAAACGCAGTGTTTGTTGATCTATTAATTCGGAAAGAAAAGCATTCAAAGTAATTCTTGGAATGCTTTTTCAGCTTGCGTAAAGACGGATCTTTCACCCCGGGTCTATTGTTGTAAACCTAACGTCATGCTATAATACGAGAAAGAAACAATTCATGGGAAAGTTAAAGTTGAATGGGGGAACTTGTATGAAATTCAGAAATGCACGAAGGCTTGGGATCGGCCTTTGCTGGCTGATCAGCTTAATCAGCTTAACCAGCTGTCAAACGGATCCGGCGAAAGGCTCAAATGAAAAATGGCTGAGCCAGAACGATTCACAGGCGGTCATCGTCGGAGAAAACTATTACATGCCGGACTTTGATCAGAATCAAATTATGATCTGGAATTTTTCAGAACAGTCGCTGAAAAACTGGGATTTCTTCCAGGACGCGCAGATGCCGTCGGGAAAGATCCGGCGGGTTACTTCGCCGGATGCCAGCCGGCTGGCAATCTGGACACAGAATGAGGAAGAAAACACCGATATTTATGAACGTAATCCAATAACCGTAAATCTCTGGAATCTGAAAGAAAAACGGGTGGAAAAGCAGATCATGGCGACCGGCTCGGGGCAGATGCAGGGGCAGGATCTATATTGGATCAAGGAGAACCAGCTGTGGCATCAATCTGTGGATGAGGATTCAGCGGAAATGATCGCCGATCTCAGCGCGGAAGCGACGGATGCGAATAGTATGTCGGTAGAAGCGATTCTTGAACATACCGTAATTGTCTCTGCGGATTATTCTATTGAGAAGTCTTCCCGGGCTTACTTTAAAATTGACCTGGATGGGAATACGCTGAGTTCCTTTGAAGCGGAACCGGGAGATTGGGGTGAGTATTATTCCGTTGCTTATTTAATCGGCGCAGATGAAGAAAAACTCTATTTTCAAATCTACGGATCCATGAAAATCTATTACTTCTCAACGGATCACGAGGGCAAAAACGCGGAGCTGATTCAGAGTACAAATGAAGGAACGCTCATCCGCTCCCAGCCGGCGTTATCGCAGAAGGGATTTTACACCATCGTTACCAACCGTGAAATCGGTAATTTTGATGAACCGCGGCAATGTCAGGTCATCCGACAGAATGGTTATGATAAGGAAAGCGTTGCTACGCTGAAATGCCTGGAAGAACTGCGCTGCACGCCGGTGAGTGGTTGGTTAAAAATTCAGGGATATTCAGGCGACGGCGTAAATCATGTTTTTCTTGTCCAGCCGCAAACCGGGAAAATGTTCACGGTCGCCGAGGCGAAGAACGAATACTATCAAAGTTTGGAAGAGGCGGCAATGCAGGGGATCGATCAGCCTGTGGTGTTTGAGAACGAAGTGCGCGAAGCCCGGGGTTCATCCAAGGATCCGGGCGCGTCGTTAACCCATTTTGGAACTGCGCTGGAAATTCAGGGGAATGCCATCATGATCAGCGCCAATGGAAAACAGATCCAGCAGCTGAATCCGGAAACCGGTTTGATCGAAGAGCGCTATGTTTTATCACGGTCGCGTTATCCGGAAGGCAGGATTGTTAAGATTCAAAATAACGGCGGACGGTTGTTTGCGGATATCTCCTGGCGGAAAGAAGACAGAATGACTTCAACAACGCTGATTTTAGATTCTGCGACATTCGAAGTGACGGCGGAATTCAACGACGTTGGCAACTATACCGTAAATCAAGATCAGATGATCGTCGCGCAAAGGTCCGATTGGAGCGCGCCGGAGGAATACTGGCTGATCCATTTAGCGACGCAAAACAAAGTGAAATTGTTTGACAGCGCATCGTTGAATCCTGAAGGAAATTATAACTTCTATGTAAGCAGTCTGGCTTATGATGAAACCAAGAATTGTCTGTGGCTGACCGCAGGTTACGCGAATGAAAGCTATTTATATCAGTATTCTCTTGATGATCAAACGCTGCGGCTGCGGGCCCGGCCGGATCAGCTGAATACCTGGAACGAACAAAGCTTTATGCTTTTTCCGACCGCGGATTCCCAATTTGTGCTGGGGTTGTGGCAGGCTGAGGATTTGGTGGGGGATAATTTCGACATTTATGAATTTGACGGAAATCATGCGGAGTTGATCGCCAAGGACCTGCCATCCTGGGGGGATATCCACTTAACCGAAAACGGCGCGTTCACCGCGGAATATTCGCAATGGGATTGGAGTCAGCCGTATCAGGATATCAATTCAGCGTCATATCGGGAATATTCGACAATTTATTACCGCACCGGCGAGCAAAAGGAAGAACTGTTGCAGCTGGACAGCTCGTCCGTTCAGATGGCCTATCTCCCTGCTTCGCGGAAGTTGTGGCTGCGGGCACGGGAAGAATCGGTAGAATATCCGCAGGAATTGTGGATTACGTATCTATATGATTTAGATTCCAGCGAATTGCGGAAAGTAAACGAGGAAAGCTTTAATATCTATGAGTAAAGGAATCGGAAAGCTCGAACTTTAAACGGACGCATTAAACAAAATTACTTCCTGCTTCGCGGCAGCGTAGCTGCGGACTGAATCGACAGAATATCCGCAGGAATTGTAGATCACGTTGGCTTTAGACCAAAATTCTGGATCTTTACGAAAAGTAAATGAGAAAACATTTAATCATTAAAATAGAAAGAAAAACTTTTTATCCATACCCTGAGAAAAGAATTGCGAATAACCGAGTTTTTCCAGCTTGAATTGGAGATGTTTTCTACGCTAAAATGAAAGCAAAGAACGGCGGAAAAAGCGATGAATAAATTGTGGATAAAAAAAGGAAAGATTGGACTTTGGATCATAGGATTGATTTTGACAGGCTGCGGAGAGAAAGTTCCGAATTTGTCTGAAAGTTATGAAAAATGGTATACGCATGCCAATTCTATTTCGGTGTTGTCAAAGGGGATTTTTTGGACACCAACGCTGGATCATCAGGAAATTCTGCGCGTGAATATCACAAAACCAGGGACAGAGACTTTGAATTTTACGTCTGAACAAGGTTGGGAAGGCATGACGATTCACCGAATCACGGAAGTGAATGATCGCACTCTTGCGGTTTGGATGCTGCCGGCTTCTGAATCGAAAGAGGATTCTGTTGCTAACAACGGATCATCTTTCCCAGCAGTTGTCGCGATTTGGAATCGAAAGATTGAGAAAATAGAGCGGGTGATGAGTGTTCCGCTGGAAGCGGCTGTCCAGGGAATAAACGCGTATGTTATCGACGATAACCACATCCGGAGATTTATTCTCAGCCAGGGCGAGATCATAAACGGTGCCTATATAACAAAATTTCAAAATCCGGGAGATGTCCTGAAAATTGCCGCGGTTAGCGGACCTCGTCTGATCTTTCAGGTCAGCGCAGAGGATGATCAGAAGAATCCTGAACAACATGTATTGAACTATTTAATCTGGGATGATCAGTCACGTGTTCCCTGGAGTCAAATCAAGGTGACTTTGAATTTTCCGATCGTGTCCGGATCGATTTTCATGATCGGAAATTATGAAAATAAATTGTTTTTTCAAGCAGAAACGGCGTCAGGGATCGTTGTCTTTCAAGCGGATACCAACGGAATTGATTCACTGTCGGAATTGGGAACGAATGTTAAAAGCAACGTCTGCGTTTCAGAGTCCGGTTATTATTTCTTTGATTCCTCCCAGGAAAAGGCCGGCACAACAACGAACGGGATTTCATTGATTCTTAAGCAAGCCACACAAAACGAATTGATCTGCACGTTTGAGAATGGAATCACAGCGGATATTTCTCCGGTCGGCGGCTACTTGCTGGCGCAGATTGTAATGCCAGAAGGACAAACTGAGCAATGGCTGATCCATCCACAAACGGGTGAAAAACGTTTCTTGCAGAGAATTTGGGTTAACTAAATCTTAAAAGAACGAGAAATTGAACGCGCCTAGATAGCCTTGTATCAAATGTTGTATTATTTTAAAAGCGACAGAAAAAGTCAGGTTTCATGGAATAGGATAGGCGGATATTACAAACTACCGCGGTGTCATAAAAAATCAGAGAACGTGTTGGAAGGTCTCATCCCGAAAAGCGGAAGCTTTCTCAAGGAAATCATTTTCAGCTCAGCTAAAATACGCTATAATCTTTACCAGAGAGTGGAAAGAGGTGATCGCGATGCTAAGTTTTGAGAAGGTATTGGAAGCCATTCCCGAGCGAGTGCGGATGCGGCTAGCTCCCGTCACGTTTGAACCCGGCGAGACGATCATTGAAAAAGGCGCGCCGGTAACCTGCGGCTACATCTTCACGGAGGGAGTACTCGACGTTCAAAGCGTCAATACGCGCGGGATCGCTTATACCTATGTCACGAATTATGAAGCCCGCTTTGTCGGTCTGATGGAAATTTTCTCCGATCACCATCGCTACTGCTGCACGCTGAAAGTCGATGAGCGCTGCCGCGGCTACCGCATCACCAGGGAAGATTTATTTATTCTGTTGTCCGACTGCGATCCCTTCAAAGAATATCTGATCTGTTATTGGGCGAATCAGTTTTATGAATCCTCGATCAATGAATCCCGATATCCGACCAACTCGATGAACATTAAGCTGATCGACTATCTGCTGCGGCTGTGTGACGCGTTGAAACCTAGCGGCGACGTGATCCGGATCAAGATCAAGCGGGAAGAACTGGCGGCCTTTATGGGCTGTTCCCGCCGGACGGTTTACCGGCTTTTAAGCCAGTTCAAGAATGAAGGGCTGATCGGCAAGGAAGGCAATACGCTGACGATCACGGCCGACCAGCGGAAAAAGCTGCAAAAGAAACGTGAAGAATAAGAAAAACCTTCCTGCAAGGGAATTTGAATGAGAAGATTCGATCTCAGACAATCAAAGCGGGAAGGTTTTAATTTATTCAGTTAATACTTATTTTTCAATAAGTGAGGCGGCTGCGTGAATGCCGGCCAGACGCCCGGAAGTAAAGGCAAAGCCCTGATCGACACCGCCGTAAGTGACGTAAGGCTTCTTTTCTGAATACAACACGCCGGATGCATCCAATCCGGCCGCGTATAAGCCGCTCATCACGGAACCATCGGTCTTCAGCACCTCAAGGTTTGTGTTGACGTTCAGCGCCGCGCAGGTACTGTATGGATAATTGGCCATTTTAATTGCGTAGAAGGGACCTTCCCCCGCTAACGGATCCAGATTTTCGGCATTTTTGCCAAATTCCTCATCGACGCCGGCGGCACAGGCAGCATTGTATTTTTCAACGGTCTGTTTCAAGGTTTCAGGCTCCATCCCCAACTGAACAGCCAACTCTTCTACCGTGTCCGCTTTGTAGGCAAAGCCGGCGGCGACCGCCGCCTCCATGACTTCATGAGCGTTCGGAATCGGCGTACCGTCCGGGGCCCAGCCGTTAGCGCCCAGATTGACGGTTGTCATATAAGCCGGAGCCGTGCGCAGACCATGTTCCTCAACGGCGCTGATCTGCGTGTCGCTGTAAAGCGAATAGAAGTTCGGACCAGAAACCCAGGCGTTGAAGCCAAGCTGCTTTTCATTGGTGAAACGCTCACCCTGCATGTTGACGGCCAGAGAATCCGGTGCGACGCCCAGATAATGCGGCAGATCGCCTTCTGTCCATTTTGTCGGCTTCATCGTCTGCATACACAGTTTATCTTCCAACGTGTGATACTCAAAATTACTCAGGAAACCAGCTGCGCCGATGATGTGGACAGCCGGGCACATTCCGATATTGTAGGTGGCGGCTCCCTCTGCAATTGAGGCTTCAAGCATCTTGCCGTCATTCTGTTTCATGCCGACCATATCCCAGCTGCCGGAAAGCGGATAAAACGTGTTCGATAAATATTTCTGAGTCATCGCGGAATTGGATAAGAAACCTCCGGTTCCCAGGATGACTTTCCTGGCGTGAATCAGAATTTCCTGACCGTTGGCAGTATTGCGGGCTTTTACACCGGTAACCTGACCATTTTCCACAATCAGATCATAGGCTTCCGTTTCCAACATGATCTTGCCGCCCATTTTCGTGAATTCCGCCATGCAGTTGTCGTAGAACTGAATGTTGTGCTGCCATGTTGTATTTGCACATATCGAGCATACTCTGACGGTCATGCCGTCCTTGCTTGGGGCATAAGAGAACAATACGATATTGGAATCGCCTTCGGTTAATCCTGTCTGGGGTTTTTCCAGTTCCAGGCCGTAATCGTCAACTAACCAGTCGATTGTGTCTCCGGAATGATCGAGCAGCAATTCGATCATCTCCGGCTTTGCATCACCTTCGACATACGTCAGCCAGTCCGCTAACAGCGCGTCGCGGTCAGTGAAATCTTTTCCATCATTGTATTTGTCCGCCAGCCCCTGCGGATTCACTGCGAAGACGCCTGAGCATAAAGAGGATGCCCCGCCATACCGGCCGGCCTTGTCAATGGCCAGCACGCTGACGCCGTCGGGATTTTCCTCAGCCAGGGTTTCCGCAGCGCTCAAGGCAGCGGTAGTGCCGGCTGCCCCCAGTCCGACAACCAGAATATCCGTCGTTAATTCCTCCGCTGCCGGCACCTCATCCGGAATGGTTTCAAAAGCGGAAATGGCTGCGGCGTCGGTACCGGCCGCCTCCAAAGCCTGAACGATGGCTTTTTTCGCAGCGCTTTTAATCGCGTTGCTGGAAACCGTCGCGCCGCAGATCGCTTCGACCGCAACGGATTGATGTTCAACCATTCGCTGCGGAAGCAGATTGGCCGCGCTTTGGAAAATCCCGACCGTGTCCGCGGAATCCGGATTGACCTGGACTGAAAGCAGCTGTGTTTCGTCAACGGTAACGCTGACTTCGATATCCCAGGCGGAACGGAAACCCGGGGCCGAGGCCGTATAGGTTCCGGCTTTCATCTTGACGTCGGGTTTTGCCGTTTCAACTCCGTTTAACGTGTTCCATGCCTGACGGGCTGCGCTGAGGACCGCTTCACTGGTAAGGGTTGCCCCGCTGACCGCTTCCACGTCGATGGATTGACTGTCTTTCATCGCTTTTTGTAAAGTCTGGATGGCCTGGCCGCCAACCGCTTCTGTCTCTTTGTCTCCCTGGATGACGACCTCGGCGAGCGTGCCGTTTTGGGTGGTCAGCGTGACGGAAACTTCGCCGCCGAATCCCTGGGCGGCCGCGGTTTCCGATCGAGTTCCGGTTTCGCCGCCCGGGGTTTTTGAACACCCGGAAAAGAACAAGGCGCAGGCCAGAAGCAGTGTGGTGAATCGTAGAACTTGTTTTTTCATTATTTTCCCTCCGTTTGATAATAATTTATCATAGCCTGCGCTGATGCGGAGAGGAGCGTTCGTTTGCAATGGGTGCAACAAAAGTTACATTCTTGTGTTACAATGGTGAAAAGGAGTGAGATCATGGATGTGATCCAATTGCATTATTTCCGGACTATTGTGGAGCAGGGGAGTCTGAACAAGGCGGCGGAAGTACTCTACATATCCAGACAAGGATTAACGAAAATCATCCGGAAAATGGAACAGGAGCTGGGGGCGCAGCTGTTTGATGTCACAGGCGCCGGCGTCGTTCCGACGTTATTTGCGGAAGCTCTGTATGAACGTTCGGAGGACTATATCCAATTTCATCAGAATTTTCTAAGTGATGTTCACAAACTGAAGCAGAAACGGACAAATGAGCTGATTATTGGTTTACAATCCGGTTTCTCAGAGGGGTTTGGCAAAGATTTTCTAGCGAATTTCATCATTCAGAATCAGGATCTGACGATCCGTGTTCGTTCGGTTACGAAGCCGCGGCTGGCGGAAGCCATGGAACAAAAGGAGATCCCGGTCTGGATCGCGACAGGAAATTATAATGAAGCGGTTTTCCATTCCCTGCATTCCAAAAAGAACAAGCTGTTTCTGCTTGCCGCGGAAGATCACCCGCTGACGCTGCTGAACGAAGTCCGGCTTGCGGACCTGAATCCTTATCCGCTGATCGGCCTGACTCATGATATCGGCCAGGCGGGGCGGACCAATGCTGAAATCAGTAAAAACCGGCTGAAAGCGCCGGATTATTATCTGAATTCTTCCGACCGGGATTTGATTATGAAATTAGTCCAGAGCGGACTGGCCGTCAGCTTTAACGCCGGATGGCAATATACGAAATATCCGGGAATCGTCGCGCTGCCCTTAGCGGATATGCACGTAGAAGTACAGCTGCATGTGCTGCTGCGCAACGATGTGGCAGTCACCCCGTCGATCCGGCGGTTGATCCGCTACATAGAGAATTTCAGCGGTTAAACAATGAGGCCGGCGTTAATTCAGATTTGTGCACGAGCAGGAAATGCAGGAGGCCGCGCTGGATTCGCGAAGCAATAACGTTGCATTTCAGACGTTGCCGTGTAAAAATAAAAACAACCACTCAAACTTTGAAATGAGTAAAAAAACAGGATTCCGCGGACTGTTCCGCCCGGGATAGACGCCGAGGCTGAGGGAGATCAGTTCAGAACACAGAAAACGCTTACAAAAGAAACGCGAAGATTAATATGAAATATATCAAAAGTGACATTTGTCACTTTTTTTGTAGGCTTTTCCATGATATAAAACTACTGTATTTGTAAGCGTTATGCTTACCAGGAGGGAAAAGATGAAAAAGTTAGGACTTCTCTGTACCGCCGCACTGCTGACTTTGTCGCTGGCAGCCTGCTCAGGCAACGGTGGCAAACAAGGCGGCACAGACAACAACGGAGGCGCAGCCAATACCGGCGACAAGCAGCTGAAAGTGGCGATCGTTCTGTCCACCGGGGGACTGGGCGATAAGAACTTCAACGACATGTCATACGACGGTCTGACCCAGGCTAAAGCTGATTTCGGAATTGATTTCCAGTATGTTGAACCAGAATCAGCCAGTGATTTTGAAGCAGGCTACCGCCAGTTTGCGGATGCCGGCGTCTATGATTTAATCATCGGACTGGCGACGGATCAGAACGACGCTCTGACGGCGGTTCAGGCGGATTATCCAGATCAGAAATTCTCGATCATCGACTCGTCTCTGGAACTGCCGAACGTCAGCGCTGTTTCCACGAAGTGGCAGGAACAGACATTCCTGTGCGGCGTTTACGCAGGCTTAGGCACGCTGTCTGAAATGCCGAAAGCCAATGCGGACAACGTTGTCGGCGTTATCCTGGGCATGGACAACCCGAATCTGCGGTCCGGCGTCGTCGGCTTTGAAGCAGGCGTAAAGTATGTCAATCCAGAATGCGAAGTCCTGACGGCAACCGTCGGCAGCTTCAACGATTCTGATAAGGGAAAGAACATCGCGATGTCGATGTACAACAAGGGCGCGGATTTCATCCAGCACATTGCCGGAGCTTCCGGACTGGGCGTCTTCAATGCCGCGAAAGAAGCTGACCGCTATGCGTTCGGCGTCGGCGGAAACCAGAACGCGATCGAACCGGATTATATCCCGGCAACCTCGATCCGCAATGTCAACGAAATGGTCTACAATGAAGTCAAGGCTTTAGTTGAAGGCACATGGACCGAAGGCGTCAAGATCAGCGGCTTAAAGGAAGAAGCGGTCGGCTATTCCAATGAATTCTCCAACGTTGAAGTCCCTGAAGACATCGCGGCGGCGATTGCGGATATCAAAGCCAAGATTCAGAGCGGCGAACTGGTCATCTGTGAAACAGAAGATGAACTGGACAGCTGGGTATCTTCCAATCAGTATACAAAATAAGCTGAAAGCAAGTTAATTTTGTAAAAAGAAAAAGGAGGAAACAATGAACAGTGTAGAAATGATCGATATTGTTAAGCAATATCCATTAGTGCGAGCTGTTGATCATGTTTCCTTTTCTTTAGGTCAGGGAGAGATTCATTCCCTGCTGGGAGAAAATGGAGCCGGCAAATCGACGCTGATGAAAATCCTCTACGGCATGACTCTGCCGGATGAGGGCGAGATCCGTGTTAACGGCGAGCCGGTCAAGATCAAGAGCCCGAAAGACGCGATCCGGCTGGGGATCGGCATGGTGCACCAGCACTTTATGCTTTCCCCGGTGATGAGCGTTACTGAAAATATCATCGTCAACCACGAGCCGCGCAAAGGCTGGCTGATCGACGAGAAGAAGGCCGAGCAGGAGATTCAGGCACTGATCGACCGCTTTCACTTCAATATCAACGCCAAAGCCAAGGTTCAGGAACTGTCCGTCGGCGAGCAGCAGCGCGTTGAGATCCTCAAGGCGATCTACCGCGGCGCCAACATTTTAATCCTGGACGAACCGACGGCCGTGCTTACGCCGCAGGAAGTCGAAGAACTGTTCGTCATCATGCGAAATCTGAAAAAGGATAACAAGTCGATTATCATCATCACGCACAAGCTGAAGGAGACGCTGGCGATCGCCGACCGGATTTCCGTTCTGCGCGATGGGAAAATGGTCGAATCCGGCCTGCCTCTGGACAACGTGACAACCAGCGATCTGGCTAAAATGATGGTCGGCCGCGACGTTGAACTGAACGTGCGCCGGGAAAATACGAACATGGGCGAGGAGTTTTTCCGGATTCAGGATTTAAAGCTGAGCGAGCGCGGCGTGCAGGTGCTTAAAGGCATCTCATTGTCAATCCGCAAGGGCGAAATCCTCGGCGTCGCCGGCATTGAAGGCAACGGCCAGACCGAACTGATCGAAGTCCTGACCGGTCTGCGCAAAGCCGATTCCGGCACGATGACGATGGGAACGGAAGCGATTCACGGAGATGCCCACGCCTTCTTAAAGCATAAGATCGGACACATCCCGGAGGATCGTCTGAGCCGTGGTTTAGTCGCGGAAATGTCCATTGAAGACAATCTGATTTTAGGCTATCATGACGAACCGCAGTTTCTCAAACAGGGACTGCTTCAGAAAAAGAATATCCAGAGCTACGCTGAGGAAGCCGTCGGCGAATACATGATCAAGACGCCGAACGCGCGCGAATTTGTTTCCTCGCTTTCCGGCGGCAACCAGCAGAAGGTGGTTATCGCCCGGGTGTTCAAGCAGAACCCGGACGTGCTGATCGTCGCCCAGCCGACCCGCGGAGTCGACGTCGGCGCGATGGAGTATATTCACCATCAGCTGCTGCGCTTACGCGACGAGGGTAAAGCGATTCTGTTAATTTCAGCGGATCTCGATGAAGTCCGCTCGCTGTCCGACCGGATCGCCGTGATTTACGACGGCCGGATCGTCAGCGTTCAGCAGGCCGAGGATACCGACGAGCTGTCGCTGGGCCTGTTGATGACCGGAGGGAAGGAGGAGCACCATGAGCAAGCTGTCTAACCGGCTGATGAAAACCAGTCCGATCGTGATCTCGCTGGTGTCCTTTGTCCTGGCGATTCTGGTCAGCTGCGTGATCATGCTGCTGTGCGGCTATGATCCGATCTTCGCCTATTCTGTCATTATCGAAGGTTCGCTCGGTTC
>OGYG01001816.1_pt1 | contig 12094 bp, 16 predicted proteins | sample 1576481 | NCBI WGS metagenome assembly OGYG01 (sample SAMEA3541497, study PRJEB24748) | human gut metagenome | biome: human gut; feature: human-associated habitat; material: faeces | place: China | collected 2012 | reverse complement strand
AAGTGTAGTATTTATAAGGAAAATCAAAAATCAGATATAAAATTTAACTTTAAACTATACCAACAGCACTTAAAAATCTCGAACCTATTCATTGCATTACTGCATTAACTCTTGCCGGAATAGCTGGAATAGTTGCTACATCCGGCAAAGATTCTTCAGACGCTAATGAAGAAAACCTAACTGATTCAGAGACACCCGTCTCTTAATTATTAATATTAAGCTTCTATTGCTTAATCCTCTCATTGACTTTGTTTATATCGTGACATTCTTGTCTTTCTAGCACCTTCCAATTCCGGGAGGTGCTTTTAAACATTTAAATGATACAATAAATCTCGTCATCCTACTCTCCTACTTAATTCTTTCAAATCAATCTCTTCACTCTGTCCATCCAGTCCAATCAATGTAACTTTCAATCCCGGATAATCCATCACATCAAATACTTCATCTTCTGGAACAGTGGCAGCAGACAATGTTGTTTCTTCTGCTACCAGTTTCATTGTAAAAAATGAGATGTGCTTGACACGGTATATTTTGTTTGAAAGATTGATGTATTTTATTTTTGATGTTGACAATCCATGTTCATCTCCTCTTTTTTATAATCTTCTGTTAGCTGTTTTAAGTAATCAAAAAGTTCTTCAACTGTATTACATTGAAATTCTGTGTGATAATCACTCCTTGCAGTACATATTTCATATTTATAACCGTTATAAGGACAGTCAAATGATAGTACAAATTCAAAATCTTTATCAGCAATTCTTCTGAATGGTGTAAACCTAGCTTGATCGAACAATGGATAATCAATCGAACAGATGTTATAAAATACAAGGAAAAAATTATCAAGAATGTAATCATTTTCAATATTTTTTATAAGATTTCCCATTTTCTTTAGTCTACTAGCCAATTCTCTATCTGGGCAGAACCAATCATTCCAACCGGCTTTTGTTTGTGTATCAAAATCACCAGCTTCAAATTCTCCATTATTAAATTTGCTTATCCATTCTCTTACTGTAATGCTTCTCATTTTCGATTTTCCTCCCTTAAATATACTCCTCATGTATTTTGCTGATTTCTGCATCCATCTCTTCTTCAGTAATTTCACCATTTTCTCTTTTTTCAATAATCTTCTGCATTTTATTCATCACATTACGATTATGATTTAATCTATCGACGATTTCATCTGTAAGATAATGAGACAGATCACCGCTCTTATCACCATATGCTGTTCCAAACAATTCATCCATCCAAAATTCAGCAATATAACCATCAACGCTTCTGAAATTGAAATTTGATAATATAAATATTTTTAGTTTGAGTTCATCATCATCTTTACAATCTTTTCTCGATTCCTTATCCTTAAAAGCATAAACAGCTCGTATTGTTTTAATTCCCAAATCCTTACAAGCACGCACTCTGTCATGTCCTGAAATAATTGTATTGTCCCTGGCAATGATGATAGGCTCATAAATACCATATTTATCTACAGAATTCAAAAAATGAATCCAATCTTTTCCTGTCCTTTTAAAAAAATATTTTTCGTGATTCGGTATCGGCTTCAAAGAGTTCACATCTATTTCTATCTCTTCTGAATCTCTTATATAGTCAATGCAACTCTCAGTTATTTTCTTTTCTGATGAACTCCTTATTGCTTCCTTCAACTGTCTTGTTGACATATCTTTTACATTATGTTCTTCAATAAAATTTGCTCTTTTTTCTTCCGGAATATCTAACAGTAATCCTAACTTAGTTACTTCCAAATTAGAAATCGCTTGCGGATTTGCCCCAAATTCATTTGCGATTCTCATGTATATATTTGCAGTTCTTTGAGAAAAATTCACCCTATCTCTTAACCAGTTTCCCCATTCTCCATGCGGTAATTTTTCTTTTGCTCTAATCAATTCATATCCTAACTGAATAATGCTTTCAGCAGCTTGATTCTTTAAACGTTTAATATTGCTTTCTATTTCTTTCAATTCTGTATCAATTATTTCATGTGTCATTTCGATTTTCCTCCAAAATTCTTTTATCATAAGTACGATACAACTACCGTTTCTTTGTTACTTTCTTTGCGGTAAGGTATTTAGCATTTTAGCGGAACAGCAATCTTTGATTGCGTTGTGCAGCTTAATGGTAAATAGTTGGTGTCAAAGAAAGTAATATGATATATCAACAAGCAATATCATATCCTTTCACCTGTGCAAGCTTCTTCTGTAAATCTTCATCCATCTTTTCTATGAGATCAGCCTTATCAAAGAATGTCATTTGCTGTGATGCAATAATCTGATTGATTAACTGCTCATATTGTTTATAATATTTATCTGATAAATTATTCATGCTTTGTTCTCCTTATTTATATGTGGGGAAATCCCCACTCCCCTTTAGCCAGCCACCTTATCTTGCCACCTTGCGGTGTCAATCTAAGCTGTCAGTCTTTTTTCAGATATGGACTGTCACATTGCTTCGCAATATGCCATTCCAATCCGAAAAATCATATGTGATTATTTGAATTTTTAATTCGTTTCAAAAAATGGCACTTTATAATCGTAATAGAATATTGTTTATTATTACGATTTTAAAGTGCCAACTTTTTAATTCTACTTTTCAAAATCGAATAATGTGTTCAATTCCTCATTGCTCTCAAGGAATTCTTCTGACGAAAATGTCATCTTACTATGTCCAATCTTAATCAATTCATCTTTAAGGATATTCTGTGCATCAAGATAAATATCTCGTGGAACTTGAACATGAAAAGGCTCTTTTGCTCTTGAAGTTCTTTTCGCATCACTATTAAGGATATCTCTCCAACAGCTTTGTTCCCACTTCTTATGATCATCTATCCATTTTTGATATGTGTCCTTCGCATTCTGATTAATTGCATTACACACTTCTTCATTTAGCATTAAAGATAACTCTTGCTGCAATTTTGCTTCTAATTCAGGATAAACTTGCCTTACTCCATCTGGAGTATAAATAATTTTGATTTGTTTAAAGCAATGATCCCATCCATAATATTCATAAAGAAGTTCATTTACCTTATTGTAATAATCCTTTTGTTGAAATTTTAAAAATATTTGAATCATCTTATCGCATTCAAAGATGTTATGTAAAACATAATGTTCCACATCAAGTAGCATTTTCTTTTCATTATCATTTGCTTCAGAATATATTTCTCTGCCTTTATCATCCCTCTTTACAATAATTGTTTGTATTTCATAAGTAATTAACTTTCGACTTTTAAGACTGTTAAGGGCAGAAAACAATATCTCTTCTAATTTTTTATTACATCTCTGATAGAAATTTTTAATTTCCCATGCAGTAACAGAATAATCCAAATCCTCAAGCTCCTTAGACGAAACTCTACTATATTTACTATTTACAATTCCAAGTAATTCCCACCACTTTCTTTTTGTAAGAGTTCTTGTATATCCTGTTTGTTGTGATAAATATTTCAGCAAAATCACTTCAATATATCTTACATAGATAGAGTTATTACCAAACTTACGCTTATCTTCTTTTTCAAGTGGTGTATCGTAAATATCTGTAATAATAAATTTTTGTCCTGCTTTTTCCCAATCAAAATATCTTCTAAATTCTTCCAATTGTAGTTTCCTTGATTTACCGGATTTTATGGACTGACTAAGTATTTCACATAATTGTTTATAATTTCTCACAACCATTCCGACAGAAAGTCCAGACGTATCTATTCCAGTCAGCTTTGTTTTTTCTTCTGACTGTGTAATAGACACCTGCTCTTTCTGATTTCTAGTTAGAATTTTTAGCCATACCGCATTCAATTCGTCTACAGAGTCATATGTCCTATGTGCATCTAAAATCTCTGCAACATCATAAGCTATAATTAAATCTATTATCGGGTGAAGATCATATAGTGCACTCGGAAATATTTCTTGATTGATTTTGGTATATTTCTTTGCATTAACAATAAAATCTTTAATCGGCAAAAGCTTTGTCGGAATAATAGTATTTAATTGACTGATATCTGGCAAATCCAAATTTTTATAAACTGCCGGTGGGGTATCCACTATAGAAACATATTCTTCTGCCCCTTGCATATCCCAAAAATATTTTTCTAAAATAACAGCCGTGTTATTTCTTTTATCTATATCTATAAGTGATTCATAACTCAAAAGCATTCCTCCCATCTATTCAAACGAATCTACACCAACGTATTCATTTGTCTCTTTGTTCAACTTGGAAAATGAATACGATACGACAGCTCTTTTATCAGCATTTGCCATTAAATTACTGAACAAATCTTCGTCTGACTCTTCGTTTTTTATCTCGTCACCATGTCTTTTCTGCTCTTGTAGGTATGCTCCCATAAGGACTAATGCTTCTCCACATCCTCCGGGAAATTTATCTGGCAGATTGAACCAACCTTCTACGTGGAATAATTTATCTGATACCATGTGTTACCTCCTGTTCGTCATAATCAGAAAACTCTTTCCCATATACATTACAAAGTGTTTTTCCTTTCGCCATTACAATACTTTCCTTCTTCTTATGAAAATTGATTAGTGTTCTTCTTAAGTGATTGTCCGAAATATCTTGTCTCAATAGCCTTAAAAATCACATTCTTTATTTCGTCATAGAAATTTTCGATGTTAGCATCAAGCCAAATATCTACTTCCAACTTTCCAGCTTTAGTATCTACTGCATCTACAATAAACCCTACCTTAAAATCTCCCGAATTCAGTTCTAAAGAAAGTACTTTACATTCTCCTTCTTTCATCTTCAAATTATCAAGTGTAATACCATATTCCCTATATTTTTCTTCTTCCTTCTGATATTTTTCAATTGCTTTCTTTTCAATAGCTTCATCTATTTGTCTCTGCACTTCTTCCGGAAACGACTCAACATCAAAATACATGGTAATCCAGTCCTGATCTAGAACAGCATCTTTCAGCTTAATCTCTCCCAGTTTTGAATCGACATAAGTTCTTTTTATTGTGTCAACGGTTATAATTTCCATCCTTTTTTCTTTCTCCTATCTTCTTTCTGTAAAGAGGGACGAGAAATCATCCCCCTTTATATATTCTGCAAACGATTAACCCAATTCTTCTTTAAACTGATTGATTGACATATGGATTTGCACTGTTCCAAAAACTTCGATGTATTCGCCAGCATATTTGTCGTGTAAATCAGCCGTCAAAATAACCGTTCTGTTTATATTTACATTACACTTCCACTCAATGATATCGAAACGTCCAGCATGTATAGCTTTCTCAAGGTCTGTCATAAAATCTTCTTTTTCAATAATATCTGCCATTCCTACCATGTTGAAATATCTACTTGTTACCAGTTTTACATTCAACTTTTCTGATATAATTAAATCGTATAGCTGTTTACTTGTGATTGTATACATATGTTTTGTGTCCTTTCTTTTATCCAGGAACCACGATACAGCGGTCGCAGTTCCTTCTTAATGTTTATGTTCTCTATGTTTATGTTCTCTGTTATGACTACTCTTCGCTAGAAAACAGGGCATTCGCATAACTATAATGCTGTGGAAGTTCTACAAACCGCATTACAAGCACATTCTTATCATTTATTTCCTCTGCTGTGTTTTCACTGTTCGCCCACTTTTCGATAATCTTATCAACTGTTTCTTCAAAACTCATATCCCCAATTTCCTTGATAAACGGAATATTAATTTCTGATTTCTTCAGTTCTTCAAAACGGCTTTCCATACTTGCAATTACGTCATCATAAATCTTGTCATCTGCAACCTGCATTTCTTCTCTCATAATTTCTTTCATCTGTTCTTTTTTCATAATTTCTAATCTCCTTCTTAAATTTATTTTTTATTTGCTACCTATATATTCTGCATTTGCTGTGAATTACTCCGTGAAATAATCATTCAGTTCTTCAAGACTCATTCCTTGTTCACCAGCCACAATAAAATTATTGCCATCTACGATCATCCAATTGGTGTTACCAGATCCGTCCGCCGGTGCTACTTCCAAATGTAGATGTTCTTTCGCAGCTTTCTTCTTCATCATACTTAATGTGAGAACCGGCATAACATTTTCAGCCTGTTCTCTACCAGTTGTTCCTTTTCCAATTTCGAATTCCACAACATCTCCGGCATCCAATGTTCTGAATCCATCCATTTTAATCTGACTATAGTGTACAAATACTTCTGTACTATCCTCTGTTTTAAGAAATCCGTAACCCTTCTGTGCGTTAAACCATTTTATTGTTCCTCTCATTTACTTAGTCCTCCTGTGCTTTTAAATATTTTCTATTAATTTAAAGTCTTCTGACTTAATCAAGTCGACTACTTTCGTTACAAACTGATTCGATAATAAATCAGCAATATCATCTCCAGTTGTGTATAATTGGTTTATGTCCTTTACTTCCAAATCATATAAGAAGAGATCTTCTTCATTAATTGGTGTGTGAAATGTATGATTACCACCAACATCATAAAAAAGATAATAATGATACACTGGATCACAATCTAAATAGACATCACCAAACTGTACATACTCCTTTAAGTCATTATCCCAATATTCACCTGTATGAAAAAATGCGTCTGCATTCAGATATTCCTCATACTCGTCTTCGTAATCATAAATACGTTCTCTTCGTTGATTATAGATTGTCTCTCGATGAATACATACAGGCTTCAACACCGAAAGCATTGTCTCTTTCTGACGATAGTACTCTTTCTTTTTATCCCGAGCCTTTGATTCATTGTCATATTCGTCATACCGACAAGAACGCCACTCTCTTTCTTTGTCACGCCAGTTTTTTGCTCGCTTATTAGAGCTGTAAAGACACTCCAAAAGCATTTGTATTGTTATGACATGATTTTTAAGATTTTTACTGTATTCAGCAGGTGTTCTCATTCTTACCTTCTCCCTATCTTTCTCTGAATTTTTGTTAGATACTGTTTCAGTTATATTCCAACTCTGATATATCATTAGAACAGTAAATCTCTGTCACTCTTTTTCTTTTCTGTCGATTTCTTTTCTGGAACAATATCATCGAAAAATCCTACTGATTTTGACAATCTATTTGTATTCTGTGCTGTCAGATTTCTTTTGATTGTGTCCTTATTGGAGTCGATGATTTCTTTAATCTCTGCCATCTTCTTATATGGAAGAGACAATCCCGAAAGAACACATAACGTATACTTCGCTTCATATTGAATATATGTATCCAGTGGAATTCCTACTTCTTCATATACATCTTCCATACGAATGCTATGACCCGTGCCGGAATTTGCTAAACCGATATACTTGATTACCTTATCGTCTTCCAACTGGGCATACACATTATTATGGAAGGTGCTGATTAAATTCTGAATGTCTGACTTATCCTTACCAAGCTTGCTGATGATTGAAACACCTCGGCTACAAAGCATCTGCTCCACCTCTGCATCATCAATATTCCCCAACGCAGAATTACAATCTAATGTAAGCAGTGCGTCCAAGTGGCAGAAGAAAATCTCATTGATCTTCATTTTGTTATTGTTTTTATCATTATCTAAGATGAACATTGTTCCCGGTTCTTCTAACGCTTCAAGCTCTGCTAACGTCTCATAGGAATTAATTAAGGCTTGAATTGATTCTGTCTTTGTATTTGGAAGTACCGTAATGACGATGCAAGCTTTAATATCCAAATCATTCATTGCTACTCTCTTCATCGGCATTACTGATCCGGCTCCTGTACCTCCTCCAAGTGAAGCTACCACAAACAGATATTCAATGCCGGGTAGTTTTTCTTTTACCTCATTGATAATGTTGTCAATGTCCTTCCGGAACAACTCTCTTGATTTAATCCTGTCTTTATTACAACCTTCCCCTCCGGGAATCTGATACTTATATTGGTCATCTACTTCTGTAAGACTATCCAAATCTGTTGTTGCCGTATTAACAAACAGGCATGGATATCCATCCTTATAAAATGGAAGTAGCTGATTCCCGGCATATGCTCCGATACCCACAAATCCACTTTTATTTTTTAACATTCTTTTATTCCTCCTTCTGCTTCGGCAGCAGTTCTATAGCTTTCTTTGTTAATATGTAGCCGTAAGCTCTCGTTACTTTTGCACCTTTCTCTACGAATCCCAGTCTTTCCAGCTTTCGGATGTACTTATATACAGTACAAGTCTCTACGATTTTAATCTGCTGTCTGATCTCTTCACATGAAAGTGAATGCATGAAATCAGTAGCTTGCGCTTTTAACATCTGATTCATAATGATGAATGACATTCTATTTAACTCTTTGTCCATCTATATCTCACCTTCTTTCAAACATTGTTTTACTTATTTACAAACTCGGATTTACGAATTAAAAATAATAGGCTGTTCTCAGCCATATTCTTTACTCGGCACACGTTTATTGTTAGGATTCCAGAAGCAACTGCCCCGTCTGCACTCGTCACTGTAGTGTTGGCAGTGGTTACACTCCGGTTGTTCCCAATCTTTTTGATGTTTCATGTGTGGATACCTCCGTATTCTATTTTCAAGGTTCATTTTGTGTACACAAATAAACGATGATGTATGCTTATATGGATAGACTTCACCTGTTAATTTGGTACTCTGTTCAGTTTTAATAGTTGGAATTTATGTGACAGACTTGTCACGATTGATTTTTGATGTTATACTTATCTTTGCGAAAGATTCATTCGTGAGTCTTGTACATATGTAAGATGATACTGCAATATCATCTCGGAAGCCGATGCTCTGCAAAGCGTTGGCTTCTTTTTTATTCCTCTATCATTCTAAATCAGAACATTTGTTCTGTCAACTATCTTATCAAACACTTGTTCGTTTTCTTGTCGTCTCACTCGCCTTTCCTGTCTGTGGTGGATGTTGTTTCACTGCATCCTATCGTCTCTGTTCTGTTGTTGTAGGTACATAATATCACCGTATTTAAGTATTGTCAACTACTTATTCAGTATATTTTTTACTTATTTGACTTTTTTAAGTAACTATTGTACAATATTAATACTTATAAAAAGGTGGTGATCTTTTGGCAATAGAAAAATTTGATATAACAGACAGATTACGAAAAGATATCATTACTTCTCGTAAAGATAAATCTATATCTTCTTATGAATTATCAGAATTAAGCGGACACTCTAAATACTGGCTACAAAATATCGAAAGTGGAAAAACCAAAAAAATAAGTAAAAATGATCTTATTTCAATATATAAAGTCTTAATTGATTCTACTGATGATATTGAAGTTTCAGATTATGTTGAAAAAATTTTAAACCAACAAATTGGTTCTGAACACAAAGCATGGTTTGATCTTATTGAAATCAATGAACAGTATGAAGATATTTTAGATGAAGATGAATTAGATTATGAATTAGATGAATTACTTAATGATAAATTGAATGATATAATACGTGATGAAATCTTTTCAATGCCTATGTCGCAAAAACAAGCCGCGTTAACCGCTCTACTTAATTTGTACTATTCATTTAAACTTAATCCAGACTTGGCTTTTTCTTTGATTAATATTCCTGTTTTTGGTATTGAACGTCAAAATTTGAAAGAATACAATTTTGCTCTAAATGATTTGATGGCTACATTCGCAAAATATAATGATTATGTTGAAAAAAATAATAGCATGGATACTATTAAACGCTGGCTTGAATTAGATGCTTATTATGAAGAAGAAGACAAAAAAAATATCCATGCTGCTTACAATTCCTTTATTGAGTTACTTAATGAATTGGAGGAAAATCTTCCGTCTTCAACACTAGATTTACGCAATTTTTCTGACAGAATGACTGTTGATGTTGCATTTATTATCGAGCGAGGTCAACCAAATGCTTTAAAAAATTATATACAACATTTCCGTATCCATAACGGCACTGCATTTGCTGATTGTATTCAAGAATGTGTTAGATTTTTTATGGGATTTCAATACAAATACGAACTTCCTTTTATTTTTGATGATATTAATAATGATCGAATCAAAAATATCTGCAACTCTTTGGAAAAATATGGCACTATTAATAAAATAAAATTCCCTCCGGCACAATAACCGGAGGGTTTCTTATTATCTTATGCTTTATGATCGAACGTGTTTCTTCTTATTATATATTACATTATAGAACTCTTCTCTTTATAATACTGACAATGGCTTGATCCTCCGCAACGTGAAGTATAATACGGAGATTTTACACACCTACACGTAGCGCTTCTCTTATCATATTCAATACATCTGCTTTTATGTCTCTTCCTATCCCCTTCTGCCATATGTAAATATTCTACATGAGACGGTGTTCCCATATTTCGAGACAAACTAGCATTAACAGGATCTGATTGGACAACATACGTATCTTTCCTAAATCTATAATCATCTGAATTTTTATTATTCTTATTATTGCCGGTAATTACCGATGTGCGATTACCATTGGACGAGGCAGATGCTTGTGTTCGATAATGATTAACTGTTCCTTTTTTAACTGTATTTTTTGAAATGGTATTCTTATTAGGAATTTTTCTGTTGGATTTCTTTTCGCCGTTCCTTTCAATGCATCTCTCTGCTTCCTGAATTTTCTTTTTCAAATCTTTTAGTTCTTGAATTCTTGTATAGTATTCCCCGATTTTAGCAAAATCCTTTTTATCTATTTTCTCCATTTTCTTCTCAAGTGCTGATTGAGTATTATCTATATGATTCTGCAAACTTTTTAAATCTGGCAAAAATTCATTTGCATGAGCTGGTGTTTCTTTAATTATAAAATCTATAAGTTCTTTCATCTTCTTCCGCTCCCCAACTAAAAGTATGAAATAAGCGTAACACATATATGTTATACGGACAAGATTATTCATCTGTATTGTTATAAGATATTTCGTTATAACACCAGTATCCAACAATTCTTCTAATTCTGGTATCATTTCAGAGAGTATTTTGTAATTTTGAAGAGTATCAACTGAAATCCCCATTTGTGCTGCTAAATCGGATTGAGTCTTTTTCAGTTCCGAAGAATTCGGTTCTGATTTTCTATCCCCTCCATTTTGAATTCCGTACAGCCTTTCCAATTATTCAAAAACTGAAAACATTTCCCTATCATCCCTTTAATATTAGAAAAGTTTTAACGAAAATTACTCAATCAATTCATCACTTAACTGTATAATCATATCCATAGATAAGATTGCTTTTAGAGCTAATAACCTGTTTCCATAATTATATTGTTCTCCGTGACATATCTTATTTCTTCCTGGATCCTTTGCAAAATGTGTCATCTTCTTATTAGATGAATACACAAAATAAACCAAATAATTTGCACATCTATACCAATTAAACAATCCGGATTTCTGCAAGTCCATCATTACTACAGCCTTCATTTTTTCAGAATTAATTTTTGATATATTATATATTTCTGTTAGCATTTCTGTTTCGTATTCTTCTACTTTTGGATCAATATTAGCCAATTCATATAGTCGTGTAATAACTCCTCCTATTTGACACATCAATGTACTTGTTGACGCTGCATAATACCCCAATTTATATACTTCTACCGCCTCCTTGAGTATTTCTTTACGCTCCTCTTCTATCCATTTTTGCTCTATCCAGTAATCCAGAATATTATCAATTTGTTCGTTATCATAATAGTTTAACATAGCTTCTTCAAGATTATTTTTCAGCTTATCTTTACTCGAATTTTTAACTATTTTCAAAATGTTTTCTTGTAGCGGAGTATCCGTTTCAAGAAATATTGGTAAAGCATTTTCTTCCGCAATATTCAAAAACCTCCCCCTGTTTCTTGCTTCTTGACTTATATTAATCTCTGGTATCGTATAGGAAGCAATACTATCTACAATTTTTTCTAATGAATTGTGAATGCTTTCGCCAATAGAACTAATAATATTTACCCCTGATACCAAGTCACTAATGGAAGACATAATGCTTTTATTTAACTCTTCCATCGTTTCTTGCATTCGAGATATTGATTCCTGTATCATTTCAGAAGTTGGAAAATCCATTATTCTTTTTGCTTTAATTATCTTTGGTGTTTCCTTAACTGTATGTAAATTACAAATGTTCTTTATAATAAACTTTATATCTGATTTTTGATTATCCCTATAAATATTACACTTTCAAGCTT